>MDSV01062210.1_pt1 | contig 17107 bp, 21 predicted proteins | sample 810851 | NCBI WGS metagenome assembly MDSV01 (sample SAMN05326640, study PRJNA326480) | marine metagenome | isolation source: seawater | place: Atlantic Ocean: North East | collected 2012 | reverse complement strand
TTGGTACCTGCATCCTAGGTTCGAATCCTAGCGCCCCAGCCACATATGATAAACTTTTTAGATACAATAATTAAAAGAACAAATAATTTAAATTATATTGCAAAAGGTATTAAAGACCTTTCTAAAAGTACTCCAGTAAAAAAAATATTTGAGTCAATTAATAATTTTTCAACTGATAGTGAAATTAGATATGTTGGGGGTTGTATTAGAAAGATAATACTAAAAGAATCAGTTGATGATATTGATTTAGCTACTAACCTGAATCCTCATCAAGTATGCGAAGCTTTAAAAAGGAATAATATTGATTATTTTGAAACAGGTATTGAACATGGAACTATTACCGCAGTTATAAATCAACATATTTTTGAAATAACAAGTCTTAGAGAAGATGTAAAATCAGATGGCAGACATGCAGAGGTAAAATTTTCTACTGATTGGAAAAAAGATGCATCTAGAAGAGATTTTTCTATTAATTCAATTTATTCAGATGAAGAGGGTAATTTATTTGATCCCTTTAATGGAAAAGAAGATTTAAAAAATGGAATTATCAAATTTATTGGAGAACCTGAGCAAAGAATTCGAGAAGATTATTTAAGAATACTTCGTTATTTTAGATTTTTCTTAATTTATTCAAATCATAAGCATGATTTAAAAACCTCTAAATTAATAAAAAAAAACATATCAGGTATTTCAAATTTATCCAAGGAAAGATTAATGGATGAGCTTAAAAAATATTTAAAGTCTAATCTTCTTACAAAACTTTCACGAGATAAATTTTCTTTAGAGATATTCAAAATAATTTTTCCGGAATTCAAAAATATTAAAATTTTTTCTAACCCTAATAAGTTTGCTCAAATAAAAATTAAAGAAGTAGATTTTATATTTTTACTATCGCTTTTAATTATAGATAATGGAGATAATTTAGACTATTTTATCTATAAGTTTAATATCTCAAAAAAAGATCAAAAACGTTTAAAAGTTATAGATAATTTTTATAAAGGTCAAATTACATCGAAGTCATTTTCAGAAAAAAATTTAAATAAAATCTTCTATTATCAGGGAAAACAATCAGTAATAGATATTGTAAGTTATAAATTGTTTTACTCTAAAAAAGTTGATCAAAATCTCTTGAATTTAATTGATCAATTTAAATCAAGAGTCTTACCTGTTATGCCAATTAACGCTAAGTTTTTGATCGAGAAGTATGAAATTACTGAAGGAAAAGATCTTGGAATTAAACTAAAAAATATAGAAAAGGAATGGGTAGATAATAATTTTAAATTAACTGAAGGGCAAATTAATAAAATCGTTAATCACTAAAGATATTTCACATCTATAATTTCAAAATTCTTAATACCCGCGGGAGTATTTATTTCAACAAGATCCTTTTTATTTTTTCCTATAAGACCTTTGCCGATTGGTGATTGAAAATAAATAAGTTTTTGTTTTAAATCTGCCTCATCTTTTCCAACAATTTTATAGTTTATCTTTTCCCCTGTATCTAAATTTTCAAGATAAACTGTAGAGCCAAAAATTATTTTACCTTCGTTGTTAATTTTTGAAATATCAATCACATTAGCTCTCGCAATTATGTCATTTATCTCCAAAATTCTCCCTTCATTTTTAGATTGTTCTTCTTTAGCAGCATGATATTCAGCATTTTCTTTCAGATCTCCATGTGATCGAGCTTCTGCAATTGCTGCAACTATCTCAGGTCTTTTTTTTTCTTTTAAAAAACCTAATTCTTTTTTTAATTTTTCTAATCCATTAAGGGTTATTGGTTCTTTTTCCATTTTATTTCCATTTAGCTAAGGGTGGAAGAGACATTAATATTCCTTCTACATTACCTCCAGTTTGTAATCCAAACTTTGTCCCTCTATCATACAATAAATTAAATTCAGTATATCTTCCACGTTTAATATATTGACTCTCCTTTTCTTTGACTGACCATTTTCTTTTTAATTTTTTTTTTATTATTTCGTTAAACAAAATTTGAAAGGTAATACCTACATCTTTTGTAAATCTAAAATCTTTTTCAAAATTATCATTTTTATAGTCAAAAAATATCCCCCCAATACCTCTTGGCTCTTTTCTATGAGGTAAATAGAAATATTCATCACACCATTTTTTAAATTTTCTATAATAATTTTTGTTATGACGGTCACACATTTTTTTTAATACTTTATGAACATTTTTTTTTTCTAATTCATCTTTTTTCGATGGGGTTATATCCATCCCCCCTCCAAACCATTGTTGAGTAGTTGATATGAAGCGAGTATTAAAATGCATTGCTGGTATTAAAGGATTTTTCATATGCATTACTACAGATATTCCTGAGGCCCAAAAACGTGGATCTTTATCTGCTCCAAGAATATTTTTTTGGAATTTTTTTGGAAATTTTCCATAAACTTTTGAAAAATTTACACCTACTTTATCAAATACTTTTCCATTTTTTAGTATTCGATATTCGCCTCCACCTTCATCTTTATTTTGATTTCTTTTCCAAATAGTAGATTTGAATTTAATCTTATTTTTTTCTAATTCACAAATATCATTACAAAATGCATCTTGAAGTAATTTAAACCAATTACTTGTTAAATCTTTTTTTATATCTAAGTCCATTTAGTTTGCTTTAAACATTCTGCTAAAATAATTGCAACAGATGATGCTAAATTTAATGAACGTTTATCATTCTTCATAGGTATTTTTAGTCTGTTATTTAACAATTTATGGACTTTTTGTGGGACCCCAGCACTTTCACGTCCAAATAAGATTGTATCATTTTTTTCAAATTTGAATTTTGTGTAAGACATAGAAGATTTCGTTGTCATCAGTATGATTCTATTATCTTTTTTTGCCTTAAAAAAAATATTAGAATTCTGATAAAAATTGATATCTTTTTCATCTATGTAATCCATAACTACTCTTTTAAATCTTTTATCAGATAATAAAAATCCACATGGCTCAATTATTTCAAGTTTTGCTCCAAGACACGCACATGTCCTGATTACTGCAGCTGTATTTTGAGGAATATCTGGTTCAAATAAAGCTATTTTAAGCCCATCATTTGTTGAATTCTGTGTCATTCTATCAGTAGTAAATTTACTATTTTATATTATATGAACCATATATTTAAGTAGAAAAAATCTATATTGAGTATATTTAATTGAATTGAATAATGTCAGAAAAAAAAACTAAAAGAAGAGATTTTTTATTTACAGCCACTTATGCCGTCGGTGCTGTAGGTGTGGGTGCAACAATTTGGCCGATGATTGACCAAATGAACCCTGATGCTTCTGTAAAGGCTTTAGCTAGTACAGAAGTTGATGTTAGTGATGTTAATCCAGGTAAAACCATAACTGTATTATGGAGAGGTAAACCAGTTTTTATTCGAAGAAGAACTCAAGATGAAATTGCTGAGGCCAAGTCTGTAAATTTAGAAGATTTGAAAGATCCTCAAAAAGATGAGGACCGTGCTAAGGATCCAGAATGGTTAGTGATGCTAGGAGTATGCACTCATTTGGGCTGTGTTCCTTTAGATCAAAAAGGAGATTACAATGGTTGGTTTTGTCCGTGTCATGGATCACATTACGATACCTCAGGAAGAATTAGAAAAGGTCCTGCACCAACAAATATGGAAATTCCTAAATATGAATTTGTCAACGCCAATACGATCAAGATTGGATAAAATTATATGAGTGATAACGAGTACATCCCTAAGTCAAAAGTTGGAAAATGGTTTAATGATCGTTTACCATTATTGACATTAGCTAATCATCTAACTGAATATCCAACTCCTAAAAACTTGAATTATTGGTGGACATTTGGAGGTATATTAACTTTCTGTTTAATTACTCAAATTGTTACAGGTTTAGTTTTAGCTATGCACTATATTGCTCATGCTGATATGGCATTTGACAGTGTTGAACATATAATGAGAGATGTTAACTATGGTTGGCTGATTAGATATATTCATGCAAATGGTGCATCAATGTTTTTTTTAGCAGTTTATATTCACATATTTAGATCTTTGTTTTACGGTTCTTATAAGGCACCAAGAGAAATAATATGGATTATAGGTATTATCATTTATTTATTGATGATGGCAGCTGCATTTATGGGATATGTGCTACCATGGGGACAGATGAGCTTCTGGGGCGCAACAGTAATTACAAATTTATTTAGTGCAATACCCTTAGTAGGTGAGGGAATTGTTACTTGGTTATGGGGAGGTTATTCAGTTGACAATCCAACACTTACAAGATTTTTTACACTCCATTATCTAATACCATTTTTAATTTTAGGTTTAGTTGTTTTACATATTTGGGCATTACATGTTCCTGGAAATAATAACCCAGTTGGAATTGACATTAAAAAACCCTCAAAGGATACAGTCCCTTTCCATCCGTATATTGTTATTAAAGATGGATTTGCTTTATTAATGTTTATGATTGTTTTTGCATTTTTTGTATTTTATACACCAAATATATTAGGTCATGCTGATAATTATATTGAAGCTAATCCATTAGTTACTCCAGCTCATATAGTTCCGGAGTGGTACCTATTACCCTTTTACGCAATTTTAAGATCGGTTCCCGATAAACTTTTAGGGGTAGTTGCCATGCTATCTGCAATTTTTATTCTCGCAGCTCTTCCTTGGTTAGATACCTCTAAAATAAGATCAGCAGTATTTAGACCTTTATACAGACAATTTTATTGGATCTTAGTTGCTGATGTTTTAATTTTAGGTTATGTGGGTGCGATGCCAGCGGAAGGGTTGTATCTATTAATTGCTAGAATAGCTACTGCATATTACTTTTTACATTTCTTAGTAGTACTACCGGTATTAGGTTTTAAAGAAAAAACTCTTCCTGTACCTCTTAGTATTACCGATCCTGTTTTGGGTGGGTCTCCAAATTTTGCTACAGTGAAAAATCAAAGAAAGACCGAATAATAGGTGAAAAATTTTTTTAGAATATTATTCTTGATAATACTGACTATTGGATTTCATAACATTTCTAATGCAGCTGAAAAAATTCAATATTTAAAAACTGATTGGAGCTTTAAAGGCCTTTTTGGTAAGTTTGATCGAGGTGCACTTCAAAGAGGATACCAAGTTTATACAGAGGTATGCTCTTCTTGTCATTCAATGAAATATTTGAGTTACAGAAATCTAGCCGAGAAAGGTGGGCCGGAATTTACAGAAGCTCAAGCAAAAGCTATTGCAGCATCATTTGAGGTAAAAGATGGCCCAAACGCTGATGGTGAAATGTTTGAAAGACCTGGAAAATTATCTGATAAATTTGTTATGCCATATGAAAATGTTAAAGCTGCTCAAGCTGCTAATGGTGGTGCATACCCACCAGACATGTCGGTCTTAGTTAAAGCGAGAGGGGGAGGGGTAGATTATATTTATTCTTTACTTCAAGGATATGAGGATCCGCCTCCTGGAATTATTCTAGATGATGGAGTGTATTATAATAAGTATATGTATGGAAATAAAATCAAAATGGCAAATCAATTATCAGATGGATTAGTGGAATATGCTGATGGAACAAATGCAACAGTTCAACAAATGTCCAAAGATGTGACAACTTTTTTGATGTGGTCAGCAGAGCCTCATTTAGAGTCACGTCATCAAATGGGTTTTAAGGCTATCGTATATCTAATTATTCTTACTGCTTTAGTTTATTTTAGTATGAAAAAAATTTGGTCACGTATTGAAACGGAAGTTTAAAACATCACCGTCTTTAACGATATATTCCTTACCTTCCAATCGCATTTTACCATTTAATTTAGAATTTGCCCAGCCATCATTTGCTACAAAATCGTCGTAGGAAATAGTTTCTGCTCGAATAAAACCTTTTTCAAAATCAGTATGAATTTCACCTGCTGCTTTTGGAGCTGTACAGTTTTTTTGAATTGTCCATGCTCTAGTTTCATCGGGCCCTGAAGTAAAGAAGGTATCTAACTCAAGAACTTTGTAGCCATTTTGGATTAATAAATCTAATCCAGTTTTTTTTAAACCAATCATTTCCATGTAATTTTTTTTTCATTAATACTTAACTCATTTATCTGATTCTCAATATCTGCAGATACAATTAAACTACTCTCTTGACCATATTTATCAATAAATGATCTTGTATAATTATTACCATCCTGAATACTTTGTTCATCTACATTACATACAAATATTTTTGGTTTTACAGATAATAAACCACTCTGATTAAGTTGTTTTTTATCAAATTGTGATTCTAAAATAGAAATATCCTTATCATTATTTATACAATCCAAAGCTACCTGAAGTATCTTTAATTGGAACTCATCAATATTTTTTTTGTTACTTTTTTCTAACCTTTTTTGTATAGACTCTAGATCTGCAAGTTTCATTTCAGTTTCAATAATTTCTAAATCTCTTACAGGATCAACTGTTGGATTTACATTCTGAATATCTTGTGAGTCAAAGCACCTAATCATATGAATTATAGCATCTACTTCTCTTATATGAGATAAAAATTTATTACCTAATCCCTCACCTTTAGATGCTCCTTTAACTAATCCAGCAATATCTACAAAAGATATAACTGTATTAATAATTTTTTTTGATTTAGATATCTTTGCAAGATTATTTAATCTTTCATCAGGCACAGGCACTACACCAACATTTGGATCAATAGTACAAAATGGAAAATTAGCTGCTTGTGCTTTGCTTGAATTTGTCAGAGCATTAAAGAGTGTTGACTTACCAACATTTGGTAAACCAACTATACCACACTTAAAACTCATTATTTATTATTTACAGTACTTGAAAATAAGTCTAACTTTTTTTTAACTAAATCTCCAATAGATTCAGTTATATTTTCAGAAATTTTATCTATACCATTAAGCTCATCTTCGTCAAAATTTTGTAGAACATAATCCTCTACTTTAACCGGAGTTTTTGGTTTACCTATACCTATTCTCACTCTTGAATAATCTTTGCCAATAAATTTATCTATAGAAGCAACTCCATTATGACCAGCATTGGATCCACCAAACTTTGCTTTTATTTTCCCAAATTCAATATCAAGGTCATCATGAAAAACTATCACATCTTCAGCATCAAATTTAAAATATTCCAGAAGCTCTCTAATACAGATACCGGAGTTATTCATAAAAGTTAATGGTTTAATTGCGTAAACTTTTTCACCTTGAATATTACCAGTAGTTAGTAATCCCTTAAATTTTGGTTTTTGCTTTGATAAACTAAATTTTTTATTTATGGCATCTATAATCTTAAAACCAACATTATGTCGATTGTTTTCACTGTCTTGAGTGGGATTTCCAAGACCTACAAATAAAAGCATAAATTATTATTGAAAATAAAATTTCAGATTAATTAATTATTTTTTTGTTTCAGCAGGCTTTTTATTATCTGCAGGTTTTTTATCATCAGATTTTTTATCGTCACCCTCTTTTTTTTCACCCTCTGCAGCTGATTTTTCTCCATCTGCTGACGCTTCTGCACTTTCCGTTCCCTCTTCACCCTCTGCTGCTTCAGCCTCAGCTGGCTTCTCTGGTTCTTTCATCACAGTTGGAGCAGCCAAGGTTGCAATAACAAAATCCCTTCCTTGAATGGTAGGAACTACATCATTTTCTAATTTAACAGAGGAAATCTTGAAACTTTCACCGATATCTATACCATCAAGATCTAAAGTTAATTTTTCAGGAATTTTTTCACTTGGACATTTAAGTTCTACTTTTCTTCTAACAATGTTTAGTACACCACCTCTTTTCAGACCAGGAGATTTTTCATGGTTTATAAATTCTACTGGAACTTCTATTCTTATTTTTACACCTGGTACAACTCTCAGAAAATCAACATGAATTGGTTCATCAGTTAATACATCATAAATTACTTCTCTTGGAAGTACATTTTGATCTTTACCATTTAATTTAAGAGTGATTATGTTTGATAAAAAATTTTCTTTTTCTATTGTAAGTTTTAATGTTTTTTTTGAAATAGATATTTTTTCATTATCATTTTCTCCACCATAAATTATGGCGGGAACGTTTCCACTTTGTCTTAAAGTGCTAAGTTCACCTTTAGTTTTGTTATTTCTGATATTTGCATCTAAAGAAATCATAAAAAACACAGGTTTTTAACCCATGTCGATAAATAATCAAGGTAATTATTTGAATAAATCTGAAACTGAAGTTGAATTAGAAATTCTTTTTATAGCCTCTCCCATAAGGCCTGAAATAGGTAAAACTTCTATATTTTTAACATTTCTAATTTTTTCAACATTATCAATTGTATCTGTAATTACTAAATTTTTGATCACCGAGCTCTTTATTTTTTTAACTGCTTCGCCACTTAATACTCCATGGGTAATATAAACGTAAACTTCTTTAGCTCCTCTTTGTTTCAAGGCTTTAGCAGCATTAACGATTGTACCCCCTGAATCAATTATATCATCAACAATTATACAAGTCTTTCCTTTTACAACTCCAATAACGTTCATTACTTCAGATTGCCCTGGTTTTGGTCTTCTTTTATCTACAATAGCGAGACCAACATTGAGTAGTTTTCCAAGGGCTCTAGCTCTTTCTGTTCCCCCTACATCTGGAGCAACACAAATTATATTTTTACTCTTAATTTTTTTTTTGGCATGTCTTGCAAATATTGGAGTAGAAAAAAGGTTATCTACTGGAATATCAAAAAATCCTTGAATTTGTCCTGCGTGGAGATCTACTGTTACAACTCTGTCTGCTCCAGCTTTTGTAATTAAATTTGATACTAATTTTGCTGAAATAGATGTCCTTGGTACGACTTTTCTATCTTGTCTCGCATAACCAAAATATGGAATGACAGCAGTAATATTTTTTGCTGAAGATCTCTTTAAAGCATCTATACAAAGTAATAATTCCATTAGGTTATCATTAGCTGGAGATGAAATTGATTGAATAATAAAGATACTATTTCCTCTTATGTTTTCATTAATTTCAATATAAATTTCGCCATCAGAAAATTTTTTGATACTCGAATTTACAAGTTTTGATTTTAAAAATTTAGCAATATTTTTGCTAAGGGGCTTATTGCTATTTCCTGATAATAATTTCATTAAAGATTTAATTAATCATAATTATTGATATATTTCTACCATAATCATTATGGTTTAATTTTAAAGATCTTCTTGCACTAAAAAAATTATTTCTTTTGTTAAAAGTATCAATGTTTATTGTATCAATATTTTTTATAAGGTTTGATTTAACTTGTTTTTTTATATAGTTTGTCAAATTAAAATAAATTTTATTTTTTTTTACACTAAAAAAAACAATATTCTGTTTATCTTTTTTTAGAAATTTTTCTCTAAATTGTTCTCTCACCTCATAATTTTTTTCTGATATACAAGGTCCAATCGCAACGGTCATATTTTTTGGACTACATCTTTTTTTTAACATAAATTTGATAACCCTTCGAACAATTCCTTTGTAAGCTCCTTTCCAACCAGCATGAATTGCAGCTATAATTTTTCTCGATTTATCATAAATTAAAATTGGCACACAATCTGCAGTCAAAACAGCAATTGGTACTTTTATCTTTTCACTTATGATTGCATCTGCTTTTATACTACTAGTTTTAATTTTAGAATCTTTTCTTAAAAACACGAATTTATTACTGTGAATTTGTTTTACAAAAAAAATTTGTCCAGATTTTGTTCTTAATTTTGATTTAACAATTTGAAGGTTATTTTTTATATTCTTTTTCTTATCATTTGAGCCTATTCCACAATTTAAGCTTTTATACATACCTTTTGACACTCCACCATTTTTATTAAAAAAACCATGACTTATTTCTGAAAATTTTGATAGTTTTTTTGATTTTATCAATTTTAAAATCCTGTTTGAGATTTATTATCTGAATTTTTTATTAACATAACTTTAAATATTTTTCCCATTTGATTTTCATCTATTAATCTTTTAAGTCTATAAAATATATCTGCTTTATCATTAAATGTTTTATTTTTGCTTATAATCTCAGCTCTTTGATAAATTCCTAGATTAGTCAAAAATTTATTTTGAGATGTGTAACAACTATTTAAATTACTAAATTTATTTACTATTCTATTGATAAGATGAAAATTGATATTGTAAGTAATATCTGAGTTTCCAACGTTTTCTAAAACCATTGAATGTTTTTTGTCATGTATTGCTTTAAGAGTATCTTTCATTTTTTCTGCAAAATAACCATAATCGATTATTAATAATCCACCTTTATTTTTTTTTATTGTTTTTAAAATACTTTTTAAATAGTCCAAGGCTAACGGTGAATATTCTATAAAATTTTGTTTATATGAAATTTTAAAATTAAATCTTTTATTTAAGTTTTTTATATTGATTTTTTTTTTTATAAAACTTATTTTTTTTTTCATCAGAAATATTAACGAATTTTTCGTACCAAATATCTCCTTCTTTTAAAAATTGTTTAATAGGAATAGCATCGAAAAACTCATTAGCTAAAAAAATACTCGGAAGCTTGTTTAACTTTTTTAAATTTTTAGCCCATTTTATATTCTTAAAATTTATATTTTTTTTTTGTTTTTTTATTAAGTTTGGGCTTTTTTCAAAAATTATTATATTACAACCTTGCAAAAAAGATGGAAATTTCTTAAAACTTTCAATCATAACTTTCATCATTTCTCCATTACCAGCGCCTAACTCAATAAGATTAAATTTTTTTGGAGACCCTAAACTTTCCCAAAAGTTAACTGTCCAAATAGCTACCATCTCAGAAAAGAGTCTTGAAATATTTGGTGCAGTTGTAAAATCTCCTCTTATTCCAAATGGATTTTTTGTCATATAATATCCATTTTTTTTATCATACAAACAATAATTGATAAATTTGTCTAACGGTATTCTACAATTTTTTTTCAGCATCACTTGTAAAGTTGTAAAGAAAAAGGCCAATAATAAAAAATATGAAGCTTATTAATTGACCCATTGTTAAATTCAAAATTAAATATCCAATTTGTTCATCAGGCACGCGGTAATATTCAATTAAAAATCTAAAAATAGAATAAAAGATAAGAAATAAAGATGATATTTTACCTGGTTTCTTATCTTTCATCCTGTTCCAAAAAAATAAAAGTATCAAAAATAATATTAACCCTTCCAGTATTGCTTCATATATTTGTGTTGGATGTCGATTTAGATTATCTATTTGAATAAATTTAACACCCCAAGGCATAGACGTTTCAATACCGTACAATTCTGAATTAATAAAATTTGCAATTCTCCCAAAAAAAATTCCAATTGGAGACACTAAAGCAATAATATCTAGATATTTAAAAGTATCTTCGCTATTTTTTTTTGAAAATATTATACTTGCTATAACTATCCCTATTACTCCACCGTGAAAAGACATCCCCCCTTGCCATACTTTAAATATTTCAAAAAAATTATTGAAATAATACCCAAAGTTATAGAAAAAAACATAACCAAGCCTTCCACCTAGAATTAAACCAACAATTACATAAGTAACGTAGTCATCAAATCTATCTCTGATAATTTTGCTGGCGAAATATTTTTTTGCTAAGTACCAGCCTATAAGTATACCTATTATATAAGCTAAAGAATACCATCGTATTTGTAACGAAAAAATCTCTAGTGCTACTGGGTCAAAATTATTAATGAACATTACAAATTATAATAATAAGATATAAGTATATTAAGAAACTAAATAAATATATGAAAAATTCTAAATTTGTCCTAGATAAAATTACAAAATTATTTGAACAAGGCTTGATTTCGTCAAGAGACATATCTACTGAAATATTCACATTTCTTAAATCTAAAAGAGATGAAATAGTCTTTAAAATGAAACTTACAAGCAAAGATGAATTTGAGATTTTATCAAAAAGGGTTGAAAATTTAGAAAAAAAAATTGAAAAATTTAAGTCTCAGAAAAAAAAAGGGATTAAACAGGTAAAAAGATCTTAACTCCAAGTCCATTTAATTTAGATTTTTCTAATTTAATATTTCCACCATGTGAACGTATGATGTCAGAAGCTATCGAAAGCCCAAGGCCCACACTAGATTTTGAATCAGCTCTTCCTTTGTCTATCTTATAAAATGGTTTAAAAACATTTTCATACTCATTTTCAGGTATCCCAGGACCATCATCTTCAATTTTAATAAATATATTTGTAGATTTTTTTGTAAGCTCAACATTTACTTTTTTTCCATATTTTAATGCATTATCAATTAAATTATGGATACATCTTTTGATTAAATTTTTTCTTCCATTAAAATAAATTCTATCTGCATAGTTTTTAAATATATTCTCGTTGTTATATTTTTCAATAATCTGTTGTATTAGTTCGCTTAAATTAAATGATTCATCTTTTTCTAAATAAGATGAACTAGTAAATTGTAGATACTCATTTAACATTTTTTCCATTTCATTTATGTCTTCAGATAGTTTATTAGAAATATCTTTATCTTTTATAAAGGCCATTTGTAATTTCATTCTTGTCAAAGGTGTTCTTAAATCGTGACTAATTCCTGATAACATCTCTGATCTTTGATTTAAATGTCTTAATATTCTTTTTCTCATTTTATCGAATTCAAACCCAGCTTGCCTAATTTCTGATGCACCTGAAGGTTTAAACTCCTCTATCTCTTCACCTTTACCAAATTTTTCTGCCGCTTTTGCTAAAGCTGTTATGGGCCGAGTTTGATTTTTAAGAAAAATTAAAGATATTATTACCATAATCAATGCTGGCACTGTAATCCATAGACCAAATATTCTAGCAGAGGAGCTTGTAAGTCTATCTTTCGGAATTAAAAATTTAAAATATCCATTTTGATATTTTATTCTTAAATCGATTAATTCTTTATAGTTCGTTGTATTAAACCAAAATCCCTCTGCACCAAATCTTGATTTTAATTCTCTTCTTAAAGTTCTATCTACTGGGCTAAACCATCTTTCATCATAAATGTAAATAAATTCTTCATCTTGTAGGAGTTCAATGTTCAGATCTTGATAGACTGAAAAAAGATTTGTAATTTCATTTTTATCGTAATTGTCGTTACTATAGACCTCTATAAAAGTTTTTATTTCATTTACTAATGCTCTTGTCATACCTTTATTTGTTTTAATCCAAAGGCTGTCAAAAAAAACTATAGTGATTATAAGTTGAATTACTATTACTGGTACAGCGACAATTAATAATGCCCTATAAAATAATCTTTTAGGCAATAAGTTTTTTATAAACTTACTCAATCCATAAAACATAACCAGATCCCCTAATTGTTTGAAGAAACTTTGGATTTTTTGGATTTAATTCAATTTTCTTCCTTAATCTTGTAATAATTACGTCAATCGATCTTTCTTTATCTAAATCAATTAACTTACTTATTTCCATTCTTTCAAAAGTTTTTCCAGGATTATTAATCATTTTTTCTAGTATAATTTTCTCAGTATTATTAATCTTAAATTCCACTCCTTTTTTAAATATTAATTGTTTATTAAGATCTATCTTTATATTTTCAAATTCAATAATTCTTTTTAAATCATTTTTTTTTGTTTTTTCTAAAATATTCTTTATTCGTAAAAGTAATTCTTTTGGTTCAAAAGGTTTAGGTAAATAGTCATCAGCTCCAGTTTCTAAACCTTCAACTCTTTCACTGGCCTGGCCTTTAGCAGTTAATAAAATTATTGGGGTATCTAAATTATCTTTGTTGAACTGAATAAACTCTAAGCCACTTTTACCTGGCATCATTATGTCTAAAATTATTATATCAAATTTAATTATTTCTATTTTCTTAGATGCATCTTCAGCACTATTTGCAGTTGTAATTAAATATTTATTTTCATTTAAATACTTTTTTACAAGAGACCTTATTCCCTCATCATCATCAACCACCAGTATATGTGCTAAATAATCATCCATTTATAATTTTGTTTAAAACATTATCAAAGCTCAATACTTCTTCAGATTTTGAATTTAGCAAAGCATTATAAATTCTTTTTTTTTGTATTTGAAATATTTCATTAAATATTTTTTTACCTTTGTCATTTAAAAAAACATGTTTGATCCGAGTATCTTGCTGATCTTTTTTAAATTCAATAATTTCAAGTTTTATAAGATCTTTAAGGACCCTATTTAGACTTTGCTTTGTAACTTTTAATCTTTTAAGTAGCTCAGAAATTGAGATACCTTCATACATAGAAAGTAGATGAATAACCTTGTTGTGAGCCAATCCAATTGAGTGTTTATTAAGAATTTTTTTAGAATCTGAAAATATTTCTCTGTAACCAACAAACAATTTTTCGATCAAGTCTTTTAACTGTTCATCTTTTAGATATAAAAGTTGTTTCATTATTGGTAAGTTATATTGACATATTATAGATACAAAGATATTTTTCAGTAAGAATTTTATATTTCAAACATGATACCCTATGATAAAAGATCAGGCAAAATATGGTACAATGGCCTTTTAGTTGATTGGTCAGATGTCAAATTACATGTTTTGAGTCATGGATTACATTATGCGAGCTGTGTTTTTGAAGGTGAACGCGTTTATGATGGATCTATCTTTAAACTTGAAGAACATACATCAAGATTATTTTATTCAGCAAAAAGAATGGGTTTTGAAATTCCTTATAGTGAAGACGAAATAAATAATGCTTCAAAAAAAATAATTTCTAATCAGAAAGTAGAGAATGGTTATGTAAGACCTGTTGTTTGGAGAGGAAGCGAAATGATGGCTATTTCCGCACAACAAACTAAAATACATGTTGCAATTGCTACTTGGGAATGGGGATCCTATTTTGATCCAAAACTTAAAATTGAGGGAATTAAATTAAATATTTCAAATTGGAGAAGACCCGCTCCCAATACAATTCCTTGGGACACCAAAGCATCTGGTCTATATATGATTTGTACACTGTCGAAACATGAAGCAGAAAAACAAGGTTTTACAGATTCTCTAATGTTAGATCATGAGGGAAATGTTGCAGAGGCAACCGGAGCAAATATTTTTTTTAAAGACAACAAAGGAGAATTACACACACCAATACCAGACTCATTTTTAGATGGTATTACAAGACGGACTGTCATTGAAATTGCAAAATCAAAAAATATTAAAGTTCATGAAAGAAAAATCAATCCCGAGGAATTAAAGAATTTTGTTGGTTGTTTTTTAACTGGAACTGCTGCAGAAGTAACACCTGTATCTTGTATAGCTGAAAATCAATTTAAAGTTTGCGAATTGATAATTGATTTAAATGAAAGTTATCAATCCATCGTAAAAAAAAAGAAATCTGCTGCTTAATCTTTTTTATCTTCAGACATCGCATGGTCAATCCCCTTGCGCATATAATCATAGCCTGTAAAAAGAGTTAAAGCTGCAGAAAGCCATAAAAGAATAATTCCAATAGTTTGTGCATTATAATCTTGAAAATTTATAACTTTATTACCAGTCTCCCCAGAAAGTAAAAGCGCTATAGATGTCATTTGTAAAACTGTTTTTAGTTTTGCAAGATTAGATACAGGCAATTTTATTTTTCCTTTAGCTAAAAATTCTCTTAAACCAGAAATTAATATTTCTCGAGTTAATATTATAATTGCTGCAACAACTTCATAATGACGAATAGTACCATCCATAACTAATAAAATAAGTGCTGTTGCAACAATTATCTTATCGGCAATTGGGTCTAACAATTCGCCAAGTTTAGACTCTTCACCAAGCAATCTAGCTAACATTCCATCCAAAAAGTCAGTGAATGATGCTACAATAAATAATATTAAAGCTGTTAAATCTCCATAAAAGCCAGGTAAATAAAATGCTAGGACAAAAAATGGTACAATTAAAATTCTTCCTACAGTTAATATATTTGGAATCTTTCTAAGCATTTTAAACTTTATTCATGAAAAAAATTATATATCTTTTTTGCAACTTTTACCTCAACACCTTCCACTGATTTTATTTCATCTAGGCTAGCAGACTCAACTGCTCTAGCAGAGCCAAAATGATTTAGTAAAGCTCTTTTTCTGATAGCGCCGATACCATCTATTTGGTCTAGCAAAGACTTGCTTATTCCCTTTTTTCTTTTAGCTCTATGAGCGCTAATAGCAAAACGGTGAGACTCATCTCTAATTCTCTGTAAAAAGAATAAAGTAGGGTCATTTTTGTTAAATTTGAATTCTTTACCATTATGAAAAAAGGTTTCATTTCCACTATTTCTAAATTTTCCTTTAGCTATAGCAACGATAGGTATATCGTGAAGTCCTAATTCATTTAAAGATTCTCTTGCCACTGAATATTGTCCTTTTCCACCATCAACTAATACTAAATCAGGAAATGATAAATAGTTATCTTTTTCTTGCATAGCCCTTTTGAATCTTCTATTCAAAACTTCCCGCATCATTCCATAATCATCTTGTTCATTTTTTTTAAATTTTATATTAAATTTCCTGTATCGTTTCTTTATAAACCCCTCTTCACCATATGTTATTAAAGCTCCAACACTATTCGTACCTTGAATATGGCTATTATCATAAACTTCTATTAAGCTAATATTACTCTCAAGATTAAATTTACTTGATACTGCTTCAAATAACTCTTTATTATTTTGACTTTCATAAAGTTTTCTATTCAAACTATCTTTAGCATTTTTTATAGCTTGATTAACTACTTTTAGTTTTGAGCCTTTTTTTGCAACTGAAATATTGATTTGTTTATCTTCTTTTTTGGACAAAGTTTTTTCAATTAAATTTTTTTCTTTAATTTCTTCAGACAATATTATTGATGATGGAACACTTTTGTTTTCATAAAATTGGGAGACAAAAGAATTAATTACATCTCCTAATTTTTCATCTGGATCATGTTTCGGAAAAAATGCCTGATTACCCCAATTTTGTTTTGATCTATAAAAGAAAACTTGAATACAAGTTTTACCAGATTCTTTATATCCAGCAATTACATCAGCCTCAATTAGGTTTGCTTCATTAATTCTTTGTGATGATTGAATTATATTGAGTGACTTAATTCTATCTCTTAAAATTACTGCTTTTTCAAAATCTAAATCTTCACTAGCTTTTTCCATTTGATCTGATAA
>MDSV01210383.1_pt1 | contig 17110 bp, 18 predicted proteins | sample 810851 | NCBI WGS metagenome assembly MDSV01 (sample SAMN05326640, study PRJNA326480) | marine metagenome | isolation source: seawater | place: Atlantic Ocean: North East | collected 2012 | reverse complement strand
TTGTTTATTTCGGATATTATTGCCCTTGCTTCTGATGGAGAATTTTTAAAAGCAAGCCTTAAGATATTCATCCAATTAATGTTATTATTTGCTCTAACTCTCTCTAATTCATCTATGATTTCAAAATCTGTCATAATTAAATTTATTTTAAAAAATATGCTGAAAATTAATTTTATTATTGATAATATCTACTACTTTTTTAATATCCTTCTGCTCCAAATATGGAAATATTGGTAAACTAATGGACTTTGAATAATAATCTTCGCTGGAAGGATAATCTTCTTTTTTAAACTTATTTGAAAAAAATGGTTGCCTGTATATCGGAATGTAATGAACATTAACTTGATATCCTTGTCCTCTTAGTCTTTCAAAAATTTCTTTCCTATTAAATCCTTCTTTATTAGAAACCTTAATTATGTATAAATGGAAAGATGAAAAACTTTTTTCATGTTGGTAAGGAGTTATAACGTTCTCATTATTTTCAAATAATTCATTGTATAAACTTACTATTTGATGTCTTTTTTTTATGAATGTTGTTAATCTCTTAATTTGATTGATTCCTAAAGCAGATTGAAGATCATTTAACCTATAATTAAACCCAAGAAATTTTTGCTCATAATACCACGAACCTTCTTTTTCATTGATCATATCTTTTTGATTCCTAACAATGCCATGACTTCTAAGGTTATATATTTTTTCATATATCTCTTTATTATTAGTTAAGCATGCACCTCCTTCGCAAGTTGTAATTATTTTAACTGGATGAAAACTAAATACTGTAATATCGCTAAACTGACATGAGCCAACTGGGGTTCCATCATATTTTGCTCCTATAGCATGTGATGCATCTTCAATAATCTTAAAGCCATATTTTTCAGACAATTCAGCTATTTTTTCCATATCACAAGATTGCCCAGATAAGTGAACTGGGATTATTGCTTTTGGTAACTTATTATCCTTTTTTGCTTGAACTAATTTATTTTCTAAACTATCTATGGATATGTTATAAGTTTTGCTGTCAATATCTACAAAATCGATTTCTCCTCCACAGTAAAGAACACAATTCGCAGAAGCAACAAAAGAAATTGGAGAAGTCCAGACAATGTCTCCCTTTGTTATGCCGATTGAAAGACATGCTAAATGAAGAGCACTAGTTGCATTTATTGTAGCAACAGCATATTTTGCATTACAAAATGATTGTAATTCATTTTCAAATAATGGAGTCACTGGACCTTGCGTGAGAAAATCAGATTTCATAACTTCAATTACTGAGTTTATGTCTTCTTTATTTATGTTTTGTTTCCCATATGGTATCATAGCATATTATTTTTTTTTAAAAATGTGTATTTTAACTCAGCAATACTCCAATCTTCGAGATTATCAATATCCTGGGCAAAAATCGGCGGCAATTCAATATGATAGGTTAAATCAGAAAAAAGAATTTTTTCCTTAAGAAAGTTTTGAACTTTCAGGAAATAAAATTGTCCGACATCATGATAGAAATCTTTTAAATCTTGACTTCTTTTATATGTATTTTCAGGCCAATTCATTTTCAATTTATTGTTTTTGATCATCAATGCTCTTTGAATTGGATAAGAAAATTTTGTGACAGGTATTACAGATTTTGCATTTTGATTTATAATTATATCATATGCATCAATTAGTGTTTTGTGACTTATTAAAGGCGCTGTTGGATAGATACAACAAACGTGTTTTGGGTTTACTCCAGTTTCATCGTACGATTTTAAAACTTCATAAACAGCATCTGCTGTCGAAGAAAAATCTGAAGAATTTTTGACTGACCTCAAAAATGGTACTTTAGCACCAAGTTTTTTGGATAATTCTGCAATCTCGTTATCATCTGTAGAAACCATTACCTCGTCAAAAATATCACATTTTAGAGCAGTATCTATAGAGTATTTAATTATTGGTTCTCCCAGAAACAATTTAATGTTTTTTTTTAAAAATTCTTTTGCTTCCTCCCCTAGCAATTATAATAGCAATTGTATTTATTTTTTTTCTAAGCATTTAATATTCCCCCTCACTGAAAATTTTAGTATAGCTATAGATTTTAGGAGATATATTGACGCTATTAATCAATTCTCTAATTTCTGGTTCATATGCTTCAGAAAAAATAAATATTACATCTGGGTTAATTTCTTTTAATTGATTTGGAGAAAATACTTTAAATTCTAAATAATTTTGACCTTTCTTTTTTTCATCGGAGTCAAAATATCCAATGAAATTAATTTTATTAATGTCTGACTCTATTATAGCAGTAAATGATAGATTACTTGCAGGGAAAAATGCTACTGTTTTGTTTTTACCAATTTTAGAATAAATTTTATTTAAATTATTTATCCCAAACTTATGTTTTTTTTCATAATAAGAATTAAAATGGTTTAAAAATTTTATATCCCCGTGTGGAGGTCCTAAATCTCTACTGAAGATAAGTCTAAGAACTCTATTAGGCGTCGAAGGATCGTTTTTGTTTATTGCTCTCTCTATAGCCATAATCTTAAATCCCTTTGATCCAAAAAAGTCAATTAAACATTTTTCATTAAAATGAGACAAATGCTCAAAAATAAATGCGTCAGTATGCTTGTCTAAAATACTCCAATCAGGAACTTCTATGAATATAAACCCTTTTTGGGTTAATGAATTATTTAAATATTCTACAAACATATCTAGATCATTTATATGCTCTAAAACGTGCCTTAAAATTATCAAATCTACTTTTTCACTATTTTGTCTAAAATCATTAAATCCTTTGATTTTATTTAATATTTTTAATGCTTCATTACTTAACTCATCATAATGAATCTTGATATTATATCGTTTATCTAGCTCTTTTAAAAAATGTCCAGTATGAGCTCCTATTTCGAGACAACTAGATATTTTATCAAAATTTAAATTTCTTTTAACAAATTCAATTTGCCTATTTATACTTTGAATATCATAAATCGTAGGATCATTATTTCTATACATTGGGCTTTTGTGGTAATATTTATTTAAAAAATCATCTCCTACATAATTCGATTGAAAAATATATTGGCAATCAATACAAATCCCATATTGTATTATAATTTTTTGATTTAAATTAGATAAATAGAAAGGTTTAGAAAAAATATTTTTTTTGATGTTTAACCCTTTGCAAATACGACATTCATTTAATTCAGATAATCTATTATCCATTTTTTTTTAATATTTTTTTTATGATATTAATTTTCTCTTCGCCTATATAGCTGAGGTACCTTGCGTCATTTTCATTTTGTTTATAGGGTGCTTTTTTAAATCCTTTATTTGAAATAATTTCTTTTATTATTTTAACTACAAATTTTGAAGTTTCGACATAAATTGATGCTCTAAACTCGTGGTAGCTATGTTTCAAAACTTTTAATTCTTTTATCTCAAGTATATCTCCAGTGTCAATATCGTTATCAATTATGTGGCATGTTGAATAAATTTTTTGACCTTCATAAATTTGCCATTCAGGAGCACTACATCCTCTATATTTTGGTAATAATCCTGGATGAAAATTTAAAATACCTAAGTTAAATTTTTTAATTATTGAATGGGTAATTATTCCTGTACCTCCTTGAATTCCAATATCATATTTTTTGTGATTTAGAAAATCTATTAATCTTTTTGATTTTAATGAATCAAATGAATAGAAATCGTGATACTTACAGAGATATTTCTGATTTTTTGGTTTCCATAGATTTCCACATCTTTTATCCTCAATTTTGTTTCTTTTTGGAAATCTACCTATGCATAACACATCTACTTTGATATTACTATTCTTTAGGCTATTTAGATACTCCCTTCCAGAATAAGAATTTTGGTTCATGATTAATGATATTTTAATTTCTAAGGACATCCTTTCCCAAAAATTATATATTTATCATTATCCTCGTTATATTTAAGTATGCTATTTTTTATAAATTCAATTTTATTTTTTTGATTATTTTCTTTTGAAGGATTTAATTTGCTCCAGCCTTTAAATGACCAAGTTCTTGGTCCTGTTTTTATCCAATATTTTTCATTTCTAAACTGGTCCATTATAAAATTTAGTGATCTTTCATCCATGCCAAGCCAATTTGAAAATAGATTTAAATAATCCGGTTTATTGAGTTCATGATTTCTTACAAGTTGAAGCCCCTCCTCTCTTGTTAATCTTCCATGTCGTATTTCTCTAGTTGCATGGTCAGTTACTTTAGAGTATCCATGTTTATATAGTTTTAAAATGTCATGAAGATTCATATAATTATAGCAATCGACATAATCATATCGATCAAAAGTTCTTGAAAAATCGGATGTTAAGTATCCATATTTATCAATCATAAGTTCATGCTGAGCTTTTGGATCCCACCTAATATAATTTCCAAGATAAATACCTCTAATTTTATTATTTTTCAGTGAAAGATCTGAAGGGTATTCATACTGCCACAGATCCTTTTTTTGTAAATCATCATGAATTGAAATTACATTATCAGCTTCATGATTAAATAAATCATGATCTTTTCTATATCTCCTTGTCATCTCAACCTCATGCTCATGAGAAAACATTCCAACCTGTTCAAGTCCTTGATGTGCTCCCCAAATAATTAAAGGTATTTTAAATCTGACAGCCGATTGAACAGGAAATACTGTTTGACCGGCCAATATTGGCCAATATAAGTTCCCATATTCCCTGAGGGTTTTTCTTGTTATTTTTTTTACAGAAATTGGGTTGATATTTTGATAAACTATATCACAATTAAATTGTATTCTTAAATTTGCCAAGTTCTTTATGCCAAGTGGAGTATTAAAATATTTGTTATAAGTAACCAAAAGTGGATTTAAGCCTAACAAGTTTTTTACAACATGAATAATAAAATATGAATCATTTGCGCCTGAAACTGGAACTATACAATCATAATTTTCTCCCTTGGCATTTCTATAAGGCTCTACAATGGCCTCCAATTTTTTGAATCTTTCATCCCAATTCAAAAAATCTTTTTCTTCATGTATTTCACACCCAGAACAAATACCTTTGTCATTAATTATTAATCCTAAAGGATGCTCAGTAGAATAGAGGCACCTTTTACAAAACTGGATCTTCATAAGTATTGATTGAATTATAATTTGGTCTTCTCAAATAATCTGAACTTACAGATTGTTTCAATAGTTGGATAGAATGTTCTTTATAATTTAAAAAGTTTCCAATTCCAACTGCCGAAACAATTTCTGATGACAAAATTTGGTTTATTTGCTTCACTTCACTTATACCTCCAAATGCAATTAATGATAAATCGGTTTTTGGGAAAAGAGAAATAATTTTATAATCAAAAGAGTTTGAAAATCCTTCAGTATTTTTATTTATGAGTAATATTTCTGAAATTAAGTTTTTATCTGAAATAATGTTTAAATAATCCTCATTAATTTTTTTTTCTTTTTTAGAAATATAATTATAAAAATATACCTCATTATTTTTTAATATTACAGGTAATGATGCTATAACAGCCTGAGAACCAAGCCGCATTGAAATTTTGATTAATTCTTTTTTATCCTTTCTTAAAAGGCTATCAACAACTATTCTGTCTGCCCCGTTTTTAATAACCTCAATTGCATCTTTATGATTCCTTATACCCCCTGAATATATAATCGGAGTAGAAATTTTGAGCCTCCCTATTTTATTTAATAAATCTAAATCAGGTCCCAAATTATTAGTTGACTTGTCAATTACTTGAATTAAAATCTCATCCGCTCCCCATCTGTCAAGATTTTCAACTACACATTCAGGTTTTCCAATCGGCAAATATCTTGAGTAAGAAAAAGATTGAACAACTAGATCATTTTTAATAGTTATCACTCCAACAATCCTTTTTTTAACCATTTACTAATTTATTTACAATATTAATGATTAGATTTTTGCCTGATTTTTGGCTCTTCTCTGGATGAAATTGAACACCTATCGTATTCCCTTTTTTTATAATTGAGGGAATAATTTCATTATCAAATACTGTATTACACAATATGTTTTTCTTGTCCCCCTTATATTTAAAAGAATGATTAAAATAAAAATAGTCTTCCTTCAAATTTTCATGAAAGTTATTCACTTTAGCCAAATTATTATTCCATCCTATATGCCAATTCTTTTTTTTGAGAGGGACTATTTCGCCTTCTATTATATTTAATCCATTACATTCCAGAAATTCGTAGGATTTAGTGCATAATAATTGCATTCCTAGGCATATCCCTATAATAGGTTTATTTTGACTTGACCAGTCAACTAAAAAATCAATTAAATTGTTTTTTTTTAAGAGTTTCATTGCTTCAGGAAAGGCCCCAACTCCAGGTAAAATTATAATATCAGATTTTGATAGTGTTTCAGTTTTTTTACTCATTTTAACAGCAAATCCTAACGATTTTAGAACATAATATAATGAATCTTGATTTCCCAAATTATAACCGACAATGCCTATTTTAATCATATCCCAACTCCAACTTTAAATTTCCGTTTTATCTCTCCTTTTTTGTCAATAAAAAATAATTTAGGGTTGACAATAGACTTTACTTTTTCCCAAAAAAGCAATACTGGTATATCAATGTAATCACAAAAATCTTGAATGTATTTTTTAGAAATTTTACCTTCAAATTTTTCTATTAAATCTATTCCTTCTTCTCTTGTCATTGTTCCATATCTAATTCCTTCATTACAATAATCGTTTACTCTGCCAAAACCATATTTATAATATTTTATCATTTGATTTAAGGTCACCCAATCCTCATCTAAAGAAAAACATCCCCATAAATCCCCAGTATTTTCAAAAGAATCTTCTCTTAGCTCTAATCCGTATGAGGATGAAAATGTGCCATTATTGATTATTGACCAGTTTTGCCAAAACCAGCCTAAATAAATTATTTGTAAATCTGCTTTTTTAAATTCTTCAATTGAAGGATACCTATAAGGTATTAAATCCGTTTTCTGGAATCCATCTTTTAGCATCCACTCTATCTCACCTCCTCTTACAGTATTCATGTTTCTCAAATTATTCCCATCAAATCCTGTTTTCCCAACCGTTAACATATCGCCCAATTGTAACCCTGGATTTTCTCCCCAAAGAATTAATTTTATACCATATTTAATAGCAATCTGTGGCACAGAACTAATTATTGCCTGCTCGCTTGCTTTTGCCCAGTTAGTATATTTTAGAAAACCATTTCGAAGAGACTTTTTCCATGTTTTAGGTTTGGGCGACCAAACTATAACATCAAATCCTAAGTTAATAAGATTTGAAAGATTGTTTGTCCCTCTTCTTGTAATTTGTTCGGGGGGGTATGCCAAACAAACTAATAAGGGATTTAATCCTAACTTATCTCTTGCCCATATAGCTTGTCTTGTACTGTCTTTTCCTCCACTAACTCCAATAATACAATCGAAATAGTTTCCCTTCTTATTACTTTCTTTAAACCTCTTTATTTCTTCTTTTAAAAGATAAAATCTTTCCTCCCAATCTGCATGTAAATTGGAATTAAAATAGTAATTACAAGCAGGGCAAATCCCTTCCTTTGTAAAATAACTGCCAGGTCTTGTATCTGGTTGTAAACATTTTTTACAATAATTCATTATTATTTTTATTTAACCCAAAAGACTTAGGTTTTTCCAAACTTTTTTAAATGATAGAATCATAAGGTCAATCTCATCGTCTGTCATTTCATACATGCACATTTGAAAACCTAAATAATTTTCATCATGAAAAGATTCTGCTACTGGACATATTCCTTTTTTATATGTTATATCATTTCTGGTAAAACTAGAATTCCAAGGAAAACCATTTGATCCGTATGCTTGTTTTTTTTGAAAAATTGGGAGTAGATGAACATTTGCAAATTTTAATGATATTCCCTTAAGGCCCTCTGCATCAAGAGCTTTAAAAATATTTTCTCTTTTTGCCCCTTTTAATTTATCAATGTCTAAATTCATAAAGTACATATAATAAACATGAGTACAATTATCTCTTGTTTTAGGTAGGTTTAAACCAACCAAATCTTTTAACCCTTCATTAAGTTTTTTTGCAATGTTTTGTCTTGATTTTATTAATTTATCCAGCTTCTTTAGCTGTTCTATGCCTATGCTGGATTCAATTTCACCAAGTCTAAAATTATGTCCAATCATATTGGTCAAGTCGTCATATCCCATATCACCAACTACTGCTTCAGCGTGATTTCTAATTAGCCTAAGTTTCTTTGCTAGATTATCATCGTTTGTAACCAATACTCCTCCTTCTCCTGTATGTATATGCTTATGATAGTTTAAACTATATCCTCCAATATCTGCAAGTGTACCAGCATAACTACCTTCGAATAGAGCTCCTGGTGCTTGAGCGGTATCACAAATTACTTTAAGGTTATATTTTTTAGCTAATTGATTAATAATATTCATATCAACAGATTGTCCACCGATATCAACAGCCATTATAGCTTTAGTTCTAGGTGAAATATTTTTTTCTATAGAGATAGGATCAATACAATATGTAATTGGATCTATATCAGCAAAAACTGGTATTGCATTCCAATGAAGAATCGCCATTGCAGTTGCACTCATGGTCCAAGGAGGTAAAATAATCTCATCACCTGGTTCAACTCCAATAGCCCCCACCGCACAAACTAATCCTGATGTCCATGAATTAACTGTAATTGCATGCTTAACATTAAATTTTCTTTCCCAATCAGCTTCAAATTTTTTAACCATCGGTCCTCCGAGAAAATCATCCCCCCATTTTGCTAAATACTTTGATAATACTCCTGTCTCTATTACTGCCTTGGCTGCATTTACCTCTTCTAAACCAAACGGGTTGTATCGTTTAAATGGTTTACTTATTAATTTAGGCCCTCCAAATAATGCTAATTTATCTGATTTCACTTTTTTTATTTATTAATTCTTCTATTATAAATGATGTTTCAAAAGCATCTTCTTCTCTACAAATTGAACAATCCTCGCCATTTATAAATTTTGCTAGGTTATTTACAAATGATAATTGACTCTGATTAAAATCTGATTCAAAATTTTCAAAATTTTCGGAAAGTTTATGATAATTAGAATATGTTTTTTTAGTATTGTCGATTTTTTGCCATTTACAGCTTTCACCTCCATTTTCATATAAAAGTCTCCCATTTTTAAATATCATTTCAAATGAATTATAAAAAAAAGAAATTCCATCCAATGGCATAAAGATGACTTCACATTTTTCATATTTTAATTTGAAATGTAGCATAATATCATTCTCATTGCTGCTTGAATAATCTATTAAATTTATTTTTTTGATTTTACCAAAGAAATAATTAAATAATGCAATAAAGTGTGAAGCACTATTCCTTAATCCATTTGAATACCATAAGATTATCTTACAGTAAGGGCCAAATTCACCTAATAAAATTTTTTCCTTTATTTTTTTTGATAAAACAGATGAGTTCCTTTGAAAATTTACTAAAAGAATTGATTTATTGATTTTACATAGTTCAATGATTTCAGTTGATTCATTTAAATTAGCTCCGAGTGGTTTTTCACACAGTAAATATTTTGGAGAAAAATTGTTAAAAACTTCCTTAACGACATCTAAATGTGATGAAGTTGATGATGAAACAACAACAAGATCTGGCTTAAATTTTTTAAGGGCTTCACTTATTGAAATAAAAGAAGGATATTTATAAATACTAGAAAATTCGGAAATAGCATTTTTATTTTTATCTACAACAGCGATTATTTCAAAACTTGGATGCAACTCAAATGCCCTTAAATGAGTTAGAACATAACTTTTTGGTAAATTATAATCATACTTGTACGAAATCCCTCCTAAACCAATTAGAATTACTTTTGTTTTTTCTTTCAATTATTGAATTAAATTTTAATTAATCTTAAAATCTCAAAAGCCTCGGCATAATTAACCCCAATAAGCAATCCATTCCTTTGAGCTAGAATTTTTAAGGCTTCAGGAGAGCGAGGATGAGGATATTCTCTTTTTTCATAAATATAACTTTCCATCGCTTTAATTTTTACATCTAAATTAGATTTTGAGATTTTAAAAAATAAATTAGGTTGAAATGAATTTTTGTTTTTTTTAATATTCCATTCAGTGCTTGAAGGTGTTTCAAATGAAATTATCGCTTCAGGAGCTTGATTATTAACTGGCCTACATGAAGTAATTACAGCATTATTTGTGATTTGGTGATCTATATTTAGATCTCCATGATGATGAGTAAAGATTATATCAGGTTTGAATTTTTCTTTCTCATTTTCAATTACTTTAACAATATCTAAAAGTGCAATTGTATCAAATCTATTATCAGGGAATTGATATGTTGATAAAGATTGATAACCTATAATACTTCGTGCTTTTTCTATATTATTATTATGAATTTTTAATTCACTTAGCCATCTTTCTTTATTTCTTGAATCTGATCTTGATGTTATCCCCTCTCCAAGAATAAGCGTATGAACATTAATATTATCTTCATTTATTAATCTATTAATTGTTGATCCTAAACCCAATATTTCATCATCTGGATGGGCAACAATTATCATTATTTTTTTATTTCTAAACATTATTATCTAATTATTACAGGACAGATATCTTTTCTTATTTTGTCAATACCGTAAATTTCCTCATTTGAATTATAAAATAATTTTGTCTCTAAACATAAAGATGTAATGGGTTGTTCTTTTAGATAGCAAGCGCCTGTATCAATTCCTATTTTATATTCATCAATATATGGTGAGAAAAAAGCAGTATGACCAAAAATAATTATTTTCCTTTTTTTAAAAAATGATTTTGAAGTAATAAAATCATACCTATTTAAATTAAAATTTAAATTTTCAACTTTACCTTCCTCTAGATCTTTTTTTGATAGTCCACTGTGACATATAAAAAAATTCTCTGTTTCATAAAAAGGCTTAAGGCTATCAAAAATTTCAAAATAATTTTTGAGAATTTTAGTTTTACATTCTTCTATTGATTTCGATTTAAAGTCTTGTATTGTTTTTGATCCCCCATACTTTAAAATTGAATTTTTTTTTCCTTTTATGTTTAGCCAATTATACTCATGATTCCCCAACAAAAAAATTGTTGGATATATGCCTTTCAATTCTATTAAATAATCAAGTAATTCCATTGAATTTTCTCCTTTGTCAATATAATCTCCTAAAAAAATTAAAGAAGGATTATTGACTTTTTCCTCAATTAACTTAATTAAAGATTTAAGTTTTGTTATTTCGCCATGTAAATCCCCGATAACAAAATTCATTAGTTATGTAAAATTTTATTAATTATTTTTTTTTCTTGATAGAGAAATTCTTTTGTGCAAAAATGATTTTTATTGATTTTCTTAGAAACTATTTTAACCCATTTGTCTGTATCTGTTAAACTGAAATTAAGTGTTTTAAAAATATTGTTATTACCTGTTTCAATGAAATTTTCTTTCCAAAGTGGTTCCATATCCAAATATCTTGGAAATTTTTTTTTGAGTATATAGTCGCTTACATGAATTATTTTTGAATCTGAGTTGTTGTGTTTTTTAAGGGTATTTATAAAATTATTTAAACTAATGCCTTTATTTGGAAGTGCATTTATAATTGTTTTAATAATTTTTCTTTCAGAAAAAAGATAAAGTAGTTTTGCTAGGTCTTCAACATAAGCAATTTGACAAATATTTTCTCCTGAATTAACAATCATTAATGGTTCGTTTTTTGATAACCTAGAAAGGTAAAATGATAATCTTTTAGTATGATCATTAATTCCGAAGAAAATTGGTAATCTAATAATGTTAAAAACTTTTTTGTCAAATAAATCACATAGTGTATTTTCAGCATCCCTTTTACCTAAGAGATATTTTTTTGTTGTAGGCCTAAGTCCACTTATTTGTTTTCTGTCTAAATCATTAACAAGTTCGTCTATTGAGTTATTTAAGTTCAACTTTTTGATCCATACTGTTGAAACAAATAAATATTTTGAAAAATTTAAATATCTCTTAATGTTGATAATATCTTCTCTATCATAGGCTAAAAAATCATAAACTAAGTCGAAATGAATACCCTTTAAATGCTTAAGACCTTCTTTTTTCTCATAATTTAGAGTATTACACTTAAATTGATTTACTAAAGGATTTCTAGATAGAACTGTCAAATTTATATTTTTTGACAAAATAAATTTTTCAACTAGCAATTTCCCTAAAAACCGAGTTCCTCCTATTATTAAAATATTCAATCTTATTTTTTTATATAAAAATTATTCTTCCAATTTCTATAAAGGTAAACACCTTCTAAAGCTTCATTAAATTTTGGTGTTTGATTTGAAAAATTATTAATTAATAATTCAACCTCATTGACTCCTGCTTCAATGCTTAAAATTAAAGTAGTTGAAAACCTTGGGTTAATTTCAAATATTATTGGCTGCATTTCTGGTGTAATAAATAGTTGAATATTATATGGCCCTCTAGGCTTTAAAATTTTTGTGAGCTTTTTTGCAAGTTCATATATAATAGGATTATTTTCTGTGACTGCATTAATTGTTACTCTATCTTTTTTAATTATTCTCTTTGGACTAATACTCAAAATTTCATTTTCATTATTAGCAAGAACCCCAACTGTGTATTCAATTCCTTCTATAATTGGTTGAATTAATATTTCATCTTTATTTTCCTGTCTATACGCTTCAAATTGTAATTTATTGTAAACTTTCTTGATGCCTCTACTTCCTCTTCCAAAATTTGGTTTTACAAAAATTGGCGGTTCAATTTCCCAATTAAAATTTGAGTCTAAAAAAGATTTTGTTTTAGAAATATCTAGTTCATCAAGCTTTTTCATCAACTTAAACTTGTTAAGACATAATTCAATAAAAGATTTACTTGGTGTTAATACTTTAAGGTCTTTCTTTATATATCCAATTGATTTAGCAATTAAAAGTTCCTCATCAATCAACGGTATATAATAATTAATGTCGTTTTTTTCAATTAACCCTAATATAAAATTGATGTATTTATCATCAGTAACTGTAGGTGAAGTATATAATTTTAAATCGGGGTAAATGAATTTTAATTCTTCGTTTGAATCTACATACAAAATTTCAAATCCTTTTTCTACTAATTTGTCATTTAAATAAGGAAAAAGTGAACCTCCCAACCCTGAAATTAAAATCTTTTTTTTTGTCATATCATTTTAAAGCTTAAGGGCGTTCCTCTTGTTATGTTAATTTTTGATTTTTTGCCTAAAACAATATCATAATAGTGTGTATCTAAACCATCACCAGGTCTAATTATCGAAATATTTTTTTTTGTTAATACTTCGCCTTCTTTAATATCCTTTGTAACATATATCGATCTTTTAAATCTCAAACTTTTTTCCTCTTCCTCTGAAACCCCAATAAAAACTGACCCTAATGATTCATGAGCTCGTTTACTTTCTTCGACTAATGCTTTTAATTCGTTTGGTTCTAATGAAAATGCACTATCTACTCCACCATCACTTCTGTTTAAAGTAAAGTGTTTTTCGATAACAGTAGCCCCTAGTGAAATTGCAGCAAGAGGAACTCCAATTCCTAATGTATGATCTGATAGACCAACTTGGCAATCAAAAATTTCTTTCATGACAGGAATAGTTTTTAAATTCGAGTTTTTAGGTGATGAAGGGTAAGTACTAGTGCACTTTAATAAGATTAAATCCTTGCATCCATTTTCTCTTAGAGTGTTTACTGATTTTTCGAGATTTGAAATATTTGAAAGACCAGTTGACATAATAACCGGCTTTTTTGTTTGAGCAATTTTCTTTAATAGTGGGTAGTGATTATTTTCAAATGAAGCAATTTTAAATACCTCGACTCCAAGTTTTTCTAAAAACTCAACTCCACTTTCATCAAAAACACTACTAAAAATTATTATCCCTTTATTTCTAGCATATTTATATAGTTCCTCGTGCCAATCCCATGGTGTGTATGCGCTATTATAAAGATCAAAAAGATTTCTGCCATTCCACAAAGAATTCTTATCATTTATATCAAATAGCCCTCCTTTCTTATTTATTGTTATTTTATCTGGAGTATATGTTTGAAGCTTTATTGCATTTGCACCTGAATCGACCGCAGCATCTATTATTTTATAAGCCCTTTCGATTGATCCGTTGTGATTTCCCGACATTTCAGCAATAATAAAGGGGTCTCTTTTTTTTCCTATTTTAATATTACCTATAGAAATTTCATCTTTCATTTTTATCTTTTTTATATATCTTAACAATGTATTGTTCCCCGTCATTTATAAAAAAGGCTGGGTATCTTTCATTATCAACTGTTCTTAATAAATTAAATTGCTCATAAATTGTTTTATTCACATCAAGAATACTGTCTTCAGGATTCCTTTTTCTGTGATACGATTCGTATAAAGTACTTTTAAGTTTAGGAAGATTGTCAATGTTCTTTAAAAACTTAATAATTAGTTTTTCTGTAATTTGATACTGTTTGACCCTAAGTTCATCAACTAATTCAGTCCCATTAAACAAAATTTTATCTTTAAAATATACCTTCCCAGAATCGACTTTTATTGAAGCTTCGAAAATTGATACCGGAATGATATTTTTACCCTCTAAAATTTGCCATGTTAATGGAGAAAATCCCTTGCCGTTTGGCAAATCGCTTTCATGGACAACAATATTATGTTTATTTAATTCTAAGTTTTTAAAGATTTGTTCACAAGATAAAAGGAATAATATGTCTCCTTTTTTTACTTTTTTTGATTCGTGAATAAGAACAACATTATGCCCTAAATCAATTATTTTTTTTAAAAGATTTGGAATATATTCCATTATCCAGGAATTTTTATTGTCAACAAGGATCTGAATAAACATTTTTTTTTAAATAATTAATATCTAAAAAATAGGAATTTTATTTTTTTTTCTAATCTTTTTGAATTCATCCCATTCTGTAATTATAGATATAGCATCAGTATTATTGACAGCTAATTCCATTTTTGGGTATATTTTAACTCTATTAATTATTTCAAAGTTTTTAAGTTTTAGCTCTGCATGTAGTCCTATTAAATTTTGTAAATCTCCTATTATCTTGTCTTCTTTGACCATCGGATCATAGATCTTTAATGATGCACCTGCCTTTAATAATTCTAATCCCACATAAATAGCTGGGCTCTCTCTACTATCATTCGTGTTAGGTTTAAATGCCCATCCTAGAATAGTTATAGTTTTCTTTTTTAGATTTCCTCCAAAAGAGTCTATAATTTTTTGTGCAAACCGTTTTTTTTGATAATCATTTATCTTTACAACTTGATGCCAATATTCTGCCACCTCATCTAACCCGTAATGGCGACACAAATAAACTAGATTCAGTATATCTTTTTGAAAACAACTCCCACCAAAGCCAATCGAAGATTTTAAAAACTTAGGACCAATTCTGTGATCCATTCCTATAGCTAGTGAAAGTTCGTTAATTTTAGCTCCAGTTTTTTCACATAAAGCAGATAAACTATTAATAGAGGAAATCCTTTGAGCAAGCATAGCATTAGATGCAAGCTTACTTAGTTCTGAAGACCATATATTTGTTGTTAATATTTTTTCCTTTGGTATCCAATTTAGATAAATGTCTACTAATGCGTTAAGTGCTTTTTGCCCAGTTTCAGTATTGTCACCTCCAATAAGAATACGATCTGATTTAAAAAGGTCTTTAATTGCCGTTCCTTCAGCTAAAAATTCAGGGTTTGATAGAACTTCAAAATGAACTTCTTTATTATTTTGATCAAGAATTTCTTTTATTTTTTCTGCTGTTCTTACCGGGAGAGTTGATTTTTCAACGACAATTTTATCTGAATTTGAATGCTTTGCTATATCTTTTGCGCATGCTTCAACATAAACTAAATCAGCTGCCATACCTGCTCCCTCTCCTTGGATTTTAGTAGGCGTATTAACTGCCATAAAAATCATATCGGCTTTATCAATTGACATAGAAATATCATTAGAAAAAAATAAATTTATTCCTCTTACCTCTTTGATAATTTCTGAAAGACCTGGTTCAAATACAGGTAATTTATCAAGTGGCCCATTCCAAGCATTAATTTTTTCTGAATTAGAATCAACAACTGTAACATTAATCTGTGGGCATTTGAGAGCAATAACGGCCATAGTAGGCCCACCGACATAACCAGCTCCTATACAGCAAACATTTTTAATTTCCACTTTATTTATTTAAAAGCCATGAAGAAGATTGAATCTTATCTCCTAATCCTTGAATTAATTTAATCCCTCGTTCATTACAAACAGTTGCCTCTGAAATATTATCATTATTTTGATCTCCACCATTAGCAAAATTGAGTTCGAAGTCATTCCCATATTTATCACTTAAATGAGCAAGGGTGGCACACTGGGTTTTATCTTTATCAATGGAAATAAATACTCTATCCACAATTCCTATAGCTCTTACAATTGTATACCGTTCTTCCTGGCACATGAATTTTTTACTCCCCTTTAATTCCCTTTGAAGATCATTATTTACAATAACCCATAGCTCATCGCCTTTATTCTTTGCTTTTTCAAAAAGCTCTAAATGTCCTTTATGTAACGGGTTAAAATATCCAGATACAATTATAGATTTTGTCTTCATTTAAGCTCTATTTTAATCATCCTATCTAAAGTAATTCTCTCCTTTAGTATACTCTTTATCTTCTCCATCCAATGTAATTAATCCAATTCCTTTGACTATAATCGATGTCTCAGAACATTTATTATGGTACTGATATGAGATTGTCTCCCCCCTTGATCTAACTCTATAAATTTTAACTTATAATTTGGCTCATCATGCAATACAAAAACCGACCCCATGGACGCTTTTAGCTTTCTAATGATATCATTTGGCTTTTGAATTAAATAGGATAATATGCTCTCTATCAGATAAAAATTTAGATGCCAGATAAAAACTTACCTTTCGCCCGATCAAATCTTCAATTTTATCTTCTAATTGAGCAATATATTCCATGTTTAGTCCTTGGCCAATTAAAAATACTTCAATAAGACCAGAGTCATTCCCCTTAGCATATTCTCCAACAAGAATGATTTGATCAACATCTCCCATTCGATTAA
>MDSV01236033.1_pt1 | contig 17111 bp, 13 predicted proteins | sample 810851 | NCBI WGS metagenome assembly MDSV01 (sample SAMN05326640, study PRJNA326480) | marine metagenome | isolation source: seawater | place: Atlantic Ocean: North East | collected 2012 | reverse complement strand
GAGCCTCTCGCTCGTGGTCAACTGGCGCCCGTGCGTGCAGTGCTACGGAGCGACGATGTGGAGTGGGGTGCGGTCTCTCGTTGTCGCGGGGTCCGGTCCCGAGCTCGAAGAGCTCTCGGGCTTCGATGAGGGCCCGATGGTCGCCGACTGGGCGGAGCAGTTCGAGGCTCGCGGCATCCGGGTGACCCAGGATGTCGGCCGCGAGGAGGCCCTGGAGGTCTACCGCGCCTACGGCGCCAGCGACTCCCTCGTTTACAACGCCCGCGGCGAGTAGCTCGGGGTCGTTTGGTCGCGCCAAAACGCGGGTTCCCAGCATCCTCACCCGCAACAAGACGCGACTGAACTGGTGGGCGGCTACTGCTCTCAGCATCCATCTTTCAGTCGCGTCGAGATGCTGGTTCCGTCCGCGCTGACCCGCAGCAAGGCGCGACTGAACGGGTCGCGGGCCACCTGAATCTCGAGCACAGATTGTTCGGTCGCGCCGTAATGCGGGTGACCAGCATCCCTACCCGCACAACGACGCGACTGAGCCGGAGCCGACCTACGCCTGCGCCGCGGCGAGCACGGCCTCGACAGCACCCGCGGGTGAGCCGTGGAACGCGGGTCCGTGTCCGGGGAGTACCCAATCGGCATCCAGGTCGGCGATGCGGCCGAGCGACGCGAGCGCCTCGGCGGGGTCATCCGTGAACGGAGCCGGGCCGGGGCCGGTGCGACCGGTCAGCACGTGGCGGGTCGTGAGCGCGTCGCCGACGAAGACGGCGCGCACGTCGGGCGAGAAGATGGCGATGCTGCCGGGCGAGTGTCCGGGCATCGACATCACGCGGGGCGCGCCGGGAAGATCGAGCGTGTCGCCGTCGGTAACCTCGCGGACCTCAGTGAGCCAGGTCGGACGCATGCCCTTACGGATGCCGTACGCGGCGAACTGCAGCAGGGGGCCGATCCGGGTCGAGCCCATCGGGGTCTTGGGCTTGTCGCCGCCGCGAGCGCGATCGGCGTCGGCAGCGTGCACGAACACCGGGATGCCTCGCTCGGCGCGCAGGCGCTCGGCGAACCCGACGTGGTCACTGTCGCCGTGGGTGAGCAGGATGCCGCGGATGTCGTCGAGCGAGCGACCGATGGCATCCAGCTCGCGGGTGAGGTCGGAGTACATGCCGGGGAGGCCGGCGTCGACGAGGGTGATGCCCTCGGGCGTGACGATCAGGTAGGCGGCGACGATGTCGTTGCCGATGCGGTGCAGTGAGGGTGCGAGTCTCATGACTGGCCTTTCCGAGTGATGGCTACGGATATTAGCCCTGATAGCTTATGTTCATAGCCATGGGGGGTCCGATGCCGACACCGGAGAGAACATCGCTCGACGAGATCGTCAGTGCAGCAGCGCGTCTGCTCGAAACCGGCGGGGTCGCCGCCGTCACGATGCAGGCGGTCGCGCAGGATGTCGGCGTCAAAGCCCCCTCGCTCTACAAGCGCGTACGAGATCGCGAGACGCTCTTGGGACTCGTCGGCGGCGCCGCTGCCGACGACCTCACGGCGCGTCTGGAGGCGGCATCCGGGATCGAAGACCAGCTGCTCGTCTTCCGCCGCTTCGCGCACGAGCGGCCCGAGGCGTTCCGGCTGCTGTTCACCGCGACGGTGGATGCCGACAAGCTCGCCGCCACGAGCGCGCCCGTCCTGCGGGCGACCAGCGCCACCGTCGGCGCGGATCACGCGCTCGACGCCGCGCGGCTGCTGACGGCGTGGGCTACCGGGTTCGTCACGATGGAGCTCGCGGGGGCCTTCCGCCTCGGCGGTGATCTCGACGACGCCTACGACTACGGCATCGCCCACCTGGTGGGCTCCCTCGTCTCCGACTAGCCGCGCGAGCAGGCGTGGGGCCGCGCCGTATTCTGGAGCCGTGTCCTCGCCCGCTCGCACCAGCGCCGACGGGCCGAGTGCGGCACCCGACGAGACGCAGATCGGCGTCGGAATCGGGCGGCAAGTGCGGCAGGCGCGCACCGAGAAGAAGCTGTCGATGCGGGCGCTGGCCTCGGCCGCAGAGATCAGCCAGCCGTTTCTGAGCCAGATCGAGTCGGGCCAGACGATGCCCTCGCTGCTGACTCTGTACCGCATCGCGAACGCCCTCGACATCTCGCCCTCGGCGCTCCTTCCCGCAGACCCCGACCCCGAGGTCGTTCACGTGTCGCGGGCGGCGGATGCCACGTGGGTGCCGGTCTCGGAGGCATCCGACACCGCCCACACCCGCGTCATCCACGCCGGCGAGACCTCCCTGCAGGAGTACGCCATCCGCCCCGGCGAGCAGGTCGGCGACTGGTTCGAAACGGATGGCGAAGTCATCCACTACGTCATCGAAGGCGCCATCGCCCTCGAGATCGAAGGCCTCGGGATCTGGGAACTCGGCGCCGGGGATGCCGTCGCCCACCCCGGTGCGCTGCGGAACCGCTGGCACCTTCGCGGGGACGGGTCGGCACGGGTGGCGTTTGTGTATACCGGCGGGGCGTAGAACACTAGCTACGCGCTCGCGTCGAGCACCTCAAGGAACGTCTGGGCGCCGATCGCGGCATCCGTTCGAAGTTGCGCTTCTGTGGCGGTGTCGCCGGTTGCCACCATCGTGTCCGCGAACACTCCGGCCCACGCACCGTCGGGCTCGACGAACTTTGCGATCGCTGCACGGATAGCACCCGGGTCTGCGACGTCGCCTGCCAGACCCAGTTGGCGCGCTACGGCGGTCGCCGCACCCGCTGCGCCTCCGGGATTGTAGAGCGTGACATACATCAGGTCGTACTTGTCTTTGTGCAGCATCCGCGATTGCGCCGCAGCCGCCTTGCCGAGGAGATAGCCGCCGAGGTTCGCGAATCGAAGGGTCACGGCATCCGTCTCGACACCAAACTGTGCGCGAACGGATGGCGGCACTGGCAGGTCGCGCAGCTCGGGGTCCACGAGCGCTGCGGCCGGTCCCGCCAGCTTGGTCGCGACCGCAGTCCGCGAGCCGGGCAGCGATACGGTGTCTGCAGTGTGATCCCAGACGTCCGCGAGAAACTCGAGTCGCACCCGCGCGTCGCCGAGGGTCGCGTTCCACCGCCACCGATTCTCCGAGGTGAAGTCGCCTTTCTCGAGAGCCACATCGAGCCACGAGAAGTCATGTTCGGCGCCGGCGAGATCCCACCCGATCGCGAAGAGCAGGTCGACATCGGTTGTTCCCTGGTGGGAGACGGGAGCATCGGTGGCGAGATACTCAGGATTGAGGCCGCCGATGACGACGAACTCGTCGGTGTGTCCCCCGGCGAGCAGCGCGAATCGCACGAGCGCCTCCTCTGCGCGGGCGCGCGCCTCCCGGGTTCGGGACTCAGAATCCAATGGCGGTCTCCCGCAGGTATTCGGCGGCTTCGGCGGTGCGCCCCCGGCCGCGCAATAGGTCGGCATAGACCCGCACCGGAGATACGGTGCGCACGTCCCGTGCTTCCCGTGTGAGTCGGAAGACATAGGGATCGGCGGCGGAAAGGCGGATGCGCCCTCCCGACTCCACTTCTCTGAAATCAGGATGCTGCGCCAGCCGCCCACGCGCGGGCTCGAGCTGCCCCGCCGGCACGTACAGATCGACCGCCGGCACACTCGTCAGATACGGGTCAATACGATCCGCCGCCGCCTCCCCGGTCAGCGCCCAATCCTGGCCATGCAGCGAACTTGTCAGCGCCTCGATCGATTGCTGGGGATCGCGCCAGGGAACGTGAAACTCGATGTCAGCTCCCGACTGAGGCGTGGCTGCGTAATGCGCCGCCCAGTCGCTCAGCATCCGTCCCGGATCGCGAAACTCGCGCGTTGCCGATGTACCACGTTCGGCTCCGGTCTTGGCCGTGTACCGCTGCTCGTCGAAGTGCCGCAGGATGCGAGCAGTGTGCGCCAACGAGACATCCGCGGTCTTCGCGATGACACCAACCTGCTCGATGGGCATGGTCTCTGGCTCGGAATACTCCACCCGCCACCCGAGCAACGTCTCAGCTATCGCATCGGCTGCTGCCGACCATTTGAAGGCCCGCCCCGCATCCGCTCGAATTGGCTCCAGTCTCGCGATGTAAAAGCTCCCCGGCACCACGATGCGCGCCCGGCCGCTGGCGTCTGCCCATGACAGCTGTGCGTCTTCGAGGATCTCCCGCGCCCCGGGGCTCACCCGGCGGGCAGTCACGACGGGCACGACACCGTCGGTTCGTTCGGAGGCACCGTGGAAGAGTTCGGTGCGCGCCCTCCGGGCATCAGCGGGCAGGCCCTCCCCGATCCAGAGCGGCCGGAACAGCGATTCGCGCCCCTCGTGACGAATGCGAACGAGGTGGCCATCCCACTCCGGCTCAAGCTCCGGGGGGATCACCCGAAGCAGCGCCGACACCGATGCGGTGTTTTCTCGCGCTTCCACGGTTTTATCGTAGCGAGATATAACCGTGTTTTCTCACGAATAGTGGCATTCGGCCTGACTGTGAGAAAACTCGGATCGCGTTCGCGTCGCTCTCCCCGAGGCGAGTTCTCGCCGGCGGGCGAAGCCGACGCTCCACGCCCACCCCGGGGCGCTGCGGAACCGCTGGCACCTCCGCGGCGACGGCTCCGCCCGGGTCGCTTTCGTGCACACCGGCGGGGCGTAGGAGACTCTCGTCAGTCCCTTCCTCTTTTGTGCGAATCTTCCTGCATGGAGCTTGATGAGATCCGACGTGCGGAGATCGAACTGCTGACATCAGCCGTGCGGCGCGACTCGGCACGCTTGGCTGAACTCTTGCATCCAGAGTTCGTCGAAGTCGGTCACTCAGGGAGGTTGTGGTCGCGCGACGAAACGATCGCCGCGCTGGCTCATGAACCGGACCGGGAAGCTCCGGCCACAAGTGAGGGGGCCTTGCACTCGGTGGCTCCTGGGTTCGCCCTCGTCACCTACGTCGTTTCGGGGCCAGAGGGCGACAGTCGACACTCCTCCCTCTGGGTCATGCGCGACGGGAAACTCCAAATCCGATTCCACCAAGGAACCTTCATCTCACCCTCCGGCTAAGCGGAGAGCCGGGACACCTCAGCGAGACCGTCACCAACGTGCACCGTCGGATGCCTACCGCCGCCGCGCAAGAATCGCCCCATGCGGTCGTGGCTGCGGTTGCGGCACAGACCAGGTGTGCGCCTCGATAACCTCGAAGCCAGCCGCGGTGAGGCGTTCCACCAGCGCCTCTGGCGGCCAGCGCCAGGCACGAACAACGGCATGGTCGAACGGCTCAACCTCGGTGCCGACGAAGAATCCGATGAGGAGCGCTCCGCCCGGCTCGAGAACGCGTGCGAACTCATCAAGAGCGCGGTGGATCGTGTCGGGATCGTGGTGGATCAGCGAGTACCAGGCGAGCACGCCAGCCACACTGCCCGCCGCGAGCGGCAGCTCATCGATGCTGCCCTCGAGGAAGGAGACGCCCTCATATGCGGTGCTAGCGTGTTCGAGGAACGCTGGTACCTGATCGACCCCGATCACACGGACGCCCTGCGCCGCGAGATGCCCCGTCCAGTGACCCGGCCCGCACCCAGCATCGAGAACGAGGCCTTCGACTTGACCAGCCCACCTGGAGACTAGGTGCTCATCCGAGGGATGCACACTCTGCATCGAACCCAGGAGCGCGATGTACTCGTCGGCGCGGTCCGTGTATGACGCCTGCACGTTCCTGACCATCGTCCAGATCATACGTTCCGGCGCGATCGCCGGAGCGCGACCCGTGCCGGCTTCCCGCACCGACGTCACTCAGAGCGATCGTTACCCGCGAAGGCCCGCGCGTCGTGGCGACTGACCGATACCGCTTGCGCGGGATTCAGTCCTGCGTAGAAGCTGTTCCTGAAGTATGAAGTCTGGGGCTGACGACAACTGGGGAGGCCATGATGGCGAGACGACGGGGATTCTTCGCTGAGATTCAGCATCAAGCGCGGCTGGCCGATCAGCGTCAGCGCGCGGCGCAGCGTGCCTACGAAGCAGACCTGCGGCGAGCGCAAGCCGCGCAACGTAGCGCCGAGAGAGCACAAGCCGCCGCGGAGCGAGCATCAGAAGCCGACAGGAAACGTCTCGAGAAGGAGGCTGCGGCTGCCTACGTTGCCGCCCGTCAGGCCGAGGCCGCTGCGCTTTCGGAAGAGGTCGCGCACCGCGTAGCCGAACTCGATGAGTTGCTGAGCGCAACGCTTGCCGTGGATGACTTCGTCGATCTGGAGACTCTACGAACGACGGCCGAGCACCCACCCTTCCCCCACGTCGCTCTTCGCGTGCCAACCCGCGAACCGGCACCAATCCCCGAGCCGCCGCTGCCCGTGAAGCAGGATCCAACGCCGGTCAAGGGCCTCTTCGGCCGGAAGCAGAAGGCTGCGGATGCCGCAGCTGAGGTCGAGAAGCAGTACGCAGCTGACTACTACGCATGGAAGGACGCGACAGAGACCCTCCCCGCTCGCCGAGCCGCGCAGGCCGCAGCCTACGAAGAAGCAGAACGCGCCCGCCTCGCGCAGCTCGCAGAGGCAACAACGCAGTATGAGGAGGAGTGTGCGGAGCGCGAGAAGCAAGCCGCGGAGCAGAACGCGGAGCTTGACGAACTCATCAACGGACTCGCCTACGGCACGGTTGAAGCCGTCCAAGAGTATGTGGGAATAGTTCTTGCGAACTCTGTCTACCCCGATTGGTTCGAGGTTGATCACATGGCGACCTTCGAGCCCTCCACCGCGGAGCTAAACCTCCGCGTCCGAATCCCAGGACCCGACATCGTGCCGACAGCGAAGCACTATCGATACGTCAAGGCGTCGGACGAAGTCTCACCGGTCGCTACTTCCCAAAAGGAAATGAAGGAGCGCTACGCCGCCATCGTCCACAACATTGCGCTTCGTTCCCTCCACGAAGTTTTTGAGGCCGACAGGCGAGGGATCATCCGGAACATCTCGCTCGAAGTCGGCACAGGGACCACGAGTCCAGCGACTGGCCAGCCCACTTATGTCCCGTTCGTCGTCGCGACGGTTTCTCGAGACCGATTCGCCGAACTGGACCTCGCGAGCGTCGTGCCGGCGGCAACACTTGACCACCTGGAAGCGGTCGTCTCCAAGAACCCAGCAGGACTTGTTCCCGTCGCAACGACCGGCGTGCGCCGTGCGTGAGGCGTACTGACGTGGACTTCAATCCGCCTCCAGGCTGGCCGAGGCCACCAGCTGGGTGGGTGCCTCCGGCTGGATGGCAACCCGACCCTAGCTGGCCGGCCCCTCCCGCGGGATGGCAGCTATGGCTACCCAAGACGCCATCCATCACCGAGCACGCAGAGGGCAGCGATCCGTCGGCCACTGGTGGGCCCGACCCCGATGCCGACGGCTCCGAGCAATCCGGTCTCGATCACCTGGCAGCACTCGAGACCGAAACTGCGGCTCTCAAAGCACGGCTTGGCGTCAACCGTGACGGCCTCTCACCGAGGGGGAGCGATCTCGACATCCTTCAAGATGTCGGCATCTACCGATACAACCACCCCCTCGATACAGCCGCCGCCTACAAAGAGCGCCTCGACGACATTTCCGCCGAGACACTGCAGTTCATAAAATCCGGCAACGCAATCGTGAAGTCTGAGCTGTTCACCTTCAATAACTCACTCTCGCAGGGCAAGAAGCTGTCAGGCGACCTGTCGAAGCTGATGCTCCGGGCTTACAACGCCGAGGTCGATAACGCGCTGAGAGCGCTGCGCGCAGGGAATCTTGCGCGCGCGAAGCGCCGCGTCGAAGCCTCACGAGACGCGATCGCTCGGTTCGCGGCGCTCATGGAGATGGAGATCAGTCCGGAATATCACGCACTCCGGATGCGTGAGCTTGAGCTCACGTCGGACTGGCTCATGAAGAAGCAGGAGGAGCGCGAAGCCGAGCGCGAACGACGCGCCGAGCTACGGGAGCAGGCGAAGGTCGAACAAGAACTCGCAGCGGAACGCGCGCTCCTGGACAAGGAGCGAGCGCACCTGGTGAATACGCTCGCCGCTTTGGCGAAGCAGGGTCAGACGAACGCAGAACTTGAGGCTCGTCTCGCCGAGATCGACGACGCCATCGCGTTCAACGACTTCCGTGCCGCGAACATCCGGGCGGGTTACGTGTACGTCATCTCCAACCCCGGCGCCTTCGGGGCCGACGTCGTCAAGATCGGCCTTACCCGGCGGCTCGAACCGCGAGACCGCATCGCTGAACTGAGCGGTGCAGCGGTGCCCTTCAAGTTCGAAGTGCACGCGCTCTTCTTTTCTGAGGACGCCGTGACTCTAGAGAACGAACTGCACCGGCACTTCAGCGACCGCGCACTCAACCGCATCAATGCGCGCAAGGAGTTCTTCTTTGCTTCACCCTCCGAGGTGCGGGAGGTCCTGCTCGACAAAGTCGGCGACATCCTCGAGTTCAACGCCGAGGCCGAGGGCGTCGAGTTCAGACAGTCGTTCACGGAGTGGCCTGAGTATGCACAGCAGGTCCGACTGGCGCCTACTGACCGACCGGCCCGAGACAGGTCGTCCTGATGGATGCTCGGCACTCGACTTCACACTAGTCCCGTGTGCTCGCGTCTACTGGCGCGGCTAAGCGAGCACATCCGTTCTGCGGTGCACGCCCACGAGCGCGTCGATTTGTCGCAGCCCTTCGAACCGAGATCGCCGAACCTGACTCGAGTGCCTTCCGTCGGCGGATGAGACTCGCCCAGAGGCGATCGGACACCCGACTAAGCAGCGAGCCAGACCTGAGAGGTCGTCCTCCCGAATTGAGGGGCGTCGCGCCCACGGCGTCATCAGGCACCTTGCAAGGGAGTCGCAAGCCCCGCTCCGCTGCTAAGACTGGAACATGGATCACTATGGGCCAGCCGCCGATCTCTTGATGTCTGTCGATAGCAGCGACGACGCTGCCGTCAACGTGCACTTTCAAGTCACCCTCGGGAACGCAACGGACGGCAATCTCCACGTGGCTCAACTGAGGGACGGAAGAGCCGTTGCCGGCGATGGACCGCCGGTCTCTGACCTTCAGTCAGGACTGACCGCAGCCTTTTACATCCCCGAGGCGACCGACCGTACCGCTCTGGGTACGAACTACACATGGCCCATCCTCCCGGAGCACTCGGTCGCGGCCATCCTCACCTGGAGCGATGACGGATCCCCGATTGGACTGCGTGCTGCTGGTCTCGTAATTGACCTCTTCGAGGGAAGGGTGCGCGCCGGAGACCCCGTGTGGGACGACGAGGCGCTGAGGCTCTTGAAGAGTTCGGGCATGCTGCCAGGAGGCAAATCGGAGAAAGCGACAAGCACCAACAAGTCTTTGAGCGCTCACTTCGAAGAGGTCGCCATCACGGGCTTTCGTGGTTTCGCACAGCGACGAGTGCTGCGTCTAGCAGAACCGAATGGGCATGACGGCTCTGGGCTAACCGTGCTTGTCGGCGCCAACAACAGTGGAAAGTCCACGTTCATCGAGTCGCTTCATGCGGTCGCGCGGGCGCGCCTTCAAAGCGAGATGAGCTTTCCGCAACCGCATCGCCATCACTCAACGGACGCTGTGGAAGTCTCCATCCGGCGCTCCGACGGTCGCACACTCAGCGTCGCCACGACCCGTCCCGGGGGAAGCCAAGCGGAAGTAACGTGGCTCCCAAAGGATGGAGGACCCGATCGTTTCGACATACATGTGACACCCTCCCGAAGGAGCTTCAATCCATACTTTGGCAACATGGGCTCAGTCGACAGAAACTGGGGGCTCACAAGTCAAGAGTTCTCGCGGACGAGTCTTCGCGACCAGTTCGTCGGCAGGCTCCGGAAAGTAGATCGTGACGGCTCTGCGCGCAATGTGTTTGATCAGCTGTTGGCCGAGATCGTCGGATACCCCCTGGATTGGACGATCGACGAGATCACCACAGGCCAGCAATTCCTGAAGCTCACAGACATCAACGGCGCATGGCATACGAGCGAGGGACTCGGCGACGGCTTGGTGAGCATCCTGTTCATCGTGGACGCACTCTACGATTCGGAACCGGGGTCACTGATTGCCATAGATGAGCCCGAACTGTCCTTGCACCCGCAGCTCACGAGACGGCTGGGTCGCGTTCTGTCCCGGTTCGCCTCTGATCGTCAGATTGTCGTCGCCACCCATTCGCCTCTTCTACTCGATTGGTCCGATATCTCCAACGGGGCTACCGTCGCGAGGGTGTACAAAGTGGACGGCCACTGTGAGATTTCTCAGGTATCCAGAGCGACCCTCAGTCGCGTGGCAAAGCTGGCCGACACAAGAAACGCCGCCAACCCCCACACGGTCGGCGTTGTCGCGAGAGAAGCCCTCTTCCTCGAGGATGGCGTCATCCTCCTGGAAGGACAAGACGACGTCGCGTATCTCCCTCGCGTGCTCAAGGACCTTGACCTGCCGGCGATTGACAATGTCTACGGATGGGGATCGGGAGGCGTTGGGAACATGCCCATATTGGCAAGGATGTTCATCGAACTCGGATTCAGCCGAATCGCTGCGATCGTAGATGATGACGGACAGACGGGCACGGAGGCGGCCGTGGGCAAGCTTATGGAGATGGCGCCGGCCGTCCTAGTACAGAAGATTCCTGCGCCGGACATTCGATATAAGGAGCCTTCGAGCGCGCGCGGCGAGGTCCGAGGGCTCCTCGACGATGACAACAGGCGTGTGCGACCAGAGCACCGGCAAGCGGCGAAGTCGGTACTGAGTCACGCGATCTCGCACGTGCGTCGGCAGCATTCCTGACGCAGCCCCTGCCACGAACGGCGATCGTGGCAAACCCGGTCGAAACCACGATCGCTGCCCTCATATCGAGATGCGCGTGCAAGGTTTTCCCAGTGAGAGCGCGGGCTCGATGGAGAGGCTCTGAGCCTTCATCCCACGGCTCGCCTCCCGGCGCCACCGAAACAACCTCGAAACCTGATAGCCATGAGCAATCAATGATTGCCTCCTAGCATCATGGTGTGACGACAACTGACGAGTTCACCCTGCACCCGCGCGTGCAGGAGTTTCTGGCGTCGGGGCGCACGGAGCTACTGATCGACGGTGACTGGCTCCCGGCATCCGACGGCGCGACCTTCACCACGATCGACCCGGCCACCGGTTCCGCCCTTGCCGAGGTCGCCCGCGGCACCGCGCCGGATGTCGACAGGGCGGTCCGGGCCGCGAAGGGCGCGCTGCGCTCCTCGGCCTGGCGCGAGATGCGGCCCGCCGACCGCGGCGCGCTGCTGTGGCGCATCGCCGACCTCATGACCGAGCACCTCGACGACCTCGCGCAGCTCGAGACGCTCGACCAGGGCAAGTCGCTCCGAACCTCGCGGTTCGGCGAGGTGCCGGCGGCGATCAACCAGTTCCGCTACTACGCGGGCTGGCCGACGAAGATCCTCGGCGACACGATCCCCACGTCGCTCTCGCGCACCCCTCCCGGCAAGGAGGTCTTCGCCTACACGCGCCGCGAGCCGGTCGGCGTCGTCGGAGCGATCGTGCCGTGGAACTCGCCGCTCATCATGACGGCCATGAAGCTCGCCCCCGCTCTCGCCGCCGGCTGCACGATCGTGCTCAAGCCCGCCGAGAACACGCCCCTCACCGCGATCTACCTCGGCCAGCTCATGCTCGAGGCAGGCCTGCCCGCCGGAGTGCTCAACATCGTTACGGGGTACGGTCACGAGGCCGGGCAGGCTTTGGCGGAGCATCCGGATGTCGACAAGATCGCCTTCACCGGCTCGACCGCCGTCGGCAAACGCCTCGTGCAGTCGGCCGGCACGCGGCTGGCCCGCCTCACTTTGGAGCTCGGCGGCAAGTCGCCGTCGATCATCATGCCCGACGCCGACCTGCCCGCCGCGATCGAAGGCGTCTCGCGCGGCATCTTCGACAACGGCGGCCAGGTGTGCGTCGCCAGCGCCCGCATCTACGCGCACCGGGATGTCTACGACGACGTCCTCGCCGGGATGGCCGACTTCGGCAGCGGCCTGCACCTCGGGCACGGCCTCGCCGAGGGCACCGACCTCGGGCCCCTCGTCAGCAAGGCGCAGGCCGACCGGGTTGCCGGCTACGTCGACGAGGGCCGCGCCGAAGGTGCGCGGGTGGTGAGCGGCGGCATCCGTGAGGCCGACACCTTCTATACGCCCACCGTGCTCACCGACGTGACCCCGCAGATGCGCCTCATGCGCGAAGAGATCTTCGGCCCCGTCGCCGTCGTCACCCCGTTCGACGACCTCGACGAGGTGGTCGGGTGGGCCAACGACTCCCCGTACGGCCTGGTCGCGAGCGTCTGGACCGAAGGCCTCAGCAACGGCCACCGCATCGCCGCGCAGCTCGAAGCCGGCACCGTGTGGGTCAACTGCCACTCCTTCCTCGGCCCCGAGCTTCCCAAGGGCGGCCACAAGGAGTCGGGCTGGGGCTACGAGAACGGCCCGCAGGGCCTCGAGAACTATCTAGAGACGAAGACGGTGGTGATGGTGCTGTGAGCGCAGATTCCCCGAAGCGCATATTGCTCGGCGCGTTCGAAATGATGAACCCCAACAACGGGATGCCGACCTGGACCGACCCCCGCGGGCGCGGCGACGGCTGGGACGACCTCTCCTACTGGCTTGGGCTCGCGACGATGCTGGATGCCGCGGGCTTCGACTTCCTCTTCTTCGCCGACACCTACGGCTACGCCACGCTCGACGGACGGATGCCTGACGAGGTCGCCGCTCACGGCATTCAGTTCCCCGCCCTTGACCCGATGCTCGCGATCCCGGCCCTCGCGCACGCGACCAGCCAACTCGGGTTCGTCGTCACCTCGCCGACGACCGTCGAAAAGCCCTACGGCACCGCCCGCCGGTTCGCGACCCTCGACCGGTTCACCGCCGGCCGCATCGGCTGGAACGTCGTGACCGGCTCCTCCCAGGCCACGACCGACGAGCTGTTCGGCGTGACGCAGAAGCTCAGCCACGACGAGCGGTATGACGCGGCCGACGAGTTCCTCGACACGTGCCTACGGTTCTGGGAGCACTCCTGGGACGAGGATGCCGAGGTCCGCGACCGCTCGCGCGGCGTGTATGCCGACCCGAGCATGCTGCACCGCGTCGAGGTTAACGGCACCTATCAGCGGGCGCAGGGCGTTTTCGCGGTGCCGCCGACGCCGCAGCGCACGCCTGTGCTGTTCCAGGCCGGGACCTCCGACCGCGGCCGGGCGTACGCCGCCCGCAACGCTGAGGCCGTGTTCATCCAGGGGCAGTCGATTCCGACCGCCGCAGCCCACGTCGCCGACATCCGCGCGCAGGCCGTGGCGCAGGGCCGCCGCCCCGAAGACGTCAAGGTCATCACCGGGATGACGGTGACTGTCGCCGCCACCGAGGCCGAGGCCCAGGCGCTGCGGGCCGAGTACGAAGCGGTGCTGGGGCTGGATGACGCGGCGGTCATGTTCGCCGGGATCACCGGCATCGACCTCACCGGTATCGACCCCGACACCCGCGTCGCCGACCTGCACACCGATCTCGGGCAGACGCTCATCAACCGGTACGCGCGCACCAATCCAGACATCCGGGTGCGGGCGGTGCTCGACCAGTTCCGCACGAAGGCGATCCGCGGGTTCCAGATCACCGGATCGCCCGAGCAGGTCGCCGACGAGATCATCGCGATCGTCGACGGATCCGGCATCGACGGCATCATGCTCGAACCGACCTTCGGCGGACCCGCGTCGTACGAGGCGTTCATCGAGTTGGTGCTTCCGATCCTGATCGAGCGTGGGCGCGCCGGAACCCCGGAGGGCGCGACCCTGCGCGAGCGGCTTTCGGGCTCGCCGCGCCTCGCCCCCACCCACCGCGCGCATCGGCTCACCGCCACGGATGCCTCAGCCGAGGCATCCGTCACCGCGCCGCTCGCTGCCGCGACATGACCCGCCTTCGTGTGCCCCAAAACGCCCCGCGCCCCAGCAGCGCACGGCGTGTTGCGGCAAACGAAATGGCACGACCGAGACCCCAGTCCAGACACCCCATCCTCGTTTGCCCCAAACCGCTCCGCGACCCAGCAGTGCACGGCGTGTTGCGGCAAACGAAGGGGGACTGCAGAAACACCACCCCGCCGAGACGTCACCCCCAACCCGAAGGACTGCACGTATGAAAGCCGAAGCTGTCGAGGCGGTGATCCGCGGGCTCAAGCGCGCCGGGGTCTCCGTCGCGACCTACCTGCCCGACTCGCTCCTGAAGGAGCTGTACCCCGCGCTGGATGCCGACCCCGACATCCGCACGATCCCCGTCACCAACGAGGGCGAGGGCGCCGCGATCGCCGGGGGCGTGTTCCTCTCGGGCAAGCGCGCCGTGCTCGTCATGGAGAACTCGGGCCTGCGCGCCGCGACCGAACACCTCGCGCGCCTGGGCCTGGGCGCCGGCATCCCGGTCGTCATGATCATGAGCTACCGGGGCGAGCTCGGCGAAAACAACTGGTGGGCGATCCCGCACGGCATCACGATGGAGCCCCTCCTCGGAGCCCTGCGCACCCCGTACCGCATCGTGCGTGAGGTCGACGAGGTCGAGCAGGCGGTCGTGGACGCCTACGAAACCGCCTATTCGTCGTACTACCACGCCGCCGTCGTCCTGGGAGGAGGGCTCGTCCGATGAGCTACAGCAGATTCGAAGCCATGGAGCTTCTCGGCAAGCGCCTCACCGACGACGCTCTCGTCATCCTGTCCCTCGGCGGCGCCGTCGACGAGTGGTACAACGCCGCCCCGCACATGCGCGAGGCGAGCCTGTTCCAGCAGCAACTCGGATGCGTCAGCGGCGAAGCCTTCGGCCTGGCCGTCGGCCTGCCCCACCGCCAGATCGTCTCGCTCGACACCGATGGCGGGCTGCTGTTCAACCTCGGCATCCTCGCGACCCTCGGCAACGAGCAGCCCGGAAACCTCTTCATCGTCGTGTGGGACAACGAGCAGTACCAGTCGATCGGCGGACCCGCGACCCACACCGCGAAGGGACGCGTCGACCTCGCCGCGATCGCCCGCGGCGCCGGGGTCGAGAAAGCGTTCACGGCGCACACGCTCGAGGAGTTCGACGCGCACTGCGCCGCCGGCCTTGCCGCGACCGAGCCCTACATCGTGGTCGCGAAGACCGACGGCATCCTGCAGCCCGGCATCAAGCGCAAGCACTCGGACGGCCGCGAAGACAAGTACATCTTCGTGCGCCACGTCGAGAAGATCGAGGGCATCACGATCATGGGCCCCAGCGAGCACAACTGATGGGGTGCGGCTGATGGGCGTCGTCACGGCCCCGACCGGCGCCTACGACTACCTCGTCGTGGGCGCCGGAGCTGCCGGGTGCGTGCTGGCCGCGCGCCTGAGCGAGAACCCCGACGCGCGCGTCCTGCTGATCGAGGCGGGCCCCGATCATCGCGGTTTGCGCGAGATCCTCGATGCCGCGCACTGGGATGCCCTCATCGGCGGCCGCTTCGACTACGGCTACCGGTCGGCGCCGACTCCGCATGTGCTGGGGCGTTCGATCGCGATGCCGCGCGGGCGGGTGCTCGGCGGTAGCTCGTCGACCAACGCGATGCTCTGGTACCGCGGCGCCCGCGCCGATTACGACGCGTGGGCGGATGCCGGCGCGACCGGCTGGGGATACGACGACCTGCTTCCCTACTTCAGGCGGTCCGAGACTCGACCCGGCGGTGACCCCGCTTACCGCGGGCTCCACGGACCGGTGCGGGTCGCGCCACTCTCGCGCGTGCATCCGATCGCGACGGCGCTCCTGGATGCCGCGGCAGCGCGCGGACTGCCGGTGCTGGATGACGCCAACGGCCCGTCGAACGAGGGTGCGGTGTTCGCGGACTACAACGCCATCGAGGGCGACGACGGATCGTTCGAGCGCTGGAGCACCGCCCGCGCCTACCTCGAGCCAGCCCTTGGGCGGCCGAACCTCGACGTGCTCGTCGACAGCCCCGCGCACCGGATCGACCTCGCCGGCTCCCGCACGACCGGCGTGACGCACCTGATCGACGGACGCGAAGTGACCACGACCGCGGACCGCATCGTGCTGGCCGCCGGCGCCATGGACACCCCGCGCCTGCTGCAACTGTCGGGGATCGGTGATCCTGACCGGTTGGCGGCTGTCGACATCCGTCCCCGGCATGCGCTGCCGGGCGTCGGAGAGAACTTCCAAGACCATCCGCTCGTGTTGGGCGTGAACTTCCGCGCCCGCGAAGGACTCGGGCCGGTCATCGGCAACGGGGGCGGGACGATGCTCAATTGGCGGAGCTCCTACGCCGAGCGCGGACCCGACCTGCACACGGTCATCGCGCACGGTTCCCGCGGCGATGAGGCCCTGCACGCGCGCTACGACCTCGGCGGCGATCAGATGTTCGCGCTCGTGCCGGGGCTCTACGGCTCCCGCTCTGTCGGGTGGGTGCGGGTGCGGTCGGCCGACCCGACCGTGCCGCCCGAGTTCCAGCCGAACTACCTCGCCGACCCGAAGGATCTCGTCGCGATGGTCGAGGCGATGGATGTCGCACAAGAGCTTGTCGCCGGTCCCGCGTATGCCGACCTGCATCCGGAACCGCTGACGCCTCCGCCGTCGATGACCGATCGCGCCGAGCGCGTGCAGTTCGTGCGCGAGAACGTCGGGAGCTTCTTCCACGGCGTCGGCACCGCCCGTATCGGCACCGACGAGCTCGCCGTCGTCGACCCTGGGCTGCGGGTGCGCGGACTCGAGGGGCTGTGGGTTGCGGATGCCTCGGTCATTCCGATCATCCCGACCGCGAACACGCAAGCCCCGACCGTGGCGATCGCCGAGCGCGCCGCCGAGCTCATCGCCGCGGACTGATTCCACCGTTCGGTCGCGCCGAAACGCGGGCACCCGGCATCCTCACCCACAAATCGGCGCGACCGAACGGTGCGCCACCCGACTCAGTCGCGCCATCGTGCGGGTTGCAGCCATGATTTCCCGCAGAACGGCGCGACTCAACGAGTAGCGGTAGCCCAGCGCACGAGGTCGCCGGCGAGCTCAGCCAGAGCATCCAGGTGCACGAGGTGACCGGCGCCTTCGATCAGGGTGAGGGAGGCGTGGGGGATGGCCCGCTGGAGGCGATGTGCGCGATCGATGGGAATCCAAGCATCAGCCGTCCCCCACACGATGTGCACCGGCTCGTCGATCTCACCG
>MDSV01172971.1_pt1 | contig 17112 bp, 10 predicted proteins | sample 810851 | NCBI WGS metagenome assembly MDSV01 (sample SAMN05326640, study PRJNA326480) | marine metagenome | isolation source: seawater | place: Atlantic Ocean: North East | collected 2012 | reverse complement strand
GCAGCATTTTATGGAAGGATATGGGAAAATGTCCCTGATATAAATAATGGCCTGTTTCAAAATGCAAAATTTAGAAGAGCTATTTCTTTTAATAAGCTTGATAATCTTGATGATGGGTTTGAATTTTATTGGGACGAAACTGCAAAAGCTCCATATGCTTTTAATAAAACTAAAAATGAATTTCTATCATTTGATAATAAAGAATCTGTTTCACTTAAAGCCAAATATGTTATTGATCAAGATTTGAAAGGCATTATGTTTTGGCAACTAGGAGAGGATTTGCCTAAAGATGGTCTTTTAGATGCAATCAAAAGAAAAATTTACAATAAAGATTAGCTAATTTGGACTTAAATATTAATCCGATTTATAAATTATCCATATTTTAAATTTCTAATTTTTCATACTCTTTAAAAAATTACTTCATCAGAAATTTGTTGAAGAAAGGTTAGAACTTCATCTTCTACAATACTATAATATATATCTACACCTTTACTATCAATCCCTTTATATCTTTTAGATAGGTTTAAGGAAGATTGTGAACTTAGGTGGGAGAAAATTATACAACTTGCAAGGTATGAACCGTTTGGGTTTGGATGCTTATCATCTTCCATAAGTAAATTAAACTGCGGATATTTATCTTGAAATAGTTTAAATGCTCTGCCTACTGGAATAATGTTAGCAGTAGTTCCATTAATTATTTGTTTAATACTCTGCTCAATAGGATATTCCTCATTATTAATATTAAACTGCTCCATAGACGGGTACATCCATGTTGAGAAGAAATGAATTTGAGTGGAATCGGGAATTAATGAAGAAATTTGACCAAAGTAAAATTTAGAATTACCATTAGCATTTGTTAGGATATTAGTGCTATGCTCTTGAATAATAACATGATCGAATTTCTCGCTCTCTAAAATAGATTTTAGATCTGGATTATTCCAAAGTATTTTTAATGTGGCTGAAGGTAACGTAAAATGGCTAATATCCCAATTTAAACCTCTTTCAATAGACATTCTCTCAACTTGAGAGGGAAGATTCCAGTAAAATGTAAAACTATTTCCAATAAATAATATTCTTTCATTAATTGTTAAAAATGGAAAGATTTCTGATCCACCAGTGTTTAATTCTGAAGCACTTGATAAACATGAGTTTAGAATTATCAATACTATAAATCCATAGAGTTTTCTCATTTAATTTATTTGTATTAAGTTAATTTAAATTAATAGTCTTTACAATAACATTTATTAAATTTAATAATGAATCACTATCTATTGGTTACATTCTTACTTATAAATACTCAAGTAATAATTGGCCAAGAAAAAAATATCTATGAATATTTACCAAAGAATAATGAGCATCTTATTTATCATGATGATTGGGGTAAGAATAACTACAATAAATTGTTAAGCCAATTTAATTCATCACCATTAAATAATCGTGATATAATTTTTTTAGGTAACAGCATAACTGCTGAGGGTAAAGACTGGAGTTCTAGATTAGACAACTCAATTATAAGGAATAGAGGAATTGGGGGTGATACAACAGATGGGGTTATTGCTAGGTTGGGAGAAATTATAGATTCTAATCCAACTGCTGTCTTTTTATTAATAGGTATAAATGATTTATATAATAACACAATTGAAAAACCATCAGTGAGCTATATAGCAAATAATATTATAAACATTGCCAAAAAAATTAAATCTAATTCTAGTAACACTAAGGTTTATATTCAGACATTATTGCCAATATCCAAAAAGAAATCATATAATTATTATGATTTGTATAATCAAAGTATAAAGTGAATCAATAAAATTATAATTGAAAATCAACAAAAAGGATTATACTCTGTTATTGATTTACATTCATTATTTGTGGATAATAAAGGTCAGCTTAGAAGTGATTTAACCTATGATGGTTTACATCTTAATGAACAGGGATATTTAGTATGGTCAAATTTTGTTAAACCAATAATAGACTTACTTTAAATTAAAAAAAAACCTGTAGATTTTTCTACAGGTTTTTTGTAACAATGTTTCTTAAGCAAATAATATTAATAACTAAACAAAAATCAACATATTAGAGCTAAGCATTATTACTTTAATATTAATTTGCCCACCAAAGCTTAGTGGCTTGAAGATCTGGTCCTTGAACTGAATTAGCTTGTTCAACATTAGCACCATTTGTATTATACGGTCCAGTACCATATCTATGTCTTTGTGGATAAGCACCATTTAGATCACCCAGAACAAAAATATCATCATCGCTAACACCAGCGCTTAATTCAGTAGGATATCCAGTATCTCTTACTACAGCCCAAGCTTCATATCCATTTGTAAATAATGCCATCCACCTTTGTGTTGCAATTTTTTCTAAATTTTGATCAGTACTTCCATTAAGAAGAGCCATATCTGATGATGCGATAAAACTCTCTGCCTCGTCAGACGGAACATCCCACATTGCCATTGCGTGTCTTAGACCAGTTTGATAATGTGTTTGTGCACTTCCACTTGCAAGACCTTTAGTTATTGCTTCAGCTATCATAAAATGGCTTTCTGCAGCAGTCATAACAACAAATGGATAAATTGGATTTCCAGAATTATGTGCATTTGTTACTATATCTGCTGGCTCAGACCATAACTTTCTGTCTAGCATTGGCTTAATTTGACCATTTAATCTACTAGGTTGACCAATATAGTTAGTATTCTCTGGCATAGTGATTGTATATCCACCAGCACCGTCAGAGGTTTTCGTATATGTAGCACCTGCACTATCCAGAATGTCTGTTAAGTAATCTACATGCTTGTCAAATAAAGCTACTCTTTCTCCTTCAGATGGTTTTGTCCACTCAATAGTACCACCCTTGCTAGGTTTAGCATATTTAGTAAGTCTTGGGTCGTTGTTATCTCTTAGAGCATCAACCAGTGTTTTAGCAAGATGCCAGTTACCTCCTCCATAAAAAGGATACCAGACATCACCATATACAGCACTTACCCATGTACTAATTTCTAAGTCTCTTTCAAGCAAAGCATTTCTGTCTGCTAGAACACCAGAAGAAATTGCACTAGAAACAGCAGAAGCAGTAAAGTTTTCACCAGGAGCTCCGTATGCCCTTAAAGCAAGTCTCAATTTGAGACTGTTTGCAAGTTGTTTCCATGCTTGCAGATCCCCATTAAAGAAAAGGTCATTATCAGTTAATTGATCAACACCTGAACCTGTAGTAGCAGAACTTCCAATTAATGAAATAGCTTCATCTAAATCAGAAATTAAAGTACTATAAATTTCTAGTTGAGTATCATATTTTGGAGTAGTAATATCAGGGTTAGATGCTTCTGACATTGGAACCATTCCAAATGTATCTGAATAATATTGATAATAGAGTCCCTTCATTATCAATGCAATTGCATAATACTTTTCATTCTCAAGAGTACCACCTTCTTTTACAAAATTTGTAAAAGCAGTTAATGTACTATTATAATTAGCGAACCAGGCGTCATGTACTGCACTTGTAAACCCTGAGCTGTAATTATAACCTAAGCCATCATCCCACCAGTTAGATTTATAGCCAAATGTTGTGTGACCAGCATATCTATCTGAGTGAATAATTGGACCTCTCCAAAAAGGATATCGATTGGGTGCAAATAGCCCTGTTTGCGCATTAGTTACAAAATACTTTGCACTAACATCAGAAGGAGCTAAAGCATCTGGCTTTTCATTTATCTCGTTAAAGTCTTCTGTACAAGATACCATCAAAGCCATTAGAGCGATTGTTGTTAAAAAATAATTGTTTTTCATAATTTTCAGTAGTTATTTTAAAAGTTTAATGTAAGATTCAAACCTAAGCTTCTTAATGAAGGTAGGTTGTTTAAGCTAATACCTTGCCCACCAATTTGTGTTGCCAGAGTCATCTCTGGGTCTACATCAGGAGCATCCTTAGAGAAGAAGAAAAGATTTCTACCTATAAGTTGTATAGTTGCGCTTTGGATACCTAATGATTGTGTATCAGGAATTTGATATCCAATTGACAACTCCCTTAGTCTTATATTGTCCTGGTCGTAAATATAGTTTTCAGCAATTCCAGACATTGACCCCCAATACTCTTGTCCCGTAATCTCAGTTGAATTAGCTGAATTAGATCCAGAATTAATACCCTCAAGTGTTACTCCATTCCTGTATTGAAGTGATCTTTCACTTACTCCAGAGCTATCTAAATTAGCTGAGGTATTTGAGTAGAACTGACCACCAAATCTTCCATCAATTTGGAACCTTAAACTATAGTTACCGTATCTAATGGTATTAGTCCATCCTGCTAAAAAGTCAGGTTGAGCAGTACCTAAATACTGATCAGGTGTAGATCCAGTTGGCCTTCCATCTTCTCTTAATTTCATTTGACCATTTTCCATTTCCACTACATTTCCGTAGATATCACCAATAGTACCACCAACTTGAGCTCTTAAAGATAAATTTCCACTATTTGTAGACATGTAAGTGAATGTCTCTAAATCGTCGATTAATTCTAATAACTCATTTTCATTTTTTGAATAAAATAAAGATGAATCCCAAACCATTTTACTGTTTTGAACGATTCTTCCTCCTAAAGTAATTTCAACACCTTTGTTGGAAACCTTACCTACATTTTGTTTGAAGAACTGGAAACCAGTTGCTGCAGGAACAGGTACATTGAATATCATGTCAGTTGTTTCTTTCTCATAAATCGAGATATCAAAATTTAATCTATTATTAAGCATGGAACCTTCAAGTCCAAACTCAACAGATGTTACCTGTTCAGGTTTTAAATCTGCGTTTAATTTTATGCTAGGAGCACTTAAAGTAGTTAACCCTAGATATCCTTGACCAGGTACATCAAATGTTTGATAAAGTTGGTATGGATCTGTGTCGTTACCAACTTGTGCAACTCCAGCTCTTAGCTTTAATAGATTGAATAATTGCTGTTCAGGATCAACAATGCTGTTTAAAATTGCTGAAACTGAAGCTGAATTATAAGTGTAGGACCTATTTTCTTCTCCTAATGTAGAAGACCAATCAGTTCTTGTAGTTAAATCTACGTATAAGAAATCTTGATATGCAAAGTTAGCACTACCAAAAACCGAATTTACCTTCTTTATTGTTAATGGAGTTTCTCTAGGTGCTAAAAGATTAGCTGCATTGTTTAAGAAAAATTTGGTTGGAATTTTAAAGTTTTCACCAAATTGATTAAAGGCTTCATATGTTCTTTTTGATAAACTTCCACCTGCATTAATTACAACATTTAAATCACTTGTAAGATCTTGTTTTGCAGTAAAAACTATATCTGTGTTTAGTTCACCTGAAGTCATCATGTCTAAATCCATTCTACCACCTCTGTAAAAGTGATGTCCTGGTTTAGTGATTTCCTTTTCAGTAGTATTAGTAATATCTGTACCAACTCTTACAAATGCGCTTAACCAATCTGTGAATTCATAATTTATTTTTGCAAAACCAAAGAATCTATTTCTTCTTTCGTTGTACTCATCATGATTTGCCATCCAGTATGGATTTGATGTTTGAGAGTTTGGACCAGAATAATTTATAACTTTAAATTCATCTGGTGTACCTGGGTTATCAACTTGATACTTTTCAAGATCTTTAATATCAACAGTTCTTGGCATTTGGTAAACAGAACCTAAAATACCTTCTCCACCCATTTGTTGACGTCCATTAACTTCCTGAGTATAATAAGTAGCTTTTGCATCAATCGATAATTTGTCTGAAAGATTTAATATTCCTCTTAAATTAAAGTTATGACTAATCATAGAAGCACCAGGTATTACACCTTGGGTATCATTGTTTGTATATGAGAATCTAAGAGATCCATTCTCTGAACCATTTTGAATAGAAATTGAATTATTGGCTGTAATACCAGTTTCGAAAAAGTCTCTTACGTTATTTTCAAATGCTTGAGTTCTTCTTGGAAGTCCATCAAAATACATTTGCTCCGAACCATCAATTATTCTACCCCATGATGATGAACCAAAATCAGTTGCGATATCTGTGTACGGAGCTCCTAATGTTCCTTGAGCATACTCATTTTGAAAATCTGGTAGAAACATAACAGAATTAACTGTTAAATTAGAGTTTAAAGTAATTCCAAGACCTTCAGTTTGAGCACCAGTTTTAGTGGTAATAAGAATAACACCATTACCAGCTCTTGAACCATATAATGCAGAAGCATTAGGACCTTTTAAAACAGATATTGATTCTACGTCATTTGCATTTATATCTGTTATACCTCCACCTACAACTTTAGAACTATAGTCAGCATTTTGTCCAGACTCAATTCCGTCTGCATTTATTGGAATTCCATCAACCACAATTAGTGCTTGATTCATACCATTTACTGAGTTATTACCTCTTAAGGTAATTCTAGATGCTGAACCAATCATTCCTGAATTTGTAATATTTAAACCAGCTACTTTTCCTATAAGCGAGCTTGCAATGTTATTATCCTTTATAACATTAACTTCATCTCCTGAAACTTCTGTCACTGAATATCCAAGTGATTTTTTTTCTCTTGAAATACCTAAAGCTGTTACAACAACCTCATCAAGAGTATTATCAGAGATCAATTGAACATTTATGGATGACGACCCAACAACAATCTGCTGTGTTTCATACCCAACATAACTAAATACTAAAGTAGCTCCTTGAGAAGTTTCAATTGAAAAGTTACCATCAAAATCGGTAGTAGTACCTTGAGATGTTCCTTGTACAACAACTGAAGCACCTGGAAGAGGTATTCCACTATCGTCACTAACTGATCCTGTGATCTGTTGTGCAACTGCTGAAAGACTAAAAGTCAAAGAAAGCAAAGCACATAGAAATATATTTTTTTTCATAATTATCTATTAATTAGTTTTTATAATGATTAAATATAATGTCTTTTATTAAAAAATACTTAAAGATTAACTACTGCAAATATACTGCAGTATATTTATTAAATTTTCGCAATTAAACTATTTAGATCTTCCCCATTGGATAATTTAAGCTTTTTTGATAATCTGTATCTTTGACTTTCAACTGTCCTTATTGAAATTCCTGAGATCCTTGCAATCTCATTATTTGAATGGTTCATCTTTATATAAGAAGCTAATCTGATATCAGTTTGAGTTAGTTTAGAATAAGTATTGAGGTTTTTATAAAAATTAGGGTATACTTGGCTAAACATTTTATCAAAATCACTGTAAGCTTTCTCAGAATTTGCGATGTTTACTATTTCATTTTTTAAATCTTCAGAGTTAGATTCTTTTGATTCTAGTTTACCTTTAATTCTATTTAAGTACTCATTTCTTTGAGTAATAAAATTAACTTTACTAAATAATTCTCTCTGTTTCAAATCTAACTTGTTCTGGATCTTTTCTTTTTGAAGTGCAAGTCTTTCATTCTTTTCTTTTTGTAATGCAAGATTAAATCTATAGGATACTATTATAAGAGAGAGTATAATTAAGGTAAAAATAGAAGTTAGAATTAATCTTGTATTTCTTGCCTGGATAATCTTAATATCATTTTGCTTGTCACTAATAAGAATAAAATTTTCAAGAGTATTAAATTGATTATCTATTAATGAATTAGATTGATTTTCATTGTAAAATATAATTGAGTCTTTAACAGCCAATAATTTTTCTATTGTCCCTTCCTTTTTATATATTTTTTCAAGAAGCTTATAATTGTCTATTTTTTGGAAATTAGAAAGGTTTAGGTTATTTAAATTTTCTTTTATCAAACTTGAGGCATCTTCAATTAAACCCATTGAAAATAATACACTAGAAATTCTAAAATTAATGTCTGGCACTAGAATAGGTAGCTCCTTAGAAAGCTCCTTTGCGATAAATAAATATTTTAATGACTCTGCTAGTTCTCCTTTAGATATTAGAAATTTAGAATAAACTAGATTTGCATCGTAAAATAATTGCTCAAATTCTTTTGTAGAACTTCTTAGTGACATTTGTTCATAAATAATCTTTATAGACTGATAATTATTGATTAACAGATCGTCATCACCTGATATTTGGAATAATTCCATATAGTTTATATAGGTCCGTATCATGTCTATGGGATTCCCCCTTTTTTTTCTTCTTTCCGAAACTTGATCCAATAAATTTCTTGATAACTCTATTTGTCCTTGATCCCTTTTAATTATAGACAAATTCTGAAGTGCTGTATTAATCCCATAGTATCTTTCATCCTCATATTCTAAATCAAATAACTTAAAATTATTTAATGCATCGTTATAAAATTTTTCTGCATTAGAAAAGTCATTATTTGAAAGGTAGACATTACCCATAATTATAAGTACCCATGGTGGCTTATTAACAAGTCTGTTTCTTCGTTGTCTTGGGTTTAGTAGGTCGTAGAGTTCTAAAGACTTTGATAAATATTCAAAAGAAGTTTTATAGTCGCCTGTATAATAGAATGTCTCACCTATATAATAATTTGTGTTAACAAAGTCAAGTGAAATAATTTCTCTATCCTTTATTAAATCAAGAGCAGCAAACCCAAACTCAAGTGCTTTTTGATAATCTCCAGCCTTATATTTTATAATGGAATCATTTAATGATTTTATATCTTCTTGAATACTATAAGAGTAGAAGCACTTTAAAAATAGACAGAGAGTAATTAGATTAATATTTTTTATAAAGAGCCTCATTTAAAAACCTTAACCGTCCCTTCCCAATCCGGATCTGATGATCCAATCCACTTATTATTTATTGAATCAAGCGCAATTGCATGAATTCTTCCAAATTCTCCTTCATATGGTACTTTCTCAATTTCATAGACATCAGAATCTAGATTATTATAAAATCTATCAACTCCTAGGTGAGTCTCAAGCTGAATCGGACCATTAAACTTATATACTCTTGGTAGAGCCAAAGATTCATTTAAATTAAATTTTTGCTTAAGATACCTATAGGAGACTTGAGTTATAGCTGTTGGAATTTTATTTCCCCCTGCAGCACCCAATGCAAGAATTACTTCATTATTTTTGGTAAATAATGTAGGAGATATATTAGATGATACTCTGTCTCCTGGATTTATTTCATTTAAATATCCACCCAGATATGGTCCCATGGTAACATTATAAAGAAAACCAAGACCATCAGTTGAGACTTTTGACCCCATTATGGGTCCAATTGTCTGAGTTAGAGAAACAACGTTTCCATATTTATCTGCTGTCGTTAGATGAGCAGTATTACTTACAGAATAATCTTTGTCGATAGAATTTGATATTTCAAATCGATGATTATTTATCCCATTAGCAATTGCTTTTGCTTTACTTAATGACAAAATATTTTTTAATGAATCTTTATTATTCTGAAATGGCCTATTCATATATGCTATTTCTGAAGCACTCGCAACTTTTAATGGCCACTGTTCTTTTGACTTTATATCTAAATAATCCATAATTTGAAGAATCTGGATAGTTATTGCACCATATGAAGGTAGGTATAGAGAATGAGCTGAATAGCCGTTGAATTCTCCCGTTAAAACCTTTGAATCAATAGCTTGATAATTTTTTAAATCTTCTAAAGATATGTATCCTCCATTAGATTTTATGTCATTTACCATTTTCAAAGCAACTTCACCCTCATAAAAACCAGATTTTCCATTCTTAGAAATTAGAGTAAGTGTATTTGCAAGATCTTTTTGAATTAATTTATCTCCTAATTCAAATGGCTTACCTATCTTATTTAAAAAATATTTTTTCGATCCATTGAATTCTTCAATCTCTGATTTTGCACCTGCCATCCTTTTTATTGCCTTTGGTAAAATAATAAATCCCTTTTCAGCAATATAGATAGATGGCTCCATTATTGTTTCTAGATCAAGGATTCCATTTTCTTCATGTAACTTTAAAAGACCTGCAACAACACCAGGAATTCCAATTGTTTTATAACCATAGCTTTCAAGATTATCCAGATCTAGGTTATTGAAACTCTCAGGTATTTGAGTCATTGCATCTACTCCACTTATTAAGCCATCTGACTTTCTGTAAATAGCTTGTAATCTACCTCCAATACCACTCATACTTGGTTCAACAACTGAAAGAGTAAATGCAGCAGCAACCGCCGCGTCAAAAGCATTTCCTCCTAAAGAATAAATTAATTTACCTGTTTCTGATGCTATAGGATGTGGTGAGGATATAACACTATTTTCATAAATGTGAATGTCACTATTACATGAAATAAACAAAACTGAAAAAAATAATGCTTTTAATCTTCTTTTATTAACCATGAAATAAAGTTAAAAAAAAAGGACCTGCTATTTAATTTAACAAGTCCTTAATTTTAAATAATTTAAATACTATTGATTCACCTGTGTTTTAGTGAAGATACCGGGATCATCAGCAGGAGCATTTGAATTAGAATTTAACTCATTTGCAGACCATGGCATTCTCTCCGGGTAAGGAGCTCCAGGGCCAAGAACTAAAACAAAAGGAACAGAGTATGCAGCATCAGAAGCTCTTAATCTTCTAGCATCATTAAAAGGAATATGCATTCCAAATCCTGAAACATATCTTTCCTCTATAACCTCTCTAAGAAATGCTGTTTTTGCATCAACGCCGTCCTGATTCTCAATTCCTCCTGAATTAAAGTCTGAAGCAACATAAGCTTCATACTTATATGGCTTTGAAGAGTGATTACCATTGATATTACCTCCAGAATTTAGCCATGCTCTAACATTATTAAGATGCGGTAGTCCGTCAGCTACTCCACCTTGTCTTGCTTTTGCCTCTGCAAGAATTAACTCATTTTCAAAATATGTAACCATATTTTGAGGCTCATCCTCTGAAATAATACCAGTATTTGCAGAACCACTGTTATTGTTTATTATATAGTAGTTATATCTAGCTGTTTCATCAGTTTTAGAATTATTTCTGTTAATTGAATTTGAACTATTTAATAGTTGTAGTAAATAGCTCTCAGTATCACCTAACTTATTTCCAAGATCACCTGACCTTGAACCATTTAGAATTGTAGCAAAAAGATTAACATCCCCACTATTTTGTGATGCTGGTGGATCATATTTCATATCACCAGATGCAGAACTAATCCCGTTGTTTGCAGCTGAAGCCGCAGCACTATAGTTCTTTTGATGAAGATTAAAACGAGCTATTAAAGTATATGCAGCTTCAATCCATTGATTTTTATCACCTCCAAAATAAATATCTTGTGATAAACTACTTGCAGCCGCAGACTGTAATGTTGATATTCCAGAATTCAACTTTTGAATTGCTGCAGTGTAAACTGAAACTTGAGAATCAAAAACTGGATCTTCAATCTCTGGATTACCTGCTTCACTGTAAGGGATATCTCCCCAAAGAGATGCAGCCGTTCCAAATGCATGACCTTCGATTATCTGAGAAATCCCAACAAGTAATGTATTTGATGAGTTTTCCTGAATTTGTCTCATATTGGTTAAAACTCCAACATAAAGTGCATTCCACTCACTATTTGACTCAACTGTTGATAAGCTATATCCATAGATATTAGCATATAAGGATGTAAAGCCAATTAATTGGCCTGAATACATACCACTAATTCTATTCAAGTGTCCAAGCTGCATCTGAATATTAGCTAACTGAGAACCTGTTAAAAATAATCTATCCTCAACATCCGTAATCAAAATATCATTTGGATTTGAATTAATGTCTTCATTTAAATCTTCACATGAAAATGAGAAAACTAGAATGATTGCTAAAATTGATTTTGTAAATAATTTTTTCATTTTTAATAATTTATAGTTAGACTAAACAAGAATCCTTTTGTCTGTGGGTTTGTAAAATATTCAACCCCTTGAGCAGTACTTACTCCGATTGTATTAATTTCAGGATCAATACCCTCAACTTTATTAATGTTAATTAGATCTCTACCGCTAAACGATAGCATAACATCACTAAGTCCAATCTTTTTTATGGATGGAGAATCCAAGACATAACTTAAAGTAATATCTCTAAGCTTAGTCCAAGTTGCATCTACTACGGCAAAGTTATAAGCTTGGTTATCACCAAAACCTCCTCCAATACCTGTTCTATACCAACTCTCATCAAGAAGTACAGGTCCACCTCCAAAATCTCTAACCCTACCTCTTACTGTTGTACCAGCTGCAATTGTATTACCTGCATAATTAACAAGGTTTTGGTCAAGAGTCATTCTGTTAGCTGTTTCTTGAGTAGTTCCAAACCTGTGAAGTACCCATAATGTTCTTGGAGAAAATAATCCTCCCTCGGAGTGTTCTAAAACAGCGTTAAGTCTCCAATTTTTATATCTCATATTTAAAGAAACTCCTCCTCTCCAGTCAGGATTAGGATCACCTAAAACTTCAGGACTTGATGTTATTTGTGGAAATCCATTAGAGTTTAGTATAAAGCTACCATCAGGATTCGTCTGAGATGATGTTCCATAAAGAGCCCCTAAAGGATATCCAACAACAGCTCTAGAACTTACAGAAGCACCTGGTGATAAATTAATTGATTCAGTTCCATACAAGTCTGTAACTTCATTCTCATTTGTAGACCAATTAACAGAACCTGAAAGACCAAAATCTGTACTATTTATAAAGTCATAGCCCAAATCAAGTTCCATACCATTATTTGTCATTTCACCATAATTTCCATATTGAGTTGAGAAACCTGTAGAAGGGGAAAGTGTAACATCTAAAAGTATTCCTTCAATTATATTATCATAATATGTAAATGATAATGATAACTTATCATCAAAAAACCTGAAGTCACCTCCTATTTCCCATTCAGTTTTAATTTCTGGCTCAAGGTTAGGATTACCTAAATTGTTGTCTAGTCTAAACCCTCCTCCAAATAAGTTACTGTCTAATGGATCACTGTAAGTAGAATATCCGAATCCACCCTCAGCTAAAGTTTCAAATTTATGAGCAGATGGTTGAACACCTACCTGACCCCATGAAGCTCTTAGTTTTGCGAATGAAATTAAATTTGAATCTATTTCATTTTCAGTCAAAACCCATGCAGCATCAGCAGCAGGATAGAAGAATGTTCCGTTAATTGTTGATGATGCTTCTAAAGCACCTGAAATGTTAACGAATAGCTCATTATTAACATCAAAGTTAAGCACACCATAACCTCTGTTTGATCTTCTAAAAGTTCTAAAATTATCAAATGAAGATGCTTCAGCAGAAGTATTTAATGCAACAGTTTGCTTTTTAGAGTTTACTAAAAATCCTGTTATATTTCCTGAAATACGATTATATTTTCTATCAAAATAACTCCAACCTGCAGTTGCAGTTAGATTAATTACATCTCCAAGTTCAAAAGTTGCTTTACCAATAAGGTCTAATGACGAAACTCTTACATCTATAACATCTTCTTGAAATTGTCCATTAGCTCTTGAACTAGCATCTCCAACAGGGAAGAAATATGTTCTTTTATCATCAGTAACATCTACATTACCTCTGGCAATGATTGAAAAATTATTAGCAGGTTTTATAGTCAATTGTGGAGTAACAGTTACTCTATTAACCTTAGTATTAGACGTTTGCTCATTTACAGTCCATAATGGGTTTGTATAACCTTGATTTTGACTTTGTCCAATTTGTCTTCTATAGGATCTACCTCTATTTATAAATTCATTCCCACTTGAGTCAAAATATGAACCTTTATAATCTCTTCCATCAAAATCAGGTGGTGTTCTCAAAAGACCCAACATCAGCCCTGAAACATTTGAACTTTGCTGAATTCTATTAGAATCCGTATATGTATATGCCATTTTACTTGATAAAGTAATTTTATCATTTAATCTAGCCTCATAGTTTAATCTGGCATTAGTTCTATCATAAGAAGCATTTCTAATAACCCCATCTTGAGATAAATTTCCTAAACTAAAGAAATAGTTACTATTTTCACCTCCACCACTAATTGTTAAATCATTTTGAAGTGCATTCCCAGTACCAAATATTGAATTAAAGTTTTCTTCAACAAATGTGTCAGTTGAATTTTTATCATCAACACGTTGGTATTTTCTTCCATTATCTGCCACAAAATATGCTCCATCACGATAGGTGTCAGCACCTCCTGATCTTCCAGGAATGTAGTCCCCCCAAGATTCTGTTCTAGTATCACCAAAGACTCCACTTCGTCCTTGACCATATGTATCTTGCATAGGAATTCTCTCAGAAATTTCGTCAAAAGAATAACTTGACTTGAAAGATATTTTTGCTTCACCTCTTTGCCCTTTCTTTGTTGTAATAACAACAACACCATTTGCAGCTCTACTTCCATATAAAGAAGCAGCAGATGCACCTTTGAGAACGTTAACCGATTCTATATCATTTGGATTTAAATCATTCAAACGTGATCCTTGAGACACACCTCCATTAGAACCTGTAATACTGTTACCACCTGCGTAAGAAGTAGTGTTATCAAGAGGAACACCATCCACTATAATAAGTGGCTGAATAGACCCATCAATAGTATTGGCTCCACGAATTCTAATTGCACTTCCAGCACCTGGATCACCATTAGACCTAGTAATTCTTACACCTGAGGCTTTACCACTTAAGGCATTTACAACTGTTGGCTCAGCAGATCTTATAACATCGTCTGAGTCTATTACAGATGATGTTGAACCTTGTTGATCCCGAACAGCAGCAAAACCAAGAGCAGTCACAACAACTTCCTCAAGCTGATTATCCAGCTCTAGGGAGATATTCAATGATGTCTGGCCAGCAACAGTTACATATTGGGTTGTATACCCAATATAACTTATAGCAAGGACTTGTCCTTGACTAACACTAATTTGAAAATTTCCATCAAAGTCGGTTGAAACACCAGTGTTGGTATCTTCGATAATAACATTTGCTCCTGGAAGAGGAACACCATTATCATCAGAAACAACACCATTAATAGAGTTTTGTCCGAAAGTTAAAAATGCAAATAACAAAAAAGCTATGCTTAATATTCTTTTCATTATAATTGAATTTTGTTAGTTAATTTTTAACAATTTATTAATAAAATGATAAAAATCAATATAATTATTTACTTTTTTAAAGCAATCTTTAAATTAATGATAATTAACCAATTTGAAAAAGCTCAGATTAAAGGTTATAATCTAATCTTTTATAATATCTGGATAGTCGACTCCTAATTGCTCAAGATATGTGTCATATCTTGTTTCGTCAAAATAAAACTTTTTCATCTCCTCCCGATACTTATCCATCTTATCTTTATTTAAATAAAATGGTGGTGGGTCTTTCTCAGATATCATAGGCCTATAGAAGTCTTCCTTACTTTGAACATTATCAAAGTAATTCTTAGCCTCAGCCAGTTTTTCTGGTTTTGTTAAAAAGTCTACCACTGTCATGGCAACTACTTTAGCTCCAGCATTAGCTCCCTTGTGAGCAATAGGAGTTGCAGCTGCAATACTAGCTGACCAGTGATGAAAAGTAACATCTGGAATATTAGATGGAAACCTTAGTACTACTGTTGGAACCTTCCATGATACATCTCCAATATCGTCTGATCCACCGCTTACATTATAAGGAAGTGGTTTACGAAGTGGGGGCAATTCAGTTGGAAGTCCATTAATTGATTCACTGCCAATTTCTTTTTGTACAGCTTTTGCTAATGTTTGATCATCGGCAGACCACTTGGGCAATCCAACTTTTTTAATGTTTTCATACATTTCTTCTGCAATAATTTTGTTAAAATGCCTAGGCCAAGCAGCACCAAGAACTTCAGACTCATAAGTTGTATTAGTCATAAGTGCAGCACCCTGAGCCATTTTATTTGCAGTATCATACATTTCCATAATGTTTTTGTATGTAATCTCTCTTAAAAAGTACCAAATAGATGCTTTAGAGGGGACAACATTTGGTTGATCTCCTGCATCAAGAAAAATTGAGTGTGACCTTTGATCTGGATGTAGATGTTCTCTTTTATAATTCCATCCGACATTCATTAATTCTGCTGCATCTAGTGCACTTCTAGCTCTCCATGGAGAACCAGCAGAATGAGCAGTTTCACCACTAAAGGTATACTTTACAGAGATTAGGCCAGTTCCAGTTGGTCTTCCCCATGATGTTGACATGTTTGTACTTACATGTGTAAAAATACACATGTCTACATTATCAAAATAACCATCTCTAACATACCATGCTTTGGCACCTAGGATTTCCTCTGCAACACCAGGCCATAAGACAAGTGTTCCATTAATATTATTTTCTATCATTATTTTTTTAATTGCAATAGCTGAGGTAATAACGATTGGAAGACCAATGTTGTGTCCCTCACCATGACCTGGAGCTCCCTCTACAACTGGTTTCTCATATGCCACACCTGGATATTGAGAAGTTGAAGGGACTCCATCAAAGTCACTTCCAAGAGCAATAGTTGGTCCTCCTTCTCCATTTGACCATGTAGCAAGCCATGAAGTAGGAATCCCTGAAATCTGATATTCTACATCAAATCCATTTTCTTCAAGAATTTTACTTAAGTATTTTGTTGTCTCAAACTCTTGGAAACCTAGTTCACCAAAACTAAAGACCTTGTCTATCATTACTTGTGTCATTTTTTTATCTTCCTCGACTAATTGAGACACTTTTTCTTTGAAGTTTTCAATTTTTCTTTTTGAGAATTTGTCCTGCGAATGAAGAGAAAATAATGAGCTTAATATTATAATTAAGACTAGTAGTTTATTAGTTTTTTTCATAATGATTTTATTAAAAATAATGTCTTTTGAATGATTCAATAGCTGCATAATCTGCTAGCCCCATATTTTTGTATTTTTCAGCTGTTTCATGGTTTCTCTGCTCTGCTCTTACCCAAAATTCTCTCAAATCATGTCCCTGAAACATTACTCCATCCTTTTGAGTTTGATGAAAAAATATTGCTTTTCTTTTTCTAAGAACTTGTGCTGGGCTCATAGGAACTGCCATATCAATTTCGTGTATGTCCCACTCAAGCCATGCTCCTCTATACAGCCATAACCAACAATCTTTTATAAACTTTTCACCTTTAAGTGACTCTAATGCATCAAAGACAATATCAAGACATACTTTGTGAGTACCATGAGGATCTTCAAGATCTCCTGCTGCATAAATTTGATGTGG
>MDSV01064062.1_pt1 | contig 17113 bp, 17 predicted proteins | sample 810851 | NCBI WGS metagenome assembly MDSV01 (sample SAMN05326640, study PRJNA326480) | marine metagenome | isolation source: seawater | place: Atlantic Ocean: North East | collected 2012 | reverse complement strand
AAGAAAAAGAAAAACTTTATTGTATTTATGTTGCGATAGGTCAAAAAAGATCAACAGTTGCGCAAATTGTAAAGACACTAGAGGATGCTGGAGCTATGGAGTATACAACTATAGTTTCTGCAACTGCGTCAGATCCAGCACCACTCCAATTTTTAGCGCCTTATACTGGTTGCACAATGGGTGAGTATTTTAGAGATAATGGTATGCATGCATTAATTGTTTATGATGACTTATCTAAGCAAGCTGTAGCTTACAGACAAATGTCATTATTATTAAGAAGACCTCCAGGAAGAGAAGCTTATCCAGGTGATGTATTTTATTTACACAGTAGACTGCTTGAGAGAGCAGCAAAACTTAATGATAAAGAGGGCGGAGGATCTTTAACAGCATTACCTATAATAGAAACACAAGCGGGAGACGTTTCAGCATATATCCCAACAAACGTAATTTCTATCACAGACGGACAAATATTTTTAGAAACTGAATTATTTAACCAAGGAATAAGACCCGCTGTTAACGTTGGATTATCTGTGTCTAGAGTGGGGTCGGCTGCTCAAACTAAAGCCATGAAAAAAGTGGCGGGTTCAATAAAATTAGAACTAGCCCAATATAGAGAAATGGCAGCATTTGCACAGTTTGGTTCTGATTTAGATGCATCAACACAAAAACTACTAAATAGAGGCTCAAAACTTACAGAACTTTTAAAACAAGATCAATTTTCTCCTATGCCAGTATCTCAACAAGTAATAGCAGTTTTTTCAGGAGTAAGAGGCTTTTTAGATAATGTTGAAATAAAAAATATAAAAAATATTGAAAAACAAATTTATGAATTTGTAAAATCTTCTAATCCAGAGATTATTGATGAAATAAATAATACAGGTAAATTAGAAGAAGAAACAGATAAAAAATTAACTGTAACTATTGAAAAATTTAAGGAAGAAAATTTATAAAACTTTATGCCAAGTTTAGATGATTTAAAAAAAAGAATTTCAAGTGTTAAATCAACACAAAAAATAACTAAAGCTATGAAAATGGTAGCAGCAGCAAAGCTGAGAAGAGCCCAGGATAGTGCAGAAAAAGGACGACCATATTCAGAAAAAATGAATAATATAATTCTTAATCTAAGCAATTCAATTACTGATAAAGATAATGCTTCAAAATTTTTAGTTGGAACAGGCAAAGATAATGTTCATCTTTGTGTAGTTATAACAGCTGACAAAGGATTATGTGGTGGTTTTAATACAAACATATGTAAAAAGGCAAGAACTTATTTTGAAAAAATTTTAAAAGAAGGGAAAACATTAAAAATTTTTACAGTTGGATCTAAAGGTGACGACCAATTAAAAAGAATGTATGGAAATTATATAGTTGAAAAAATAAATTTTAAAGGATTTAAAAATATTTCATTTAATGAAGCAGAAGTAGTTGCTAATAAAATAATAAAATTATTTAATGAAGATCAATTTGATGTTTGCAAAATATTTTATAATCAATTCAAAAATGTAATGACTCAAATACCACAAGAACAACAAATAATACCAATTGAAAATAAAAAGTCAGATGAAAAAAAAGGACAAGATTCTTTTTATGAATTTGAACCTGAAGAAAGTGAAATTTTAGACAATCTTTTACCTAAAAATATTTCGACGCAAATTTTCAAAGCTTTTCTTGAAAATGCAGCTAGCGAGCAAGGATCTAGAATGACCGCAATGGATAGTGCAACAAGAAATGCAGCAGATTTAGTGGATAAATTAACAATAACTTATAATAGAAGTAGACAAGCAGCAATTACAAAAGAATTAATTGAAATAATATCTGGAGCAGAAAGTTTATAAAAATGGAAAATAAATTTGGAGAAGTTATACAAGTAATTGGAGCTGTAGTAGATGTTAAATTTAGTGGACAATTACCAGAAATTTTAACAGCACTCGAGGTTGATAACTCTGGCAGTAGATTAGTTTTAGAGGTTGCTCAACATTTAGGGGAGTCAGGGGTAAGAACTATCGCTATGGATAGTACGGAAGGACTTAAAAGAGGAGATAAAGTTACAAATACTGGTGCGCCAATCCAAGTTCCAGTTGGACCTGAAACTTTAGGAAGAATAATTAATGTTATAGGTGAACCTATAGATCAAAAAGGAAAAATATCTACAAAAGAAAACTGGCCAATACACAGACCAGCACCAAAATTTACAGATCAATCAACAGAAAGTGAAATATTAGTAACAGGAATTAAAGTTGTTGATCTTCTTGCCCCTTATTCAAGAGGAGGAAAAATAGGATTATTTGGAGGAGCTGGAGTAGGTAAAACTGTTATTATAATGGAATTGATTAACAATATAGCAAAAGCTCATGGAGGATTTTCAGTGTTTGCCGGTGTTGGCGAAAGAACCAGAGAAGGAAATGATTTGTATCATGAAATGATAGAATCTGGAGTAATTAAACCCGATGGCAAAGGATCAAAAGCTGCTTTAGTTTATGGTCAAATGAATGAACCTCCAGGTGCTCGAGCAAGAGTTGGTCTAACAGGATTAACAGTTGCAGAATATTTTAGAGATAAAGAAGGTCAAGATGTATTGTTTTTTGTTGATAATATATTCAGATTTACACAAGCAGGATCTGAAGTTTCAGCTCTTTTAGGAAGAATACCTTCAGCCGTCGGTTATCAACCAACGTTAGCAACAGATATGGGTAACTTGCAAGAAAGAATTACAACTACAAATAAAGGTTCTATCACTTCAGTTCAAGCGATCTATGTTCCTGCAGATGATTTAACTGATCCAGCTCCAGCAACTTCATTTGCTCACTTAGATGCAACTACTGTATTATCAAGACAAATAGCAGAACTAGGTATATATCCAGCAGTGGATCCACTCGATTCAACATCGAGAATATTAGATCCAAGAATAGTAGGTGATGAACACTATAGAGTAGCTCGAGAAGTTCAAAGAATATTACAAAGTTATAAATCTTTACAAGATATAATTGCGATTTTAGGGATGGACGAGCTTTCAGAAGAAGATAAACTAACTGTGGCACGTGCAAGAAAAATCCAGAAATTTTTATCACAACCATTTTTTGTTGCTGAAGTTTTTACTGGTTTTCCAGGAAAACTTGTGGACTTAGAAGCAACCATTAAAGGTTTTGATGCAATTTGCAAAGGTGAGTACGATCATTTACCTGAAAATGCTTTTTATATGGTGGGCACAATTGAAGAAGCAATTGAAAAGGCAGAAAAAATGGCTAAGGATGCAGCTGCATAATGGAAGATGTCTTTAAAGTAGAGATTATTAGTCCAGAAAATATTGTTTACACAGGTGATGCTGCTATGACGACTATGCCATCATATGAAGGTGACATGAGTATTTTAAAAGGACATATTCCTTTAATAACTTTTTTAAGACCAGGAATTATAAAAGTTAAAAAAAATGATAATAATTTTCAAGATTTTTTTATAGAAGAAGGTACTGTAGAGTTTTATGATAATTCTTTAGTTATACTTTCAGCATCAGCAAAAAACACAAAAGATTTATCTAAAGATTTTATAGATAGCTTAACTAAAGAAACTGAAAAAAAATTAGACCAAAAAAATATTACCGATCAAGATCGCTATATACTTAACCATAAACTTGATGCTATAAAAGAGTTAAGAGTTTAATTTAAACTTAGAATCTTTCCGACTAAATATAAACTACCAAATGCTGTTATAACCTTTTCTTTTTTGTTGGATATTTTTTTAATTCCATCATTCAAGCTAGATGCAACCTCACAGTTAATTTTATATCGATTTGCAATACTTTTAAGATTAATTGGATCACAAGAATTTGGTTCGTTCGGAATTTTAATTACAATAATTTTTTTAAATATTCCTTTAAACTCTTTAATAAATCTAGAAGGTTGTTTGTTTTTCTGCATTCCCCAAATTCCATAGGTATCTTTTTTTAATGTTTTTAAATATAAAGCCAAGTTTTTACCACTAGTTTCAGAATGGCAGCCATCAACTAGTAGTTCTTCTTTTTTATGTAACTTTTTAATTAACTTACCTTTTTTAATCCATTGCATTCTACCTTCATAATTAATTTTAGGGATAGCACGTAAAATATTTTTTTTTGAAATATTAAGATCTCTTGCAACTTTTATTGATAAACCTAAATTATCTAACATAGCTTTATTTTTTATGTCAGTGGAATTAATTGGTATAATTCCTTTGTTATCTTTATAAAAAATTTTGTTTCCCAATTTTTTTACTGACCAATCTTTTCCGTAAAAATTTTTTTTACTTGGATTTTTTTTTAAAATTCCTTTTATTATTTTCATAGTTTTCTTTTTTTGTTTTCCTACATAAATGGTAGTGTTTTCACTTAAAAATCCTACCTTTTGTTTACAGATTTCTCTTATTGTTTTTGGTTTTACCCACTCTAGATGTTGTTTATTAATATTCGTAATTATTTGAAGTTTGGGTGATTTCCAAACTCTTGAACTATCTCCAGCAAACATTAGTCCAGCTTCTACAAGTGCATATGAACTATTTTTTAATTTAGAGGCTGATAAGTAATAAATTAGAGAAGTAAGTTCAAACAAAGTTAATTTCACTTTAAGTTTATTTATGATTTTTATATTTTTTTTTATTTCATTAAGATTTATATAACGATCATTAAGCCAAAAACGATGTCTAAAGTCATAAAGATGAGGACTGGTAAATGTAGATACTTTTTTACTATCTGCTTCTATAAACGCTTTTAATGACTGAACTAAAAAAAATTTACCATCACTACCAATAATATTTATTGGGTTATTAATTTTTAAATGAATATTGTTTAATTTCTTTAGTGCTAAATTTATTCTGTTTAAACTAAGATTTATTTTTTTACTATGATATTTTTGAAGTTTCTCGTATAGGACTTGCGATTTGTTCATCATTATTTGACATTGATTCATTGCTTTCAATCAATTCATCCTTTTTCAAAATTATTTTAGATAACTTAGTTATAGTATTTTTTAATTCTTTTCTACTTTCAAGAGTCATATCGGCTAAACCAGCTTTCATTACACCTGGAGCAGTTCCAAAGTCAGTAGGGATTTGATCTGAACTTTTTAATATGTTTTCAGTTACGCGTTTACCAGAAAATAGGATATTGGAAACACATTTACTTTCTAAAATTAATAATTCATGCTTAAAAAAAGCACTAGCATAGGTTCCTCCAGCAACAGCTCTAGCTGCCACTGCTATAGTTAATATTCCAGCTTTTTTAAGTTCGTCCATAGCAATTATAGTTTTAGTCATACCAGCAAGACCTGTGACACCTGTATGAACATCAATTCCACTAGATTGAAAAACTACGATCCATACATCTACATTATTTTTAATAGCAAAATCTGCAGCAGTTAAAAAATTTTCATTCTCAACTGGGCCCATACGGCCACCACCGAAAAGAGGATTAAAGCAAGATACCACAGCATTTAAATTAGATATTTTTCCTGACGCAGATACCAAAGCACTTCTTTGGCCAGTAATTTTTCTATATTTTTTTATTTTATCAATATATTTATATCTATCACTTACTTCAAATTTTAATGGATCAGGATCAATATTATTTTTTGTGTCAATAATTTCATAATCTGAGTCAAATAAACTACGAAGTCGATTTGTTACAGGAAAATCAAAATGAAAAGAACATTCACATATATAATCGTTAGCAATTAAATCTGGAAGATAACTTATTTTTTTACATTGTGGACAGCTTTTCCAGTCAGTAACTTCTTTGCCAGTAGGTTGTTTTTTTAAGATTTGTTTAACCTTAATTTTAATTTTTTTCCAATTTGTTATCCAAGAATTCATATTATTTTTTGCTTTAGTTTTTTTACCATAATACCAACATTTGTGACAGGATTTTGTCTATATTTAATGGATTTTGAAATTTTTTTACATATTTCACTACCAACCACACATCCATCTGCCGTTTTAAACGAAGAAATATTCTTACTAGTAATACCAAATCCAATTACACAATTTTTATTTTTAGCTAAATCTTTTATTTTTTTATATTTCTTTAGAATTGCTTTAGGAGATAATTTTAACTTTCCACCAGTTGTACTTAACATTGAAATATAATAGAGCATAGTAGAATTTGTAATAATTTTTTTCATTCGTTTAAAAGAAGTAGTGGGACTTAAAAGTTGAACAAAAATAACTCCACTTTTTTTACACTTGATATAAAATTTTTTATTTTCAGGATACGGTAGATCAACAACAATTAAACCATTTACTCCAGATTGTTTACATTTTTTAATAAATTTATTTTCACCATACTGAAGAATTAAATTCCAATAACCCATTAAGATTATAGGTTTAGCATTATTAGAACTTTTAAATTTTTTCACTATTTTAAAAGTATCATTAAGTTTGGTTCCATTTTTAATTGCTCTATATGCTGAATTTTGAATTTCACCGCCGTCTGCTATTGGGGTGTTATGAGCAAAGCCAAGTTCAATAATATCCACATTTTTAGATATAGCTTTTAAAATATCCAAAGATTTTTTTTTTGAAGGATCTCCTGAAACTGTATAGGTTAAGAGTGCAGGTCTATTTTCTTTTTTACACTTTTTAAAAACTATATTAATAGGAGAAAGATTCATTTTATTTTACCCAATCTTTCTCTTAATATATCTTTATCTTTAAAGGCATCGCCACAAGAGTTAACTACTAGCACTGTATCTTTACTAAGTTTAGGCGCTATCTTAATTGCTTGTGAAAATGCATGACATGGTTCTAGGCTCGGGTTAATTTTTGATTCTAGTTTAGTTACTAATTTATAAGCTCTAAGCGCATCTTCATCTGAGCGAGCTACATAATTTGCACGACCTGCATCTTTTAAAAAACAGTGAAGTGGAGAAACGCCAGGATAATCCAAACCAGCGCTTATAGACTCTGTTTCACTTATCTGTCCTTCTATATCTTGACAAACATATTGTGCCGCACCATGAAGAACACCAAGTTTTGAATTATTACTAAGTGGAGCTGCATGTAGTTTTGAATTATTTGGACCGTTAGCTTCCACACCTATAAAATCTACTTGCTTTTTATCATAATCCATAAATTCACTCCAAAAACCATATGCTGAAGAGCCACCACCAACACAATTTAAAAGTTTTACCTTATTAGGGATTTTTCCAAACTCATTTATCATTTGTTTTTTTAACTCATATGATATTTGCGATGTGCTCCACCCACATATTTTTACAAAGATTGCAGCAGAAACTGTTGATCCGACTCCAAGATGAGTAGTGTCATTGTTAGAAACCCAATAACGCATAACTTCAGAAACAGCATCTACAAGTGTTTGTGAACCTGTATATACTGGAACTATTTCAGCTCCATTTTTTTTCATAGCATCACAATTAGGTTTTTGTCTAAGAGTGTCTTTATATCCCATAAAAACTTTAAGTTTTAATCCGAAGTGTTTTGCGGCAATTGAAAACATTTTTCCATTATAGCCAGCACCAGTATCTGTTACTAAATATTTTTTGCCCATTCGTTTGCACATCATAGCTGCAGTTATAGCTCCATATATTTTATGTGCACCACCTCGCGCTTCAGATACTACTTTGGCATAAACTTGAGCACCATCTAAGTGTTTTGTTAAATTTTCTAATTTTATAAATGGAGTAGGACCTTTATGAACCCAATTGTTATAGTAGTAATCTTTTTCTTTCAAAAAATTTTTATCTTTTCTTAATTTTTTAAACTGTATTGTAAGATCATCAATTGGTTTTTTTAAAGTTTCAGGGATGTAAGAACCACCAAATTTTCCACCCCAAAAACCATTTTTGTCGTGCTGATCAATTAAAGGTATATTCTTTTTTATTTTTATCATAACTTTTGTATCTTTTCTAAAAAATCAATAATTTTCTTTTCTGACTTTATTCCGGGATTATCTTCTAAAGCAGAAGAAATATCAATTTTTTGAGTAATTTTTGTTGCTTGAGCTATATTATTTATATTAATACCTCCTGCAAGAAACCAATTTTTAATTTTAATATTTTTTAAATAATCCCAATTAAATATAGAACTTTTTTCCATTGCAGAAGAGTCAAACAAAAACTTATCAGCAACCCCAATGTACTCTTTATATAAATTTACATCATCTTTATTCGTAACTTTTATGGCTTGAATAATTCTTTTATTAGATAATAATTTTATAGCCTTAACTCTTGAAGGTGAAGAATTATATATTTGAAAATAGTCAAACTGATCTTTGATTTTTTCGATTAAATTATTTTCAGGGTTTACTAAAACTGCCACCTTCATAATATTTGATGGAACTATTGATGTTAGCTCTTTTGATTGTTTAATTGACAAATTCCTAGGAGAAGAAGGATAAAAAACAAATCCTAGATATTGGCATCCTCCATTATTTAAAATTATTTTAATAGTATTTGCAGAATTAATGCCACAAATTTTTAATTCTAGAGGCATAAATTTATATTTTAATAGAACTAGATACCTTTTTTATATTTTCTTCAATATTACCTTTAATTAAACTTCTTCCCATAATTATTTTATTAGCACCATTTTTCAAACTTTCTAATGGCGTACAAACTCTTCTTTGATCATTAAAATTTTCTTCTGGCATTCGTATGCCTGGTGTAAAAATTAAAAGATCAGGTCCAATAATTTTTCTAACCAATTTAGCTTCATTACCTGAACATATAACTCCTACTTCAATTTGTTTTGCTAGTTTAGCTAAGTGTTCAATTTGAGTGATTACGTTATTTGAATTTCCCATTATTTTTAAGTCATCATCATTTAAGGCTGTTAAAATAGTTACCATTAAAACTTTTGGGTGTGATTTAATTTCAGAGGCAGCTTTTTTAGCTTCTAAAATCATTGCTTCACCTCCTTGACCGTGAATAGTTATAAAACCAAACTCTATATCATCGAGAGCTTTAATTGCTTTATATACTGTTTGTGGAATATCTTTTAGCTTAAGATCTAACATTATATTTGTTAAACCTATTTCATTAAACTTTTTAATTCCCTTTTTTCCATGAGCATTAAAAAATTCGAGGCCCAACTTTACAGTAAAAATTTTATCTTTTACTTTATTAGTTATGTTAATTGCTTCTTCTAAATTTGTAGTATCTAAAGCTAAAATAATTTTATTCACAGATTATTAAATTATATATTAATATTTAAAAGTCATTTTTTTTATTTAATTTATTATATAAAACTTTACTCATTTTCCATCTTATCATTTTTTTTTCAGAAATATTAACCGCTTTTGAATTTTTAGGGTTTCTTCCAACCCTAGCTTTCCTTATGACAGTTTTAAATCTTCCCCAACCTCTTATTTCTACAGCTTCATTACGCTGAAGTGCTTCTATAATTTCAGATATTATAATATTTATAATACTTTCAATATCTCTACGTAAAATGGTTGGATAAGTGTTGCAAAGATTTTGCACCAGCTCAGATTTTACCATACGCTATTATATAACTATTTTTTCTTTTTTGGTTTTTTATTTAAAAGAGGTCCAAGAATATCGCCTAATAAAGCACCAGAATCTGTAGATCCATATTTTTTAACAGCTTCTTTTGACTGTTTTTCTTCTAAAGCTTTTATAGATAGAATTGCTTCTTTTTTTTCTATATCAATTTCTGTAATCATTGCATCCACTTTATCGCCTTGAGCAAATCTGGTTGGACGTTGGTTTTCTGGTTCTTTTGCAAGTTGATTTCGTTTTATTAATAATAATTGATCTTTATTACCAGCATTAACGTAAATACCATTTTTAGATGAATGGTCTACAATTACAGTAATTACATCTGAAACTTTTTTTCCACTAAAGAATTCAAATGGATCAGCTGTCAGTTGTTTTATTCCTAATCTAATTTTTTCTTTTTTATGATTTATTTCTAAAATTTTAAACTTTATAGACTGGTTTTTTTTAAATTTTTCTAGTTCATTTTCTTTTTCTGACCAACTTAAATCCTTATAATGAATCATTCCATCAAGCTCATAATTATTGATAGATATAAATAAAGCATAATCAGTTATGTTTTTAACTACTCCTTCAGCTTGATCTCCTACTTTAAAGTCTTTATCAAATTTTACCCAAGGGTTACCTAACGTATTTTTATAGCTTAAAGATAGTCTTCTTTTGTCCATATCTTTTTCTAAAATTTGAACTTCTATTTTTTGACTAGTTGATAATACTTTACCTGGATGAATATTTTTCTTTGTCCAAGATAATTCGGACTGATGAATTAAGCCTTCAAGACCTTCTTCAAGTTTTGCAAAACAACCGTAGTCTTGGACTTTAGTTATTGTTGCTGGGTAATTTTTTCCTATTTCGTATTTGTGTATTGTCTTTAAATAAGGATCTTCAGTTAATTGTTTTATACCTAAACTTATTTTTTTTGAACCTTCTTCTATTTTAATTATTTTTGCTTTTATTGACTGTCCAATTGAAAGTAATTCTGATGGTTTATTAATTCTGTCCCAAGATATGTCAGTAATGTGCAAAAGAGCATCCACACCATTAATATCAATAAATGCACCCCAGTCTGTTAGGTTTTTGACTGAACCTTCCACTACATCACCTTCTTTTATTTTTTCAATAATTTTATTTCTGTCATGGTCTCTAATTTTTTCAATTATTGCTCGTCTAGACACAACAATATTTCCTCTTTTTTTATCTAATTTTACACATTCAAAAGTTTGCGGAACTTTCATTAAATGATCTATATTTTTTAATGGTTTAAAATCAATTTGAGATCCTGGTAAGAAACAAAGGCACGAGTCTACATCTACTATAAACCCACCTTTACATTTAGAAATTATCATTCCTTTAACTTCTTCTTTATTTTCAAAAGCCTTTTCCATTTTTTTCCATGAATATGCTTTTCTAGCTTTTTCACGACTAATAACAACATCGCCACTTTTATTTTCAATTTTTTCTAAAAGAACGTCTATTTTTTCCCCAACTTTTAATTTATCCAACTCTTTTGTTAGCTTAAATTCATCAATAGGTATTGCCCCTTCACTTTTAAGACCAAGATCAACAAAAACAAATTTTTTACCAATTTGACTTATAATGCCTGAAGATATTTCGCCTTCTTTAAATTTTCTATTACCCAAATCTTGAGAAAGGAGTTTCTCAAATTCTTCGTGAGACTTACTTTTGTTTGCTTTTATAATTTCTTCCATATTTTTTCTAGCTTCCTGTCCATTATTTTTTTAACTTTTAGAAAGCTACTTTTTATAGAGAGGTTAGTTGTATTTATCAAGTAAGAATCTCTTGTTTTTTTAAGCCTAGAATGCTTTCTAGTGCGATCTTCTCTATCTCTTTTTTTCAAACTCTTTAATATTTCACCAAATTTAACACTTTTTCCTAAATTCTTAAGTTCTTTATATCTTCTCAATGCCCTTATTTTAGCATTTGCAGTTATATAGAATTTAAAATGTGCGTCAGGAATAATCTTATAAGTAATATCTCTTCCATCTAAAACTGATCCTTTGTATTTTTTTCCTGGGTTATAAGCAATAAGTTTCTGATATTGGTAAACTAAATTTCTGACTTTCAAATCTTTAGCAATCTGAGAAGCTTTATATGCCACTTCATTATTTAATAAGTTTTTATTTATTAAAAACTTTGGTTTTATTTTTGAACTTATTTTTTTTAAATACTTAATTTCATTTTTTGGATTTTTATCTATCAATTTTTTTGCCATAAAACGATAAATTTTTCCTGTATCGCAATATAATAGATTGTAATGCTTTGCTATCATTTTAGATATTGAACCAGCTCCTGCTGCACTTGGACTGTCTATGGCTACACGTATTTTTATTTTACTTATTTTTTTTGATTTCATATTTGCAATTTAGTTTTTTCATTATTTTTAAGAAATTTGGAAAGGAAGTATTAACATTTTCAAAATTTTTTATAAGCATATTACCTTTATCTATAAAGGCTTGACCTGCTACAAAGGCCGTTTTTGCTATTCTATGATCATTATAGGTATTTATTATGTAGGACTTATCTAGTTTTAAATTAGGGTTTCCATATATTTTTATTTTATCCTTACCTAACTTTGTTTTGATACCAATTTTATTTAATATTTCATTACATACATTTAGTCTTTTACTTTCTTTTTTATTTAGTTCTTCAAGTCCATAAAAATTAGACACACCTTTTGCCTTTGCTGCACAAATCATTGCTATAGGATATTCATCGATCATTTTTGCAGAAATAGAAGATGGGCAATTAATTGATTTTAAGTTTGATCCTTTTACAATAATATCACCCCTTTGCTCTCCACAAACAACCTTTTTATTTTTAATAAAAACTTTTCCCTGCATTAGTTTTATTATTTTAATAAAACCTGTTCTAAACGGATTTAGATTTACATTTTTTATTTTAACTTTTGAATTTTTAGTTAAAAGACTTAATGCAATAAAAAAAGCTGCAGCACTTACATCCCCAGGTACATCTAATTTAAATGATTTATAATTCTTTAATCCATTTATTTTTAATAGTTTAAATTTTTTAAATTTTTTTACTTCTATACCTGCATTAACATAATTTAATAGAATTTCAGTATGGGTACGCGAAGCTAAATGGTTTAGCTCTTTTATAGTTGAAATTCCTGGAGATAAAAGTGAAGCAAAAATACAGCACGTCTTAACTTGTGCAGATGGGTAAGTTAGCTCATAATTATTTAAAGGGGTTAACCAATTACTTCCAGTCATGGTTAAAGGTAAAGTAGTTTTCCCTTTTGGATGAAAAGAGCAACCAAATTTTTCTAATGGTTCAATACATCTATAAAAATCTCTACGTGAAAGGCTAGCATCTCCAAATATGTGTATTTTTTTTGGGTAAGGAGCTAGCAGCCCCATTATACAACGAGCTACAGTTCCAGCATTACCAGCGTAAATTTTTATATTATCTTTTATGACAAGACTACTCAAACCATTACCATAAACATAATAAACATTTTTTTTCTTTAAAATTTTAACTCCAAGTTTTTGAAAAATTTTAATATTATTTAAAACGTCTTCAGCTTCTAGAATTCCTTTAGCTTTCGAAATTCCCATTGCTTGTGAAGCAATAAAAAAAAATCTATTTGAAATTGATTTATCTCCTGGAGGAAAAATAGTTGTATTAAACTTTTTAGTTCTTTTATTTACTAGTACAGAAAATTTTTTATACATTAAAAAATTATAATTTAAAATCAGAGCCAAAATAGAGTCTTTGGGCTTCAGTTGTATTAACAATACTTTTTGGCGGACCATTAGCTATTATAGTGCCATTAGCTATTACATAAGCTCTATCTACTACGCTTAAAAGTTGTGATGCATTATGATCCGTTACTAGTACGGCACATCCTCTAGATTGGAGTTTTATTAAAAGTTCTTTGATATCTTGAATAGAAAGTAAATCTACACCAGCGAAAGGTTCGTCAAGTAATAAAACTTTAGGGTTGCTTATTAAGCACCTAGCTATTTCAGTTCTTCTTCTTTCTCCACCAGACAACGAAATTGCCTTAACGTTTCTCAAGTGAGTAATAGAAAATTCTGCCATCAATTTTTCAACAATATCTTTTTGTTCTATAGAATCTTTTTTTACAATTTGCGCTATACCTAATAAATTTTCGTAAACTGTAAGGCCTCTAAAAATTGCAGTTTGCTGAGGAAGGTAAGCAATACCTAATTTTGACCTTTCGTGTATTGCAAGGTTTGTTAGTTTTGTATTATTTAAAAATATATCTCCAAAATCACATTTTAATAAACCAAGCACAATATTCATAAATGTACTTTTCCCCGCGCCATTGCTACCTAATAGTCCTAACATTTCACCTTTATTTAAATGAATATCAATTTTTCTTAAAATCATTCTTCCATCAAAGGATTTAGATATATTTTTAGCTGCAAGTATAGGTTTAGATTTAAATTTTATAATTCTAAATTTTTTTATATTACTCATTCGATTATTTTAATTTTTACTTTTTCATAATTATTAAGCATAGAAATACGATATTTTTTTGCCTCAAAGTTATAGTCTACTTTATCTGCTTTTAATAAACTTTTGTCATTTGTTAAAATAACATTATTATAAACGCTAGCAGAATCTTCTGACGCTAGTAAATCTAGATTTTCTGAAACCATAGTTATTTTTCCATCAGTAGCTTTAACATTCTCTTCAAAGAAACAATCATATGTAATTTTATTATATTTTCCTTTATCACTTGTTATAACAATTACCCGTCCATCGCTCATATTCATGATAACTTTCATATTATTCATAAAAACAACATCAGCATCCCCTTTTAATATGTGTGCTTTCGATGATTGAACTACAAATGGTGTATCAATGCCATAAATCCCTTTATATTCAATATTTTCAAAAGTATTAATTTCTTCTTCTGATATTTTAATTGGCTCATCTTTTATGACAGATTGATTATTTTTAACAGCGTTATTACTGGAAATTTTAGGATAAAAAATATAAGTCGCTGAAAACAAAAAAAGACCTATAGTAATAAGGCTCACTTGAATAACTTTATTGTTTTTTTTCATTTTATTCCTCTGCTAAGACAATGATGTAAATGAAGAATACCTATTACATTTTTTATTTTTTTATTAATATCCTTATTTTTTGCAACTAAAAGTGAAGTTATTTTTAATTTATTCATTTTTTCTATTGCTGATAAAGCTGTAGATGTATCTGAAATCCAATTTGGATTTTTACTACATACTTTTAAAATTTTTTTTTTATATAAATTATTCGAATGTCTACGCAAATCACCATCCGTTAAAATACTAATTTTCTTATTTTTTTCTTTAACACAAACAATTCCTAATCTTTTTTTTGACATCTCTGTTATTGCAGATTTCATACTTTGCTTGGCATTAATTATAGGAATATTTTTGCCTTTTGACATTATGTCTTTGACTAGCACCAAAGAAGTACTTAGCGATCCTTCTGTATGATGTTCAACAAAAGATTTATTTGAATAGCCTCTTCTTTTCATACTTGCTATTGCAAGACAATCACCCCACGATAATAATACCAAAGAAGAAGATGTTGGAGCTAAAGATTTGCCAGCTTCAACAACCTTAGGAAGAACACATTTAACTGATGAATTTTGAATCAAGTTTGAAGAAGATTTACAGCTAACTCCAATAATAGGTACGTTATGTCTGTTCGCAAAATTTAAAATACTATTTAATTCATGAGATTCCCCAGAAACACTAAATATAATAATAACATCTTGTTTTTTTTGTATTATGCCCATTCCTCCATGACCAAGATCAGAACCACTTACTGATAAACTGGGAGTTCCCAAAGAACTTAAGCTCGCCGCAGTTTTTTGAGCAATTAAAAAAGATTTTCCAACTCCTACAATTATTGCTTTACCTTTCATTTTAGTAAGCAAATTAACTGCTTTTGTAAATTGAGACGAATTATTAAACGAGGAGGATAATTGTTTTAAAGCTTGGATTTCAGTCTTAACTGTTTTTTTTGCTATTTTTATATCTCTATTCATTTTAATGTGAAAAAATGTCTTCAGTAAATCCTTGTTGATCTAATTTAATTCTTGTTTTTAAAAATTGAATACAGTTTTCATAAAGTTCAAATCGTTTTTCTCTTACTAACATTTTTGTTAATTCATCTTTAATTTTATGCAAATATATAACATCATTACTACAATACTGTAATTGTCCATCTGATAGTTGTTCTAAATCTTTATTCCAGTCACTTGATCCAAGTCTTTTATCTAATTTTTTTCCACAAAATTCTAAAACCAAATCTTTCAAACCATGATTTTGTGTGTAAGTTCTGCATAATTTACTAGCTATTTTTGTATCAAAAATATTTTGAGTTTTACATTTAAGAAAATATTCCAAACCAGACACATCATATCTTAAATAATGGCCAATTTTTGTAATTTCATTATTTTCTAAAATTTTTACTATATTAGGAGCTTTATAATCTTTTCTATTAGGTTGGCAAATATAGGCATCATTATTACCAGTGCTTATTTGAATTAAACTGAGCTTATCTCGCTTAGTTATATCTAGCCCAGTTCCTTCAGTATCAATTGCAAGATTTGAATGTTTTTCTAATTCTAATAATGCATCCGACGAAATATCATCTTGAAACTTATAAATTTTAGTCATACCTAAAAGAATATATAATGTTAATGTAATCAAAATGCAAAATAATCAGAAAATAATAGCTATTTTTGGTGCGGGCGGGTTTCTAGGCAAACATTTGATGCGCCAATTAACAAAATTAGATTATAGAATTAAGATAGCAACAAGAAATCCATATTTAAAAGGTTACTTAAAACCATTAGGAAATCCGGGTCAGATTGAGCTTTTTAAAACCAATATTTTTAATGAAGAAGATGTTAGAAAAGTTTTAAAAAATTCTGATTATGTTATTAACCTTGTTGGCATTTTATACGAGACAAGAAAGCAGAAATTTAAACATATTCATTCGCACTTTCCATTTTTATTAACCAATTTATGTAATGAGTTTGGAATAAAAAATTTAGTGCACATTAGCGCCTTGGGTATTAAAGAAAAACATCCATCAGAATACATGCAATCTAAATTTGAGGGAGAAAAAAATATTAAAGAAAATTTTAAATCTTCTGTAATTTTAAGACCATCTATAGTATTTGGGCCAGAAGATAAATTTTTTAATACCTTTGCATCTCTAGCACAATTTTCTCCGTTCCTTCCTTTGATTGGAGGCGGCAAAACAAAATTTGCACCCATTTATGTTGGTGACATAGCAAAAGCGATTGTGAAGGCAATAATGCTAAATAATTCTGAACCTAAAATCTATGAACTAGGTGGACCTAAAAATTACTCATTCAAGGAGCTAATGGAAATTTTATTAATTGAGATTAAAAAGAAAAGATTTTTAATACCCATCCCTTTTGGTTTTGCGAAGTTTCAATCTTATTTTTTACAGATGATGCCAAACCCACTGTTAACTCCTGACCAAGTAGAATTGCTAAAGCATAACAATATCGTTTCTGGTGACTACCCAATATTAAAAGATCTTGGTATTTCAGGAACTTCTCTTCAAAATATTTT
>MDSV01058502.1_pt1 | contig 17118 bp, 11 predicted proteins | sample 810851 | NCBI WGS metagenome assembly MDSV01 (sample SAMN05326640, study PRJNA326480) | marine metagenome | isolation source: seawater | place: Atlantic Ocean: North East | collected 2012 | reverse complement strand
GGCGGGCCACGGCCGCCACGCGCTCGTCGTTGCTCGTGGATTGTTCCACACGTCCAGCGCCTGAGCGGTCCGCCAAAGTGGAGACCTGGTTTCGGACCTTGAGGATGAGGTCTTGGCTGTGCAGCAGGTCCTCGTTGCGGTTGGAGATGAACTCGCGCAGTTCTTGCTCCACTTCCTCCGTGGTCGTCTTGAATCGGAAGAACGCCAACCGCAAGGTCGGGCGGTAGACGGTGGAGATGAAGATGTGCCGGTCGTCGCTGGTCACCACCGCGCCGACCATGGTGACGTTGTTGCGATGAAGGAAGAACAAGTCGAGGCTGTCGCGCACCTCGTCTTCAACACGGGCCAGGGTGTGAAGTTCCCCGAAGAAGGCGCTGTAGTCGCGCCGCTCAGGTTGTTCTTCGTCGGCCGTGCTGCCGCCGAATCCGATGCCGGTGTCGAGGTCAACGCCCTGGTGGTCGACGGGGCGCACCGTGAGTTGAACGGGCTTGAACACGCGGAAGAGGGAGAATTCCTCGAGGAGTTCACGCAAGACTTCGGCGCGCACGTCCTTGTTGTCGGAGAGGGTGTTTTCCGTGGTGCCGTACGGCACCATGATGTCGACCGACAGCTCACGCGCTTCGGCTTTGTAGAGCTCCCAATCGATGTTGATCTGCAAGCGTGCTGCGACCTTGCTCACCGTGTCTTTGACCAAGTACTCAATGTGCTTGTTGGAGAGCATGTCGTCGGTGTCTTGGTGGTAGACCTTGTACATCAGCGGGTAGAGCAGAAGCAGGCTCACGGCGGACAAGGAGAGCGAGATGAAGGCCATCCACCACGCGGGAATGCCCGCTGCGCCACCGGTCAGCATGGCGGTTTCACGGCCACCGCCGAGTTCAGCGCCCATCAGCACGAAGCCCCAGCGCCCGAGTTGGGGCATGGTCCAACAGTTGCGCTGACCGGCTTCGAGGATGGTGGCCTCGGTGTGGTCGACGTCATCGATGAAGGGCAAGAAACTCAGCGTGGCGCTGGAGGTGGACAGTTCGACGGACAAGTCGTTCGAAATGGGCCACTCGCCCTCCACGGTCGCGCCCTCTTCGCTGTCTTCAGGCGGCTCCATGGCCACCCTTACGCTCAATTCGTAAGGCCCGGGCGGTAACTCGTGGAAACTGAACACGGTGCCGAGGGAGCCGTTGCTGCCGACGGAGAAATTTTCTTCGACTTGGCTTGACAACACGTCGGTCCCTTCGCCAATGACGTCCATGGCGATGAGGGTCATGCTCACGTTCGCGACGCCTGTTGGAAGGTTGTACACGCCGATGCTGAAGCGCTCGTTGTCGTTGTCGGGGTAGATGTGGATCCACGGCTCGTCGGTGACTTCCTGGCATTCGCCGCTTGGGTCGAGGAAGGTCTTCGACGCCGCGTGGTCGAGGGCGGTGGAGGTGCCCATCAGGCCTCCGGACATCGAGAAGATGAGCAGGGCATAGAAAGCGCCGTAGATGAAACCGGAGATCAACACGAAATCTTCGATGGCCGAAGGGAAGCGGCGGCGGTCGCCTTTTGAGCGACGCTTTCGAATGGCGGTCAGCTCCTTCTCGAGTTTGCTGGTACCGTCATCGGGCGGTGAATCCGAGAGGGTTTGGACCTCACCCTCGCGGCTCATGCCTGACCATTGGGGTGTGGGTCTTGAAGCCATTGTCCGGTTTTCAAGCCTTCGAGGTCCACATCGGAAGCCTTGAAGGGGTGGTGCTTGTGGCCGGAGCGCTCAAGGGACAGTAGCTTAGTTGGGAGAGCGCGGCACTGAAGATGCCGAGGTCGCTGGTTCAAGTCCGGCCTGTCCCACTCAACCTGCGTCAGCCGTGTTTCTCGTACGGCCTTCGCGCCATCACTCGGCGCCGTCAAGCGCGACCTTCTGGGCGTCCCACATGGCCTCAAGGCCACGATCCGCCATGGCCAGAAGCGCCATCAGTTCCTCGCCGTTGTAGGTCGCTTCCTCACCGGTGGCTTGGATTTCGACGTAACGGTCGTCGCTGGTCTTGATGACGTTCATGTCCACGTCCGCTCGGCTGTCGAGGTGGTAGTCGAGGTCCAGCCAGACGTCGCCTTCGAGGAGGCCGACGGAGATGGCTGCAAGTTCGTTCGGCATCACGGCTTTCTCGTGGTTGGCGCGCTCGACTTCGGTCAGGCTTGGAGCGGTCCATCCGCTGCGTCGTTGGTCCTCCGTCGGTCGGAGGTCAACGGGGAGGCAGTCGCCCGAAGCGATGAGGCGACGAACGGCGAGCCGAAGGGCGATGCCGGCGGCGGTGATCGACGCGCAGCGGGTGCCGCCGTCGGCGTTCAGCACGTCGCAATCGACGTTGATGGCGACCGGTCCAAGGGCCTCGAGGTCCACGGCGGCGCGCAGGGAGCGGGCGATGAGGCGCTCGATCTCTTGCGTCCGGCCCTTGGCACCGTTGCGCTCACGGCGGAAGCGGCTGTCGGTGCTGCCTGGCAGGAGGCTGTACTCGGCATGGACCCAACCCTTGGTGGCGTCACGTGGGAACCAGCGAGGAAGGCTGCGCTCCTTCGTCACGCAGACGAGGATGACGGTGTCGCCTTGGCGGTACAGCACCGAGGCGAGGGCGTTCGGGGTGAAGTCGAGTTCGACCTCGACGTGACGCATTTCGTTCTGCTCGCGGTCGGGATTGAAGCCCGTCTTGTCTTTGGCCATGGCTCGGCGACGCGCTTCTCCTCATCAAACGGTCGCATCCCGTTGCGAACAGGTTGAAGGCCCTCATCCGGGTGGCTGAACCATGCCCACCCCGGTGATCTGCAGCGTCGCTCGGACCCCGATTGGCCGCTTCATGGGGGCCTTCAGCAGCCTCAGTGCTGTTGACCTCGGCGTCGTGGCCGTGTCTGGCGTGCTCGAGCGCGTTGGCCTTGACCCACAGAGCGGTCTGGTGGACGAGGTCATCATGGGGCAAGTCCTCCAAGCCGGTGCAGGTCAGAACCCTGCGCGTCAGGTCGCTTTGGGTGCAGGCTTGCCTGTCAGCACGCCCGCGTTGACCGTCAACAAGGTCTGCGGCTCCTCCCTCAAGGCGGTCATGCTCGCAGCGACGGCCATCCGGGCCGGCGAACACCGCTGCATTGTCGCCGGCGGCATGGAAAGCATGACCAACGCACCACAGTTGCTCATGGGTCAGCGCCGTGGGACCAAGATGGGCAACAGCACGCTGGTGGATTCGATGATCCATGACGGCCTTTGGGACGTCTACAACGACATGCACATGGGCAACACCGGCGAAGTGGTCTCCGAAGAATTCAGCATCAGCCGCGAAGGCATGGACGCCTTTGCGGCCCAAAGCCAACAGCGGGCTGCAGCCGCTCAAGCCGAGGGTTGGTTCGACTGGGAACTGGTGCCCGTGCAGGTGCCTCAGCGCCGAGGTGACCCCGTCACCGTGGCGATGGACGAAGGCATCCGTGCGGACACCACTGCGGAGGGCCTGGCACGTTTGCGCCCGGTGTTTGACCGTGAAGGCAAGGTGACCGCGGGCAACGCCAGCACCCTCAACGACGGTGCTGCGGCCGTGCTCGTCGCCGATGCCGACCTTGCGGCCGAGATGGGCTGGGACATCATCGCGGAAATCGTCGACCAGACCACCAGCGGCGTGGCGCCTGAGCGCGTCATGGCCGCTCCGATTCCCGCCGTTCGAACGCTGCTTGAGCGTCAGGGGCTCGACGTGTTGGACGTCGACGTCTACGAGCACAACGAGGCCTTCGCGGCCGCCTCCTGCGCCGTGGCCCAAGACCTTGGCATCCCCGATGACCGATTCAACCTGCACGGCGGCGCGGTCAGCCTTGGCCACCCGCTGGGTGCCTCTGGTGCACGCTGCCTCATCACGATGATCGGGGCGATGCGTCGCATCGATGCAAAGAGCGGCATCGTCACGCTTTGCTTGGGCGGCGGCAACGCCGTCGCCATGCTCGTGCGTCGTGCCTGAGGCTCAGGCTGCAGGATGTTCGTCCTCTTGGGCGCGGTTCAGTGCGCTGAACAGGTGATGGTCCTCGACGATGTCGACTGGACCTGGGAGCACCGGCAAGATGTCGTCCACGCTCAATCCGGTGGCCTTCGCAATGCGGTTCGCAGCGGTCTCTTTCTTGGTCCGACCACCGCTGATGATCGCCCAACGACCGCCAAGGGCCTCGGCTTGTTTTGGCGTGGTGCCCAAGAGCAAGGGCACGCCGTTGATGGCCACCAGCACCACACCAAGGCGCAAATCCAGGTCCTTGAACCACTGGCGTTGACCTCGAACAATGAAAGCACCCGCACCGACGAACTCCCCGGTTTGTGCGGTCTTCGAAACCTGAGCGGGTTTGACGGAGTAGACGGTGCCGTGGCCACCGCCGCTTCCCCATGCGCGGCTCCAGCACAGGGCCAACTGTGCGCCGTGCTCAAGGTCTTCCTCGGTGATGGGTCCCGCATCGATGCGGTCGCTGAGTCGGAAGGCGGGCATGCCCTCGGGGAGGTACGCAGGCGGGCGTTCGTCGACGGTGAATCCGCGTTGGGATTGCATGGCGCATGAGGGCGCGCCGTGAAGGTCGGCGTGCAGGTAGCGATCTTCGCCTTTGAGGTGCTTCTTCACGATGGCGTCGTTGCCCTTCGCGTCCCGGCCTCCGATCATCAAGCGACCGTTGGCAAGCATGGTCCAGCGGTGATGTTCGAACCAGAGCCGCTTGGAGCGTTTGACTCGGACAACTTGCCCGCTGGCTTGTTGTTTCGCTTCCTTCTTTTTGGCACGTTCCAACTCCGTTCGCGTCGTTTCAAGGGCAGTCACGGCGCCTGAGGATTTGTCCTTCTGCTTTCGCGCCGCGGTGAAGAGGCGCTGGGCGTTCTGGTGAACGGTCTCGTCGAGGTGGAGCGTCACTTCCTGTTGCCCTGGCGCTCCGTCCTCGTTTGGCAGCACGCAACGGATCGTGCGCTCCGCAGGGTCCGCGCTTCGAATCCACGGGATGTCCTTGACCGCCGTCATGACCGCATCCCAACCCGTGCGTTCGACGGCGTCACGGGTTTGAGCCAACAACCCGTCAACGTGGGTCCAATGCTCCTGAATGGCGTGGCCAAGGGCCTGTTGCTTCTCGACCTTTGCGTGGAAGCCTCCGAGGGCTTTCTCCTGCTGTGCCAGTCGGCGTTCAAGGCGTTCGACGTCCGTGGAATGGCCTCGCCCGGGCGCGGCGGCGTTGACCTGCTCAAGTTCCCGTCGAAGCAAGGCGTCGGAATCGTGGCCGCCCCACCATGCATCGATGGCCTCCAGCATGCCGGGGAACGGCAATGTTGTGCGTCCTTCATGATCGGGCAACAATACCGGCGTGGCTTCGTCGACGTGTTCCATGAGGTAGGCGTCCATCGCGCCGTCGGTCGGCGCTTCAGGCGCTTCCTGTTTGAGCACCAAGTGACCGGCACGCCCTTGCTCAAGCTCGTCCAAAAGGCCGCGCAACGCCGAATGAACCGTGCCTGCGTCGGCCTCGGTCGCCGCCATGTCCGCGTTGACGCCGGCGGCGTCGCACACGGCGTTGGCAAGCCGTCCACCAAGGTTGACCTGACCGCCCAGCGTGGAGGCAAGGTTGCGGTCAGAGGCCGCAAGGATGGCTGCTAGGCCTTCCACGTCCAGTTCGTCGGGGTCCAGCGCAGGGGGCGGCGGCAGGTAGGGCTCTCCACGCTTGAGGGTTCGATCGCGGTAGGTCGCGTGGGTCAAGGGTTGGATGATGGTCTCCTCCTCGTCAAGGAGGATGACGTTCCCGTCGCCGAAACATTCGATGATGAGGTGTCGGTCACCACCTTTGGTCGTGAAGGTCAGGCGCAGAAGGCGGTCAAAGGCCACCTGTTCGGCCGCGATGAGGCGCGCGTTGCCCAATTGCTTCCGGAGCAGCATGGCGAACGGAGGCGGAGACATGGGCATGGGTCGGTCTCGTGTGGAGGTCGAAATCCGCCGACCTCGGACGATGACGAGGTCGAAGGCGTCCGCGTCCTTCGGGTTGAACCGGAGCACGACTTGCTCGTAGTGTGGCATGTAGGATTTCTTGACCCACGCACCAAGATGAGCCTGAAGCTCATGGGCGATGGCACGCAAATCGAACGCGCTCATCGCCTGCTTCATGACGACCCCGCCCGGAGGAGGATGGCCTCGTTCTTGACGCTGATGCCCATGGAAAGGGGTCCATCAGGCCGGATGCCAGTCACCGTTCTGCTGCCGCACCGTGCCGTGCTGTGCGTGGGCCAGCAGGTGCGCAAGCGTCTGGTCTTGGGCCAATCCCGGGTGTGCATCTGGGCTGTCGGCGTACGCTTCCACGGCGATCTCGGCCACAGTACTGCATCCTGCCAGCACCGCATCAAGCACCTTTGAGTGGCGTGCGCGGCGATGGCTCACGTAGTGATTCAGCAAGGCCACAGGGCGGGTGATGACCGGTCCGTGCGAGGGGAAGATCATGTGCGGCTGGAGTGAGGCAAGACGCTCAAGTTGCTCGAGGTAGACGTTCATGTCGCCTTGGCCGGGTGGAATCAGGATGGTGCCGATGCCGGCCACCATGTCGCCCGCGATGAGGCCAGCCTCGCCCAGGAGGCAGAGGTGGCCCGGGTGATGCCCCGGCGTGTGGAGGACGGTCCAGTGGTGTTCGCCCATTTCCAGCACGTCACCGTCGTGAAGGGCTCTGTCGATGCGCATACCGCCCTCTTCATGGCCCCAAATTGGCACGTCGAAGGCTTCGCGCAGAAGGTCCTCATCGCCGACGTGGTCACCGTGTCCGTGGGTGTAGAGGTATGCCTGCACCTCGCCGCCGTGCCGGTCGACAACGTCGGCCAGATGTTCCATCGATTCGCGATGGGTGATGGCCGGGTCCACGACGACGATCGGCCCGCCCGGTGGCCCAAGGAGGTAGCAGTTGGTGTGGTCTGCAGGAGGCAAGGTCGCCGTGGGGACTGGGACCACCTGGACGCCGTGGGCGAACAGGATGGACGCCCTGCCTGGCTGCTGCCTCGCGACGAAGGCCATGGCTTCGGCCGCGTCGCCACCGTTGCTGCCCAACCTTCGCTCAAGAAACTGCAGCAAAGACACCACCGGCGGTGCGATGCGCATGGTATGGTCGCGCCATGCCTGGAGAAAGCCCGCAGGTGTCGCCCAGCGCATTTCTGTGAATTCCGTCTGAGGCTCAAGGTCGAGCTCAGGGGTATCGTCCGCCGAACCAAGGTGGACGTGGAGGAAGGTGTTGTCGAATTGCATCGGGCCAAAGGGCGGCGTGGTTCGCTGGCTGATGACCTTCATCCCACGCAAATCCACGGCAGGTGAACCGACGGCCATCGCCTTCGCCCACGCCGTCCGGTCGGTCAGCAAGGAGGTTCGCAGGTCCGTCCCGATCGTCTGCAACCGTTCTCCGTCCCACCACCAACCGAGTTCCTCGGCCATTTCGCGGGCACCGGCAAACCTGGCGAGGTCGTGTTCATCGCCGACGGACGGGAGGTCCACGCCAGCGAAGGCTTCCGCTTCGCCTCGGGCGACACCTCCTCCGGGGAAGGCCCAGGTCTGAGGGAAGGCCCGCATTGTGGGTGACCGCAAGCCAAGCAGGACCTCAAGTCCGTCCGGACCGTCACGGGTGACCGTCATGGTGACCGTTGGGCGAGGCGGGCGCCGTGCTACGCCGCTCAGGTCCAAGCCTGCAGGGACCTCGCTCATGGCCTTCCGTGACGGAGGGCCCGGTTCATCCTTGCGCCCGGCTCAGGCTTCAAGTCGGTGGGCTCCATGCCGTTGCATGGCGCGCCACATGACCGTCGAGGAGGAACTCGCGGAATTGGCTGAAATTGTGGCGGAAGCCGAGGCCGAGGGAATCGATCCTTGGCCTGAACCCAAACCCGAACGTCCGTGGGGGAAATGGGCCATTGCCACCTTCGTGACGGTGATGATGCTTTCTTGGGTCAGTCAACTGCTCTTTCGCGTGGTTGAAATCACCCGCGAAAACGGGCCATGATGCTCCACCGTTGCCTTCAAGTGGGGAACGCGGGTGCCTCGCAGCATAGTCCCTTAGTGTAGCGGTCCATCATGAAGGATTCTGGTTCCTTCGACCTCGGTTCGAATCCGAGAGGGACTACCACCGCTCACGGCAGCGTGAAACTGGTCACCATCAGCAACGCGTCGCCATGCTGCAGGGATCCGGTGAATTCTGCCACTTCGCCGAGGGCCACGGTCCTCAGGGTGAACGTGGTGCGCTGCTTCGTTCCTCGGCGGCGATGGTGCCGGTAGAAGTGAACGCCGACGCGGTAGGTCCCGCTGGGCGGGTCATCCTTCCAGACCACGTTCTCCACCGGCGTCGACGAGGTGGGCCGTGCGTTCATGTCCACGTCGAGTTCGCCGCCGCAGTCGCTCCTTCGTTGATTGAAGTAAATCCGTTCGCCACTGGGTGCGTACACGTGGAGGTCGAGGTCGTTCCGGTCTTCCCAAGCAAGGCTGATCTGCACGGCCCCAGTGGCGCCCCCTTCGCGCTCAACGCGGTCTGAGATGGTCGAATCCTCCAAGTCCACCGATTCAACGCGGACGCCAAGCCCGACCTGCTCGCCCAAAACTGCTCCACGGGCATGTCGGTCAAGCCCTTCTTCCACTTCCTCGATGTGTTGGCCTCGTTCCTTGAGCGCGATGCTGACGAGCATGTCCAAATCGGGTGCTTCGGGGACGTCAGGGTCGTCCTCCATGTTGAAGGCGGGAGGATTCAGATTCAATGCCAAGGCTTCCAGGCGCCGAGCAGCCTCACGGTCAAGGCGTGCTTGCTTCTGGGTGGGGCTGAGTTCGTCAAAGAGCGGCCCGAGTCGGACGAGTCCCAGCATTGACGAGGGGAGCGAATCGTCGTAATCCCAAGGTGCGGAAACGCCACCAAAGCCGTACTTGCTGGCTTTCATGGCGTCGAGCAAATGGTCTCCGCGGCGTCGTTGCCAACGTCGGAGAAGGAGGAAACCTCCACCAAAGCCCACGGCCATGCCGGCCCAGACCCACGGTTGCATAGCGTGTACTTGTTCCGGCTCCTTTAGAGCAGTTCCGGCTCCATTCAGACGTCACGGAAACGGGCGATGACGCCTTCCAGTGCTTCCTCAGTTGGGCGCAGGTCATCGTTCCCGAGGTCAATAAGGGCGGTTTCAGGGAGGTTCAGCACCTCGTGCATCGTCGGTTGGTTGCCGTCAAAGTAGAGCAAGCCGGTGACGTGGTGATCTTCGGAATCGGCCTTGTGAAGGGCCGCAAGGGCCGCAACGGCGTTCGAGGGGTCGTGTTCCGCATCGATGGTCTCCAACCGAATGGTCGATCCGTCGTGGAGGGTGATGTCCACGAAATGGCCTTCAGGCACTTCGACCTCTTGGATGGGCGTACGTTGCGGGATGTAATCGGGCATGTGAAGGGTGACTTCGTTCTCCTTGACGTAGCCGTAGGAACGGTAGGACTCGTCGTTGTTGTTGAAGGTCACACAGGGCGAAATGACGTCGATCAACGCGAAGCCCTTGTGGGACATGGCCGCCTTCAGCAAGGCCGTCAACTGCTTCTTCGAACCGGAGAAGGAACGGGCCACAAAGGTGCAACCGAGGTTGATTGCCATGGCGCAGAGGTCGATGGGTTGCTGCTTGTTGGGGCGCCCCTTCTTCTTCTTCGAACCGACTTCGGCGGTGGCGGAGTACTGCCCCTTCGTCAGGCCGTAGACGCCGTTGTTCTCGACGATGTAGACCATGTCCAGGTTCCTTCGAATCGCGTGGATGAGTTGACCGATGCCGATGGAGGCGCTGTCGCCGTCTCCGGACACGCCGAGGTAGGTCAGTTCGCCGTTGACGGCGGCCGCTCCGGTGGTCACCGAGGGCATGCGGCCGTGGACGGTGTTGAAGCCGTGCGATTGGCCGAGGTAGTACGCGGGCGTCTTCGAGGAACATCCGATACCGGACATCTTCGCGATGCGGTGCGGTTCGATGCCGTTTTCCCATGCAGCCTTGATGATGACCGAAGAAATCTGGTCGTGGCCACAGCCGGGGCACAACGAGGAAGGACCGCCCTTGTAAGCGTCCACGGGCTCGTTGATGATGTTCAGCTTGACGGGTCGGGCCTTTCGTGCCGGGGCATCGCTCATGCTTCCACCTCCTCGATGGTCTTCATGATTTGATCCGCGTAAATCGAGGCACGCGGTGGCATGCCGTCAGAATACGCAACGGAGTGGACGCGGTCCACGAGGTGGTTGGGCAGCTCGCGGCGCATGATGCCCCAGAGTTGTCCGTCTCGGTTGATCTCCAGCACGATGACGGTCTTGTGACGCGCGCAGAAAGCCTCAACTTCGCTGTGGAGGGGGAGGCTGCGTACACGGCACTGGCTCACCTTGCGGCCCTGTGCTTCGATGATGTCGTCGATTTCTTGGATGGTGTTCTCCATGCTTCCGAAGTAGACGATGCCGACGTCGCATTCCTCTTCTTCCCGTAGGATGGGAGCCGGGAGGTGGTCGCGGGCCCCGTCGATCTTGCGGCGGAGCCGGTCCATCAGATCGAGGTAAATGTGGGACTTTTCGGAGTACACGCCATAGGGATCGTGTCCTGTTCCACGGTAGAGGATCGGCGCCATGCCGCTGCCGGGCAGGGTGCGGTAGGGGATGCCGTCGCCGTCCACGTCGCGGTAGCGGCCAAAGTCCTCCATGGCTTCGAAAATGTCCCGGTCGCGGATGACCTTGCCTCGGTCCATCGGCGCGTCAGGGTAGGTGAAGCCCTCACAGGCCCAGCGGTTCATGCCGAGATCGAGGTCGGAGAGGCCGAAGACCGGCGTCTGGAAGCGTTCCGAAACGTCGAAGGCGCGCCAGCCGAATTCGAAGCATTCCTCGACGGTGCCTGGGATGAGCACGATGTGTTGTGTGTCGCCGTGGCTGCCCTCGTAGAGCATCTGCAGGTCGGATTGTTGGGTTCGCGTGGGCAATCCGGTCGAGGGGCCGACGCGGTTGACGTCCCAGAACACGGAGGGGATTTCAGCGAAATACGCCAGTCCGATGAATTCCTGCATCAGTGAGATGCCAGGTCCGGAGGTCGCGGTCATGCCACGCGCTCCGGCCCATCCTGCGCCGAGGACCATGCCGGCAGCCGCGAGTTCATCCTCGGCTTGCACGACGGCGCAGGTGGCTTCACCGTCGTCGTTGGTCCTCAATTCAGGAATCCATCCAATAATGCCCTCGGCCAAACTGGACGACGGCGTGATGGGGTACCATGCAAGCATTTGCACCCCGCCAAAGAGGGCGCCGAGGGCCGCAGCCTCGTTGCCTTCCATGAAGAACCGGCCTTTGTTGCTCCCACGTGCAGCAACCTCGTACGGGTCGGTCTTGGTCAGGTGTTCTCGGGCGTGGTCACGCCCGAGGTGGAAGGCGGTGGTGTTGAGTTCGATGGCCGAAGCCTTGCCCTTGAACTGCTTTCCAATGGCTTCGACCACGGCGGTCTCGTCGATGCCGAGCATTTCTGCAAGCACGCCGACGTAGATGACGTTCGTGATCATGCGGGCCAACTTTGCGTTCACGCCACGGGCCATCTTGGTCATGGGAACGGGGTACGAGATGACGTCCTCGCGATCCATGGGTTTCTTCGCGTCGCTGTTCCAAACGACGACGCTACCGGGCTGAAGTTGTGCCAGATCGTCTTCCCACGTGGCGGGGTTGACGAGCACTTGGATGTGGGTCCTGTCGCCCGGAGCCTGGTAGCCGGCGTCCGAAAGTCGGACGATGTACCATGTTGGAAGACCCGAGATGTTCGACGGAAAGAGGTTCTTTCCGCTGACCTCGATGCCCATGTTGAACAGGGACTGAAGCAGGATGAGGTTGGCCGACTGAGAGCCGGTTCCGTTCGCGGTGGCGATGTTGATGGTGAAGTCGTTGACGATGGCGTCCATGGTGCTGCCTCGTGGTTGTTTCATCAAGTCCCCGAAAGGTCCGATGCTCCGCGCTTTGTGGCCGTCGCCTCAGACCTTTGAACATGACGCCACCACGAACCCCCATTTTGGAGGGACATCTCAAAATGGGGGGGTTCATCGCGAAGCATGGCGAGCGAGAAGGTCCAGAAGGCTTGGAGTCGTGCTGAAGCGGACATCAAGAAGGGCAACTACGCAGGTGTCTTGCCCTTGTTGGAAGAAACCGACGCCGAAGGCCAACACGCCATGACGTGGTACCTTGCGGGCCTCGCACGTCGTGAGGAAGCCAAAGCCTCCGGCGCAGCGTCCACCTACCGCAGGGCGGCCAAGAACCTCCGAACGGCGATGCAGATGGACGGCCGGACGAAGCGCTACAACACCTCCTACAACGAGTTGCTGAACGAGATGACCGAGAAGCGAATCGGCGAGTACCTCATTCCGCCGTTGCTCAAGGACGGCACGCCCACGCTGACGTCCTTCGGACTCATGGGCGCTGTGTTCCTGTTGGTTCTCTTTGCCTTGAGCCAGGCCGGCAACAGCCCGGCCTTGACGGGCGACGAATTGGTCCGCATGTCCATGACGTGGACGGACGCGGACGGCACCGAGCGCGAGGGTGACGTGACGATTCAAATCCACGCCGACGCACCCTCGCACGCTTCCTCCTTCCTCCAGCACGTCAACGAGGGCACCTACGACGGGACCATCTTCCACCGGGTGATCGACGGCTTCATGATTCAAGGCGGCGACTTCGAGAACGGCGACGGCACGGGTGGATATGCCGCCTCTTGGCAAGGCTACTGCAACGGTCAAGCAGAACCCAACTCGGCCGCCTGCGCCGAAAATCAGTACACCCTTCCTGACGAAGTTGACAACGGTCGCCTGCACGACGTGTGCACCATCTCGATGGCCAAGACCGGCCAGCCGCACACCGGCGGAAGCCAGTTCTTCCTCATCCCCGAGGACAGCAACGAAGGGCAGGGTCCAACTTGGTTGGATGGACAACACACGGTGTTTGGCACCATTACCGACGGTTGCGAGCACGTGACCTCAATCTCCAACATCGAGACCACTGGTCAATCCGACAGCGACCCTGTCCACCAAGTGACGCTGGTTGAGGCGGTGTCCCTTGGAACTGACGATACACCGTGGTACGTCTTCTGGTGATTTGGCTCCCATCCGTGCCGTTATAGACGGGCGCTCTGTGGTCGTACCATGGCGACCATCGACCCCTTCTCAGCGCGTCGAGAACTTCCTCTTGGCGGGCATTACTACGCTCTGGATGCCTTGGACGCCGCTGGCGTTGACACGGCTACCCTTCCGTACAGCGTCAGGGTGCTGCTCGAAGGTGCGCTGCGAAACCTCGACGGCTTCCTGATCCGTGAAGAGGACGTCCGGACCATCGCAGGATGGACCGCCGACGGTGAGCGGGGAGAGATTCCTTTCCGCCCGTCCCGCGTAATCCTTCAGGACTTCACCGGCGTGCCCGCGGTGGTGGACCTTGCCGCCCTTCGCGACGCCATGGTGGAGATGGGCGGCGACGCCGAACGCGTCAACCCCCAAGTTCCGGTGGACTTGGTCATTGACCACTCCGTTCAGGTCGACGCTTCAGGCGCTCAGGCTGACGCGCTCGACATCAACCTCGACATCGAGTACCATCGAAACGCTGAGCGCTACACCTTCCTCAAGTGGGGCCAGCAGAGCCTCAGCGATTTCCGAGCTGTGCCGCCATCGCGCGGCATCGTTCACCAAGTGAACCTTGAGTTCTTGGCCTCAGTGGCCCGTCAAGAAGACGGCGTCTGGCTTGCTGACACCTTGGTCGGTACCGACTCTCACACGACGATGGTCAACGGACTTGGTGTGCTGGGCTGGGGCGTCGGCGGCATCGAAGCCGAGGCCGTGATGTTGGGTCAACCGATCTACATGTTGGCTCCCGACGTGGTCGGTGTCCGCTTGGTCGGTGAACTGCAACCGGGTGTGACCGCGACCGACATGACCCTCCGCATCGTGGAAATCCTCCGCGAACACGGCGTGGTGGGCAAGTTTGTCGAATTCTTCGGGTCTGGTATGGTCGCGTTGTCCCTCGCAGATCGGGCCACCATCGCCAACATGGCTCCAGAATATGGAGCGACGTGCGGCTTCTTCCCGGTTGATGAACGCACCCTAGAGTACCTCCACCTGACCGGCCGCGAAGCCGAACACGTCGCGGGCATCGAAGCCTACTGCCGCGCACAAGGCCTGTGGTACAACAGCGCCGACGCTGAGAAGGCATACACCGACGTGTTGGAACTCGATTTGTCGACCATCAAGCCCGCTTTGGCCGGTCCAAAGCGTCCACAGGACCGGGTCGATCTTGACGCCATGCGCAAGCACTTCGTCGAGAGCCTGACCGCACCGCTCGGCCTGCACGGACACGGCCTTGAGGAGGGCGATTTGTCGCGCTCCGCCCTCGTCGAGGACGAGGCGGGCATGTACGACCTGAACCACGGCGACGTGGTCATCGCGGCCATCACCTCATGCACCAACACCTCCAACCCTGACGTGATGTTGGCCGCCGGACTTCTGGCGCGGAACGCCCGTGCTCGAGGGCTTGGCGTCAAGCCTTGGGTGAAGACCTCCCTGGCGCCGGGGAGTCGCGTCGTGACAGAATACTACGAAGCCACCGGTCTCGATGAAGACCTCTCAGCGATGGGCTTCAACGTGGTCGGTTACGGTTGCACGACCTGCATCGGCAATTCAGGGCCACTGCCCGAAGCGATCGATGCGGCCGTCGACGAGGCCGGTCTGGTCGTTGGTTCCGTGATTTCAGGGAACAGGAACTTCGAAGGGCGCGTGCACAGCAAGGTCAAGGCGTCCTATCTCGCGTCCCCTCCCTTGGTGGTCGCCTACGCCATTTGCGGAACTTTGGACTTGGATTTGACCACCGAGCCGCTTGGCCATGATGCCCAAGGTCAACCCGTGATGCTCGCGGACGTCTGGCCTTCTGACGAAGACATCGCTTCGGCCCGCACCGCAATCACGCCTTCGATGTTCCGTGACCGCTACAAGGACGCGATGAGTGAGCCGCGTTGGGACAGCATTCCGTCCGAACCTTCCCCGTTGTATCCGTGGCAGGACGACTCCACCTACATCCGTCTCCCGACCTTCTTCCAAGGGCTTGGTCCGGAAGCGCCCCCGATTGAGCCGATCGACAACGCTCGCGTGTTGCTCAAACTTGGGGATTCGATCACCACCGACCACATTTCCCCTGCCGGAGCCATCCTGAAGAGCGGACCAGCAGGGCGTTGGTTGCAGGAAAACGGCGTCGGAAAATCCGACTTCAATTCCTTCGGAAGCCGTCGCGGGAACCACGAAGTGATGATGCGAGGGACCTTTGCCAACGTGCGCATCCGCAACGAACTGGCTCCCGGTACGGAAGGCGGGTGGTCCATTGACCACGCCACAGGCGAGGTCATGTCGGTGTACGAGGCTGCGCAGAAGGCAGAAGGCCCAATGGTCGTGCTTGCAGGTTCGCAATACGGAACAGGATCCTCACGCGATTGGGCCGCCAAAGGCACCTACCTCCTCGGTGTGAAAGCGGTGATGGCCACGTCCTTCGAGCGCATCCACCGTTCCAACCTTGTCGGGATGGGGGTGCTCCCTCTGACCTTTGTGGACGGTCAAGACCACGCTTCCTTGGGCTTGGACGGCAGCGAGCATTACAGCATTCCCATTTCTGATGACGTCAAGCCCTTGCAGCGCCTCACGGTAACCGCTGTGCACGCTGAACGTGGTGAGATGACCTTCGAGGTTGACGTGCGTTTGGACACGCCGGTCGAGGTGGACTACTACCGCAACGGCGGCATCTTGCACACCGTGCTGCGACAGATGGCCGCGGACGATTGACGGTGGCTTGAAGTCACACCCGTCCAAGCCCGTGCCATGTCCGACCTCCGCGGGACCGTCCGGTACCGCTTCCGTCATGAGGTGGACGACGTGCATGTGGTGATTGAGGGGGAGGCGACGTGGGTCTCCGACTTGGTCGAGAGCCTTGAGCTCAAAGGGGTCGGTTGGACCATGCCCATCGCACGGGCTTCGCGACCCCAGAATCTGTCTGGCTTGGGCGAGGATGACGAAGTTCCCGATGAGGACGCTCCTCCCGCTGATTTGGGGCCTGCGCCAGATCCTTCTCGGATCCCCGTGGTCCGACGCCCGATTGGACAACTTGACCTGGAGTCTGAAGTTGACCGCATTGGGCTGCAGCCGATGCAGCGGCCCGATCCCATCGAACTCATGGAGGTCGTCGAAGGGATTGAACGGCCTTTCCCCGTCAAGGATCCGACCTCCGTCGATCCTCAAGCGGAGGCTTGGCTCAAGGAACTCATGGAGGTCGTCGTGCGTGAACACGGGGCCACGGCCATGCGTACAGAGGACATCGAAGAGGTGCTTGGGTCACGTCTCGGCGACCGGACGGGCGGCGTCCTCGAGGTCTGGCTCGACTCGCTGTTTGCAGCAGGAAAGTTGGTCAAAGTTCACGGCGGAAAAGGCACCGGATGGGGTCCCTCTCCGTCGTGGCTGAAGGTCTGAGAATTTCCTTACAAACGAGGGACTGCGCCACGGGGCGTGGAGTCTCGGACCGCCCGAGACTGCAAAGGAATTAAGGGTAAGCCGAGGCTCCGTGTAACGAGTGGTGTTGATGATGTCCAAGACCGACCGCCGAAAGCGCGCACTGAGCCTCATGCTCGTTGCGTTGTTCACGACTTCCCTGATGACCGCCTTCGCCGCACCCGCCGGTGCGTCGATGGCTCGAACGTACACCGCCGGGCGCGATCCCCAAGACATTGCGATCGGCGACCTTGACGGCGACGGTCACAACGACCTGGCCATTGCCACGGACGGTTCCCACACCATCTCGATCCTTTGGAACGACGGCAGCGGGAACTTCTGGGAGCGAACGGACGTTTGGGTCACAGGCAACACCAGCCGAAACGCCGACTGGGACGAGTTCTCCAACGTCCAGTTCATCGAAGTCGGCGAGTTCAACGGCGACTCTGACCTCGACATCGCCATCTATCAAAGGAACAACCCGTTCAAGCAGGACGACGCAGGCAACCCCGCCAGCGAGCCCGGCAACCTCACCATCATCGAGAACGACGGCAGCCGCAGTTTCTCCGTGGGTGAGCGTTACACGCTCTTCCACGCTTGGGACATCGAGGTCGGCGACTTCGACGAAGACGGC
>MDSV01039650.1_pt1 | contig 17118 bp, 12 predicted proteins | sample 810851 | NCBI WGS metagenome assembly MDSV01 (sample SAMN05326640, study PRJNA326480) | marine metagenome | isolation source: seawater | place: Atlantic Ocean: North East | collected 2012 | reverse complement strand
GCACTTGATTACGGCTCAAGAGGTTGCAGGTTTGAATCCTGCCGAGGTCACTTTTTTTCTTTTAATACAATTTACTTTGAAAATAAAAAGTTGTTTTATATTAATTTTCCTCCTCACTTTTTTTACATCATGTTCAAAAAAAAATATCGAAATTGAGATAACAAGGCTCTCAAAAAAAGTAAATGAAACTTCAGGTCTTGAACTTATTAATGGGAATTTTCTAACATTAAACGACTCGGGAGATGAACCAGCTCTTTATTCATTTGATAAGGAAGGAGAAAATTTATCTAAATTACTAATTAAAGGCGCTCAAAATAGGGACTGGGAGAGCTTGGCATCCGATGAAGAATACATTTATATTGGAGATATTGGAAACAATAAAGGTAATAGAAAGGATTTAAAAATATATCTAATTGATTTCAACTTTAAACTGGTTGACAGTATTAATTTTAATTACAAAAATCAGTCAAAATTTAAGAAAAAGAAAAAAAACAAGTTTGATGCTGAAGCACTAGTTTCCATTGATGACACTCTAATGATTTTTTCAAAAAACCGAAAAAATTTAACCACAGAAATTTACGCTGTCCCAAAAATTCCTGGCTTCTACTCCGTCCAGCCTAAATATTCATTTGACGTTAATGCACTAATTACTGGAGGAGACTATAATTCAAAGCTTGATTTACTTGCCCTTGTGGGCTACAGCTACAGCATTAAGAAACAGTATTTATTTTTATTTAAAAAATTTAGTCATAATAAAACCAAAGATTCAATTTTCAAAAAATATGATATTCCTGTAACAAATGCTCAAATTGAAGCTATAAAAATTTTAGATGAAAAAAATTACTGGTTAACATCCGAAAACGAGGGTGGATACCCAAAATTAATTAAAGTGAGATTGAATTAAATTAAGATATTTTATATTATCGTTTATGTTAGTAAAATAAAATTTGAACACATAAATATTTGATGTAAATTTAAAAAAATTAATATTATGAGTAATGCGATTTTTAATGAGCTTCAAGATAAAGCAAATGAAGTTGATGCAATCGGAGGAACTATAAAATTTGTGATTGATGACACTATCGTTTATGTTGATGGTTCAGGTAACAAAAATATTGTTTCCAACAGTAACGAAGATGCCGATTGTACAATTAGCACTTCTGCATCTGCTTTAAAAGACATGCAAAGTGGAGATTTAAACCCAATGACAGCCGTAATGAGTGGAAAAGTCAAAATAAGTGGTGATATGAGCCTTGCTATGAAAGTTCAATCATTAATGAGTTAATTTATAGTATTTAAACCATTTTTAATACTATTCATCCTTAAATTCCGTTGTTATTATTGTTATCTTTAGTTGATGTTTCAATCATTTAAATTATGTTTTAACTTTTTTATTGCTTTTCTTGCAATAGGATTTTTTTTTCTTGTCAATAACGAGGAATTAAATCTTAAAGAATTGCATCAACTAAATTTAGAGGCAATTGATTCTAACCCCAATAAAAATTTAACGAAAAAACAAAGATTTGAAAAAGGTTTACCTCCTGATAAATTCCATGAACAGATATTTGAATTAACAATTAATCCATATACAGGTGAGCCAGATTATGAAAGTAAGCTAAGAGTTCAAAGAGATATAGAAACACAAAAAGACGTTGGCGATCCATTTGCCGTTCCTGGACAAAGCGGTGCCACCCCATGGTATGAGTTAGGTCCTAATGATGCTGCTGGAAGGTCAAGAGCTGCTCTTTGGGATTTATCAGACGGAACTAAAAGGAGGGTTTTTGCAGGTGGAGTTAGTGGTGGATTGTGGAAAAACAATAATATTACTGATGCAACATCAGCATGGACAAAAATTAACGGTGTTCCTGGAAATCTCGCAGTTTCAGTAATTGTTCAAGATCCTAATAATACAAACATTATGTATTTAGGTACAGGGGAGAGTTATACAAGTGGAGATGCAAGCGGTAATGGAATTTATAAATCAACAGATGGGGGAAATAACTGGTCACTTATTTATGGTCCAGGTCAATCTGGAACCGTTACAGTTACTGTGCCTGGTTCAACTAGAGTCCAAGGAATCTTTTACGTTAACGATTTAGCTCTTTATGACCACGATAGAAATGTAGGAACCGATCCTCATGTTTTTGCAGCGCTCGGCTCTGGAGGGCATAAAAAAATGAGTAGTACTTTTTTAGATGGATTTGAATATGGACTATACAAATCTACCAATGGAGGTACTACATTCAATAGGATAACTTCAATAAATAAAGGAAGTGTAGGGGCTGGTGATAAAGATGAAGTTAATGATATAGACATTCAAACCGTATCAAATAGAATTTGGCTCAGTACCACTAGTTCGGTTTGGAATGGAAACTATGGTGGTAGATTTTGGTTCAGTGATGATGGAACCACATTCACCAAGGCCAATCCTGCATTTCCAGCGTTTCCTTCTGTAGCTGCAAATAGTTTTTCGAGAACTGAAATTGCTCCAAGTCATCAAGATACAGATACACACTACGTCTTGGTTAGAACCAGTACGGCAAGCGGAACAGTACCATTAATTTATAAGACCACTGATAATTTTACAAACCTAACATACATAGTTGCACCTGCTGATGCAGATACTGGAATTCCAGATCAAGATTTCACAAGAGGTCAATCTGGGTACGATCTTGAAATAGAAGTTGATCCGACAAATGATAATATTGTTTATGTTGGAGGTATTGATTGGTTTAGAAGTCAAAATGGTGGTGCTAATTGGAGTCAGATAACAAAATGGTCAAATAATAACAACTTAGCGGCTTTAAATTGTTCTTTAGTTCATGCGGATCAACATGGCCTTTATTTCAGACCTTCAGCCCCTAATGAAGCGATAGTTGTGAACGATGGTGGAGTTGCTTATAGTTCAAATTTAGCAACTGCATCGAGTACTTCTTCATTCTTTGAATCTGAATCTGGAATGATAACAACTCAATTTTATACGGTTGGTCAAAGCCCACAGGATTTTGCTGGAGATGATTGGATTATTGGAGGAACTCAAGATAATGGAAGTTATGCTTTAATGAATTCAAACAATAACAAAACTGGAGGTACAGAAATTCAAAGTGGCGATGGTGCTGAAAGCTTATTCGATCAGGTTGGTGGTGATTTTTACATTACTAACTATGTCTATAATGACAGAATTGTTAGAGGTGAATTCGACGTAAATGGATCTCTAACTACTGTTGACTTTAATTTTGGTAATAATTTAGGAGTTCCTGACGATGAAGGAAGTTTTATAAATCCTGGTGCTTTGGATTCAAATCAAAATGTATACTTTAGTAATGCAGGTACTTCAATAAGAGTTATTACAGGTCTTGAAAGAGGTGGGACTCCTGCTACATTTTTAATTCCTGGTGTAGCAAGTGGTTCAGATTATACTACCGCATTAGAAGTATCAAGGCACACTACAGATACTTCAACACTTTTTGTCGGACTTAGAAGCGGCGAAATTAAAAAAATTACAAATGCAAACAAAAATGACGGCTCTCGAGTGATTTCTAGTGTTTATAACCAAGTGGGTAGTGTATCAGATATCCATATTGGGAGTACTGAACAAGATATATATGCAACTTATTATAATTATGGAATAAATACTGCGGCCAATAGCAATATTAGATTTACCGATGATGGCTTTTCAACTTCCTCTAGCAAAGAAGGAAATTTCCCAGATATTCCTGTTTTTACTATTCTAAACAATCCTTATGAAAATGGTGAAGTAATTGTAGGTACTGAACTTGGCGTTTGGAGAACTTCAAATTTTGATGCTGGTAGTCCAAATTGGACCCAATCATATAATGGAATGAGTGATGTTCCTGTTTATGATATGGATTTCAGAGGTGATTCAGCGACCGATAATAGGGTAATCGCCGCAAGTTATGGAAGAGGTGTGTATTCAGGGTCGTTCGCTTCCGATACAAATCCTCCGGTAACTGTTACTGACTCTATTACCTTAGCTGAGGCGGGCACAGCAACTACAACTAGTGCAGGGTCGAGTAATGTTTTAAGCAATGATACTGATCCCGATGGAGATGCTTTACAGGCTCAGTTGGTTTCAAGTCCTGTAAATACTTCTAGTTTTGCACTTCAAAGTTCAGGTACATTTACATATGTTCATAATGGTTCAGAAACAACAACAGATTCTTTTACTTACAGAGCTTTTGATGGAGCTAAACAAGGAAACACAGTAACTGTAACTATTCAGATTAGTCCTGTTAATGACTGTCCTACAATTGCAAACCCTTTAGGGAATATAAATGTTAGTGAAAATGCATCAAATACAATTATAAATGTTGGAAATGTATTTAATGATGTCGACAGAGTTGGTGGAAACCCAGATAATCTTTCCTATACTGTCACTCACACGGGAACAAGTATTGCAACTGTAACAATAAACACTGCAACAGTAACTATTGACTATATTGAAAACCAATCGGGAAGTTTTGTTGTAACAGTAACTGCAAATGACAATGCAGGATGTAATACTACCAACGATGTTTTCAATGTAAATATTAGTAGTGTTAATCAAGCTCCAATTACAGTTACTGATTCTATTACTTTAGTAGAAGCAGGTACCGCTACAACAACTAGTGCTGGATCTAGTAATGTTCTTTCTAATGATAGCGACCCAGATGGAGACAGTATTTTAGCTCAAGTAATTGATTCACCAATTAATTCCTCAAGTTTCTCTCTTCAAAATTCAGGAACATTTACTTACGTGCATAATGGATCTGAAACTACTACTGATTCTTTCACTTACAGGACTTTTGATGGAATTGACCCTGGAAATACCGTCACAGTAACTATTCAAATTACCCCTGTAAATGATTGTCCAACAGTTGCAAACCCAATTGCGGATGTAAACGTTCAAGAAGATGCTGCAGATTCTGTATTTAGTGTTTCATCTGTTTTTGATGATGTAGATAGAGTTGGAGGTATTCCAGATAGTTTATCATATTCTGTTACACACACTGGTGCTGGAATTGCAACAGTTACCCTAAACACTGCAACGATTACAATCGATTATATTGATAACCAAACAGGAAGCTTTGTAGTAACTTTAACCGTTGACGATGGTGGTGGATGTAACACTGTTAATGATGTTTTTAACGTGACAGTAAATCCACAAAATGATCCACCGGTAGGTGTCCTAGATCAGATTATACTCAATGAAAGTGCAACTGCAACTAAAGTTACTAGTGGTGCCACTTCAGTATTAGCAAATGATTCTGACCCTGAGAGTTCACCTATAACAGCGACCCTTCTCACGCAACCACTACATCATAATGATCCTGGTAATTTTGCACTTGCAGCAAATGGAACTTTTTCATACGTCCATGATGGTTCTGAGACAGCAACAGATACATTTTTTTACACCTTGTCCGACGGTGTGAATAATGTAACTGTAACAGTAACGATTCAAATCAATGCAGTTAATGACTGTCCAACAGTAATTAGTGCACAAGCAGATATCAATGTCAATGAAGACGCTGCAGATTCTGTACTTAACTTAAATAGTATTTTTGGTGATGTAGATATAAGACCAACTGTAAATAATTTAACCTTTACTGTAACCCACACTGGAACTGGAATTGCATCTGTAACTCTAAATACCGCAACACTTACTATTGATTATATCGAAGATCAAACAGGAAGTTTTGTTGTGACTACCACGGTAAACGATAATACAGGAGATGCGAGTTGTTCTCCACTAACCAACGACGTTTTTAATGTAACTGTAAATCCTCAGAACGATCCACCTGTTACAGTTGGAGACGAGTTGTCTGTTTTAGAGGCTGGAACTGTAACGGTAACTACATCAGGTGCATCTTCAGTTTTAGAAAACGATACCGATGTTGAAATTGGTACACCAACTGCTGCATTTCTAGTTACCTCACCTACCTATGGGACAATATCACTTACAAATACAGGTTCTTTTGTATATATTCATGATGGATCCGAAACCACAAGTGATACTTTCACATACAAATCTAATGATGGTACTCAAGACGGTAATACGGCTACTGTTAGTATCACTATTACTAAAGTAAACGATTGCCCTATAACCACAACTGGATCTTATACACTAATCTACAACGAAGATGCAGCCATACCAACTTTAAACATAGGAGCTACAGTTTCTGACTCCGATTTACCAGTAGATACGATTTTATATTCATCAATTCAAACAAACTCCGCACTTAGTTCTGTTACCGTAAACGACCAAGGTGTAGTTTCATTTAATAATATTGCTCAACATGATAATGGATCACTCACGGCAACAGTAACAGTTAATGATCAAATTTGTCAAATTTATATACCTATAAACTTGACAATTGTACCTGTTAACGATTGTCCAACGCTAGAAAACCCTATTGCTAATATCAATGCAGCTGAGGACGCTGCTCCCATTGTTATTGATATTAGAAATACATTTTCTGACGTTGAAAGTCCCACATTACAATATACAGCTGTTGCTCAAAATCCAGATCTAATTGCGGTAAGTACAACGAGTACAAGTCTTATAGTTCAGTTTAAAGAAAATCAAAATGGAAATACCAATATCATTTTAACCGCTTTTGATGGGGATTCAGGATGTTCTCCAGATGATATCATAAATGTGAATATAACTAATGTTAATGATCCCCCTACCGGAAATCCTGACACGATTAGTGTTGTAAATGGTGGTACAATTAGCACTTTAAATGATGGAGTAACAACAAGTGTTCTTGCTAATGATAACGATCCAGAAGGAGATTCTCTTTCTGCACAGCTTTCAAATGGCCCTTTGAATGGAAGTCTAACTTTTAATGCAAATGGAACTTTTACCTATACACACGATGGGAGTGCAACAACAACAGATGTTTTTTACTATAGGGCAACTGATGGCTTTTTCCCAGGAAACACAACTACGGTTACCATATTTATAAATAATCCTGCAAATGGAGTTGGTGATACTGTATTTGTCATGGAGTCAGGAACTGCTACAATTACTTCAAGTGGAGCAACTTCAGTGTTAGCAAATGATTCTGACCCAGACGGAGATCCAATAACAGCGGTAAAACTTACAAATCCTTCAAGAGGTACAGTAACACTTAACGCCAATGGAACTTTCCTTTATACTCATGATGGGAGCAACGAATCATCAGATTCCTTTACATATAGTGCCAATGATGGAAAAATAAACAGTGCGCCAATTACAGTAAGTATAAACGTAACAGGAACAAATGACCCTCCAGTAGCAAATAATGATACAATTGTTTTAGACGTAGGTGCAACTGCAACCACTCTCGATAATGGCCAAACAAGAGTTACATACAATGATATTGATCCAGATGCAGATTCTTTAACAGTAACTCTAGTAACATCTCCTTCATATGGAAATTTAACTTTAAATAGTAATGGTACTTTTTCTTATGTTCAAAATGGAGTAATGAATTCTGGTGATAGTTTTCAATATAAAGCATTTGATGGAACTGTTTATAGTAATAATGCAACCGTTAATATTTATGTCAGTTGCTCTCCATGTAAAGAAAGTATTGTAGAAGGTGGTAATAATGGTGTATCATTTACATATACTGATCCACTTTGCAAAAAGGTACGAGTTTATGTTCCTAAAGGAAAAGCATATAGCTTTAGACATTTAGCAGGTAGTATTACAATTAATGTAGGAACTTATACATTAATAAGTAGCGTGGATTGCAATTAATACATCAAACGTCACATATCTTTATTGCTTCTTCTAAAGAGTCAATAGGACTGTTTTTTGTAGGTATAAATTCTTGAGCAACAAAACCAGAATATCCAGTTTTAACAATTGCTTTCATTATCGCAGGGTAATTTAACTCTTGAGAAGAATTTATTTCGTTTCTTCCTGGGACTCCAGCTGTATGGTAGTGTCCAAAGTAAATATGATTATCATTAATAGTTCTAATAATATCTCCTTCTTCAATTTGCATATGATAAATATCATAAAGTAATTTAAAGTTTGGAGAATCGAGTCTCTTACATAATTCAATAGCCCACTTGGTATTATCACACATATAATCTGGATGGTTTACTTTTGAATTAAACAATTCCATTAAAATAATAACACCTTTTCTTTCAGCATAAGAAAGAATTTGTTTTAACCCTATAACACAATTATTTAATCCAGTTTCGTCATCCATACCCTTTCTGTTACCAGAAAAACAAATTAAATTTTTAAATCCAGCTTTAGATACATAATCAATATGATTTGTATACCGATCTTTAAGTTCACTGTGATAGCTGGGATCATTAAAAGACTCCTTTTGAGTAATCTCTGCACCTTCTGTCATTGTAGATATAAGTCCATATTTTTTAAGTATTGGAAAATCTTTAGGCTTGACTAGATCAATACCAACAAGACCAATTCTTTTAGCTTCAATACATAATTCTTCAAGAGATAAGCTAGGATAACACCAATCACAAACACTATGGTTTATATTGCCTTTAAGCATACTTTTTCTTTCTGGTTTTTCTTTTTGATTTTTAAAAGGTAAAAAAAATCCAAAAGCCGAAGCTAGTGCACTCTGTCTTATGGCTTCTCTACGTTTCAATAATTATAATTGTATTATTTATCAATCATTTAGAAAATCATAACTGCCAACCTTCTCGATAATTTCTACCGATAAACTGATTTGCATCTTCAAAGTTGGTAATTTTCATATTTTCTCCATCCCAGGTCAATTTCTTTCTTCCATAATAACTATTTCTATTCTTACCTGTTATTCTTACTGAATCTGGATCGCCATTTTTATTTAATAAGTATGATCTGATAGCAATATTTCCCATAAGTACCGTCTCTGTCATTGGACCTGCGTAATCAAATGAAGAAGTTAACATTTTATGTTTAGAACTGTCATAGCCATCCTTAATAGCATCAATCCACATCCTCTGATGACCCCAATCATCTTTAGGCAAATTTTTAATTGTAGGCGAAATGATTTGTTTGTCTTTAGTAAATAGTCTAGGATTTTTTCCGTATACGTCCGTAGTAATTATACCTTCCTCACCTATCATCATAACTCCATTTGTATTTCTTTTACCCCCTAAATAAGTGTCAGTTGGAATGAGACTTGGATAAGAGGGTCTTAATCCACCATCGTACCACTCTAACTTAATTGGAGTTTTATTTATATCGGTTGGCTCAAAATTAATGGTAACATACGAGGATGCTGGACATCCTATAGATTGGTGCTTAACCTCCCACATTTTTGAAAAAAATGAACTTACACTACACTCAACTGAAACAGGATATTTTAACATTAAAGCTCTAAATGGAATATCAATCAAATGGCATCCCATATCTCCTAATGAACCTGTCCCATACTCCCACCAGCCTCTCCAATTAAATGGATGAAGTGAGGAATTATAGGGAATTTTTTTAGCAGGTCCCAACCATAAATCCCAGTCTAGATCTTTAGGTTTGTTTTCAGGATCAGATGCAGGAAAAGATATTCCCTGTGGCCATACAGGTCTATTTGTCCAAACTTTTACTTCACTAACATTTCCAATTCTTTTTTCACGAATCCATTTTTGAACATACTTTTGGCCTGGATGAGATGCACCCTGATTTCCCATTTGGGTAACAACTTTTTTCTTTCGAGCTAGTTCTGTTAATAAACGTGCTTCTTTGATATTATGAGTTAGTGGTTTTTGTACGTACACATGAATCTTATTTTCCATTGCTGTTTTTGCAATAATACCATGAGTGTGGTCAGGTGTAGATACTGTTACCGCATCCAAATCTTTTTCTTCACTTAGAAGTTCTCTAAAATCAGTATAGAATCGTGCTTTTGGGAACCTTTTTCTTATGTTAACAACTCCGTGGTCACCAGTAGGATGAATATCACACAAAGCAATAACATTTTCCCTTCCATTTACAGAAGCATGTGTAATATCACTACTTCCTTTCCCCCCACAGCCAATAGAAGCAATTGAGAGTTTATCACTGGGTGCAGTATAGCCATTACCACCTAAGACAAACCTAGGGACAATAAAAAATGAGGATGCAGCAACTGATTTTTTTAAAAATGAACGTCGAGAAGAATAGGAATTTGGTTTTTTCATTTTAATATTTATTTAAATTTATTAATTAAATCTTAATTATCAACGCTGTTTCAATTGGTAATTTAAAAAATATAATAAGTTAAAAATATCTAAGATTAGATTATTTCTTTTGCCACGCCTTTAACCTATTAAGAGAATTTATCTCAATATCTTTCCAGAATAAATTTATATCTGCAACATGGTAATCTTTTTTCATTAATAAGAATAAACGTTTTGGAATACGAGGTAAATAAGACCAAACCAAACCATCTTTTAAAATTATTTTAACTGAATTGGGGTACACTTTGTCATCAGTGTAAAAAAGACCTTTATGATCCTCGTAATCAGTTTTAATTGTTTTATCCCACGTTATTGGGTTTGTTGTAGTGGCTCCTTTAAACCACTCTTCATACTTTTTTGGATAACTACCCTTTTTATATGTATTCCATGAAACATAACCTCCTACTTCATCGCTTTTTTGTAATTTTTTTATCTTTTTAAAATAATCATCCAAAATTTTAGTTCCAGGTAAATAAGCAATTACCAATTTTTTTTGAAGTGGCTTGTCATCAAAAAACTCTTTTAACAACATCGCAGATAAAATACTACCTTGACTGTGAGAAGCAATAATAATTGGTTTACCATTATTATAATTATCTAAATAATATTTAAATGCTTTTTTTATATCGCTATATGCAATAGCTCTTGATTTTTCCTCATAATTGTTAAATGGCTTAACATAAACCTTATAATGAGACTGTCTATAAAATGGAACATATATATTCCCCACTTTCCCAAAAGCGGAAGCTTGGTATTTAACAGATCTGTTAATTATATTTTTATTTAATAACTCATCATCCAGATCGGCATTCCAATTAAAATCTTTTCGATTAAGAAACATTGTAGGATAAATAAAAAATACATCACAGTCTTTATTGTTACTTTCTCCGATGATTTTTTTTAAAGATTCTGGATATTTATCTGGTTTTACAGCCCACGATTCAGGGTTTGAATAATTAGGACTTTTAGAAGGTATATATTTTTCAAAAGGGACTGCTCTGTACATAGGTTTACATCCAGATAAAACAATTATAAAAAGAATAATAATTTTTTTAATTTTTTTTTTTTTTAAATTTAAAAAATTCAATAAATAAGTTGTTATTTATTTTATCTTAATAAGAAATATATTGTGAAAGTCTCTTATTTTCATCATTTTCTTATAATTTCTTTTATTGTCTTTCATTCTTGTAATAAGTCTAAAAGAAGTTATAATGATTTTGAAATAACTATCGAAAAAAAAAGAATTGATTCAATAAATTTTGAAGCTAAAGTAATTGTTAGTGATAAATCCCAAATAAAAAATAATGACAAAGTTTATATTTTAATTGATAAAGAAGCAAAATTGGACTCAACAATTAGAAACATCAAGGAAAAATTTTTAACTAACAAAGAAGGTTTAAAATAATTTATTTAAGAAATTAAATATTATTGCCGTTAACTGGATTAACCCTCAAAAAAGAGGGATGTTGCTCAATTGCAAATTCAATCTTTTCAATTATTTCATCAGCCGATTCTTTATCATAATCTATATTTAGTGGATTTTTTATGCTCATCGATTGAATTACTCCTTTTTTTTTGATTAAAATCCCTTTTTTATCAAATGATCTTCTAAAACCGTCAATTACGATCGGAACTACTAGTGGTTTAAATTGTTTAATTAGATGTGCTGTGCCCTTTCGAAGTGGTTTGAAAGGAGTTGTTGTTCCTTGGGGAAAAGTAATTACCCAGCCATCTTTTAGAGCTAGTGAAATATTATTGATATCTAATTTATTTACATCCCTCTTTATATCCTGACCTGATTCTCTCCATGTTCTTTCAATTGGAATTGAACCCGCATAAGATAATATTCTTGGAAGTAATCCTGACCTCATTGTTTCTTTAGCTGCAACATAATATATATTTAATTTTGGGTTCCACAAATAGCCTACGTTTTTAATTGTGTCCTTTCTTCCATGGAGGCTTGCATTAAAAACATGTAGCATGGCAACTACGTCGGCAAAGTAAGTTTGATGATTCGAAACAAAAAGAACATTTGAATCAGGCAGACCATTTAAAATCTTTGAGCCTTCAATTTTTAATTCATTAAAACCCCTATATCTCCTATGAGTTAAATATCCGAGATATCTTATTAGCATTTTCTTAATTATAAGATAGTGTCCAAAAGGGTTTTTTTCTAAAAATCTCATTTGCTTGGTAAATATATTATTATTTCAACAATAAAATTAAATCCCTTGCTTCAGCAAGAATCATCGCAGTAGCTCCCCATACCTGTTCACCATCGAAATCAAAAATTGGAACTTTTCGATTTATAACTTTTGATGTTACAATCGAAGTCTTCGACAAAAGCTTTGAAAGTTTTACTTCTATAAGATAATCGACCTCATTTTGATTTATTAAAAACACAGGTCTTTTATTTGTTCTTGCCATATAGGGAAAAACAATAAAATTACTTACAGGAATGAAAACTTTCGATAATTTTGTTAAATAAATAACCTGATCTTCTTTAACTCCAATCTCTTCATTCATTTCACGTAATGCTGTATCCCAAAGGCTTTTATCTGATTTCTCTTTTTCTCCACCAGGAAAAGCAATTTGGTTTGAATGTATAGTATTTTTAATAGTCCTTCTTATAAGACAAAAATGTAATATTTTTTTAATTGGATAAAATAACATTGTCGTCGCAGCATATCTTAAATTATTATTTTTTTCATAATAAATTTCTCTACCCTGTGGCGCCATTTTAAGTTGAGATTTAATTCCTGGTTTAGAAATTTCATTTAATTTTGGGGACTTAAGTAAAAACTCATTTAATTTCATATGCAAAAAATTAATTTATTCATCTTTTTTGTTTTACTGATTATTTCAACAAGTTGCGAAACCAAAAAGATTGAAAAAAAGGAAAAAATAAAAATTGGATTTAAAAAAAAAGTTACAAAGAAAAAGAATAAGAAAACTTTGTCTGAAGAACCTAAAATTATATTAAATGATAAGAATGTTATTGATTTTTTCTATGAATTTAACAAACAAAATAATTATAATAAAGTAAAAATATCAACATCTTTTGGTGTAATTATAATTCGTCTTTTTGATGAAACCCCATATCATAAGTCTAACTTTATATATTTATCAGAATTAGGATACTTTAATAATACATTTTTTCATAGAGTTGTACCAAATTTCATAATTCAAGGAGGTAATTCTGATAATAGAGAAACTTCAAAAAAGAGGAAACTCATAGGAAAATACTTATTGCCTGTAGACGCAAAAAACAACATCAGACATGATAGGGGAATTGTATCAATGCCAAGTAGTGACATTAACAATCCATACAAATTAGCTTCTCCTTATGAATTTTTTATAGTTCAAAAAAAAGGTGGTGCATATCATCTTGATGGAAACTACACTCCATTTGGTAAAGTAATAAAAGGAATGGATGTAGTCGATTTAATAAACTCTCAAGCAATAGACAGCAGAGAATCACCAATAAATAATATAAAAATGATAACTGAAGTGATTAAATAAGCAAATCTAATAGTTGATAAAATAATACAATAAAAAACTTATAATGTTTATGATATAAAGTATTAAATATGCATATCGAAATGAGGGAGTTTTTTTTGGTTAATACCATATATAAAATAGTTTTTTTCTTTTGATTTGTTTTGGTTACTCCCTTATTTAGATATTTAATTATTGGTTAACACTCGAGAAGCTTATTATATTGCATAGTAAGCTTCTTTTTTTTAAATATTTTTTATTATTTGAAATTCTTATTATATTTATAATTACAATAGTTTTTGAATATGACATTAACACAATTAAGATACATGATCGCAGTAGCTGAAACAGGTAATTTTACAAGCGCTTCAAAGAAAGTTTTTGTTACACAACCTTCTCTGAGTATGCAAATTCAAAAACTTGAAGATGAACTGGGAGTGCAAATTTTTAATAGGACTAAAAAGCCAGTAATATTAACTAAGGTTGGTGAAGAGATTTTAAAACAGGCTAAAAGCATAATATCTGAATCCAAAAGAATGGAAGACATAATAGCACAAGAAAAAGGCTTCATAGGTGGAGAATTTAATCTTGGAATTGTTCCTACAATTATGCCGACCTTACTTCCAATGTTTTTAAAAACTTTTTTAAAAAAATACCCAAAAGTGGTTTTAAATATTTTGGAAATACCTACAGAAAATATTATTAAAAATTTAAATGATGGTATTCTAGATGCCGGTATTGCTGCAACTCCACTAAGAATAGACACAATTGTTGAGACCCCTTTGTACTATGAACCTTTTGTAGGTTACATTCCGAATAGCCATAGGTTGAAGGGTTTAAACAAACTCAAACTAGAGGATATTGAGTCAGAGTCCGTATTAGTACTTGAAGATGGGCACTGCTTTCGAAATCAAGTATTATCCATTTGTGGTCTAAACGATGAAGAAAAGATTAAATCTTTTGATAATAAAAGCGGAAGGTATGTTCTTAAAAGTGGAAGTTTTGAAACCTTAATAAACTTATCAAATGAGGGGCCTTGGATGACACTCCTTCCCTTTCTAAACACTGAAAATCTTTCGAAGGAGAATAAAATTAACGTTAAACCATTTGAGGAACCTGCACCAGCTAGGGAGATAAGTATAATCTATCCTAAAACTCAGTTAAAAATTCAAATTATTGAGGCACTTCAAACAATTATTCAAAGTATAGTTAGGGGAGAAATTTTGATAAATAAAATTAAGTTAATAAGCCCTTAATTAAGAAGATTTACCAATTACATTACTTTGAAATTTCGCAAATAAAAATTTCCTCTTCCACCTTCTCAATTCATTCGAATCTTTATGTGAAAGTCCAATAAGAGCTTTATTGAATTCTTTTTCAAACAAGAGTCGATCAAAACTAACCTTTTCAAGAATAATTTTATAAAACTCTAGCTTTGTATTTGCTTTATTCATAATCCATTAATCATAAATCCAAAACTATAATCATAAATTTAAATAAAATGTTGTAGTTATGTTAATTTTTTTTAAATTATCAAAAACAAGTTTTAAAGTTTGATTATTAGCAAATTATCATATTCTAAAAACGGGATGTGGCGCAGCTCGGTAGCGCACACGCATGGGGTGCGTGGGGTCGCAGGTTCAAATCCTGTCATCCCGACTTATTATTTTAATCATAAACCTAAAAGAGTTTTTTTAATCACAATTTTTAATTATTCTCAATACAAAGATTTTTGTAATTTTAAATAAAAAAAATTGAAGAAAATATTTTTTACAATTGCTTTAATAACAACTGCTCTAGGTTGTAATGCTCAAGAAAACACTCCAAAGATTTCAACTCCAGCTAAAACGAATTATACTTATGAAATAATCGTAGATAGTTTAGATATTCCTTGGGGAATGAGTTTTATCAATGAAAATGATTTATTGGTAACAGAAAAAAGTGGAATTTTATACAGAATCAAAAACGGAAGAAAAAAAAAGGTTAGAGGTTTACCACCAGTTTATGTAAGGGGTCAGGGAGGCCTTTTAGATATTGCTATCTCGCCAAATTATAAAAAAACAAAAGAGATTTATTTTACTATGAGTTCAGAAATTGACACTTATAATAACATTTCTCTCATAAACAATTCCATTTCAAATGAAAATTTAATTAATAATAAACTAATTCAGAAAGGGATTGAATTAATCAGAAAAGAATATCCTTTTGTCTTTAATGAGACACTGAAAGATTTTATCGAAACTTTTAAAGATGAATTAGAAAATGGGTTTGATCCCATTGAGAAATTTCAACTTTTTTTAGACGTAAACTATTATCCTGACATAAAAGACGAAAGTGACTTAAATCAAATTTCAGAATTAAGTGGTAAAATAAAAGAAATTGAAATTTCTAATGACAAAAATTTATATGAAGAAGAAAAAAAGCTAAAAAACAAACTTAGATCCATACAAAAAAAATATTCCTTTCTGCCCCAAAGTGGCAAAAGAAAAGCAAAAGGTGGACATACTGCATTATACAAAGCAACTTTAAAAGATTTAGAGTTAAAGGATGTGAAAATGATTTACAAAGGAGATTTTAATACAAAAAAAGGTCAACACTGGGGTTCAAGAATTGTTTTTGATAATAATAATTATCTCTATTTTACAATAGGAGATAGAGGAAACAGAGATGTTAACCCACAGGATATTTCAAGAGATGGAGGTAAAGTTTATAGGTTAAACTTAGATGGTAGTATCCCTAACGACAATCCATTCACAGGTAGAGAAAATGTTAGAAAAGCAATTTATAGTTATGGGCACAGAAATCCACAAGGAATGGTATTTAACAAAAACACAAAAAAAATATGGACCAATGAACATGGTCCAAAAGGTGGAGATGAAATAAATATTATTAAACCCGGAAAAAATTATGGGTGGCCAATAATTACCTATGGAATAAATTATAGTGGAACCATTATTACTGATAAAACTTCTATGGATGGAATGGAACAACCATTATATTACTGGGTTCCTTCAATTGCTCCATCTGGAATGGCATTCTCAACATCTAATTTATATCCAAAATGGAAAAACAATCTTTTTGTTGGTTCGTTAAAATTTGAGTATCTAGAGAGATTGGAAATAAAAAATGAAAAAGTTGTAAAAAGAGAAAAAATTCTTGAATCGATAGGAAGAGTAAGAAATGTTAAAGAAGGGCCCGACGGATACTTGTATTTGGCAGTTGAAGGAAAAGGAATCATTAAAATAATTCCTAATTAAAAATGAAATTTTTTTTAATAATTTATTTAGTTCTATTTTTAAATATTTCTTTTAATTTATTTTCGAAAAAACCGATTCAAGAAAGCTTATTAGATGGGCAAGAGATATATAATGATTTTTGTGTTCAATGCCATTTAGAAGATGGAAAAGGGATTAAGGGAATTTATCCTCCATTGGCTAAATCAGATTTTCT
>MDSV01123252.1_pt1 | contig 17121 bp, 13 predicted proteins | sample 810851 | NCBI WGS metagenome assembly MDSV01 (sample SAMN05326640, study PRJNA326480) | marine metagenome | isolation source: seawater | place: Atlantic Ocean: North East | collected 2012 | reverse complement strand
GATAACAATAGCTCAGGGGGAGGCTTCGGAGAAATTCATACGTTCTACTTCGAATCCTTGGATGAAGACGGGCAGAGACGAGTTCAGAATTTTCAATTAGAGGCTAATGCCTCAATCCGATTATCGGCTGGTTCAGATTTCTTTTCATTCGAGCTTGATGATCTGACGATTAGGGAAAGATGGTCTGATGACACCCGTGAGGAGCAGTTCTTCAGGGCCTATGGAGAAGGAGAGTTTGGGTTTGAGATGCGTGAGGAGCAATTCAATATCGATGTCAATGGGACAGTCCCAATAGTGCACCTTGAGTCTTCTGGAGGAGAAACAATTTCTGATACGATTATTGTTGATGGAACTTATGATGGCGATGCAGAAGGTAGTTTCGGATTTGTGAGGCAGATAGTTGATTCCGGAATACAGGAGAATTCGGAAGGCATAAGGTATGAGGCAGATAAAATTCAAAATGAGTTTTGGTTCAACGTCTCAGCTACTCCATTCGGTCCAATTTCACAAGATTTTGGAGCCGAACATAATCTCACGTACGAGTTTACAGTTCCACAAGAGGATTGGCAAAATAGGATTGTCAGACTGCAATACGTAGAAGATAATGGCTCAATATCTAATGAATTCCCTCCTAATTCACCGATAATCGAACAACCGATTAGACCCGAGGCTAGCCCCCTGATCTCCAATCAGATATCCAGAGAGAGTGGAAAATCACCTCAGATTGTAGTCCCAGGAGATAGTTTCGTGCTATTTGGAAATCCATCCAACATAATCAAAGTCATCATAAATTCAATTCTGGAGAAAGAGATGGATGGCCATATAGTAGAAGTTGCTGAATGGTTTGGTCATTTAGATTTTGGAGAAACTCGGGCCTCAGGATTCTTTGTCAACGAAGGCCCTCTATCAGGTCTCCTCTACGAGGTTTCTAGGTGGATATCACTTGACTCGGGTGAAGAAAACCAATCCACAGATATCTCCTTTCAAGAATATCAGAAGGTAGACAGAATACTTTACCCGCCAATTATTACGTTCGATGAGAATACCCCTCCATCTATGGAGTCTATCAGATTCAGAGAGGGTTCATTGCATACTGAAGGAGGAATTTCTCATATCGAGGTATCTGTCAATGATATCGATACAGATGTAATTTCAGTGATGGCAGATCTCTCATCCCTAGGACTTGGAATCGTCCCACTTTCAGATAGTGGATTAGATGGAGATCTAATTATCAGTGATGATGTCTGGACCTCATTGATTTCTTATGATGGGCTCGAGTTTGGAGAGCTATCCATCCCCATTATTATCACTGACTATTGGGTAGAAGTAAACGAAATTGGAGAAATCAATATTGTAAATCTCCCTCCTAGGGTCACCTCAGTTGCATTCTCTGAGGACTCTGTAACCAGGGGCCAAAGCATTCGTATTTCTGTTGGAGCAGTTGATGGGCACGGAGTGGCTTCAGTCTCAGTCGATCTCCTCAGTGCAGGAGGGGAGCTATTTCATCTGTCTTATTCTGAGTCCACTGGGACTTGGTCGGGAGAATTCACCATACCTGTCACCCTAGCTCCGGGAGAGAGATTAATTCCTCTCAGGATGTCAGATTCACAAGGAGGGGAGATTCTCGTGAATAGCCCTGATGTAGCTTCTAAGCTGAGGATTGAGAATGAATATCCGATAATTTCCTCATTGGAGGTATGGAGAGCTGATTCCGCCCTCTCTACTGTATCCGAAGATGGAGTTTCAATACATCCTGTAATGGTCTCTAGCAATGGTGGGCAAATGGAGCATCACATCGAGGTTTCAGTTTCAGATTATGATGGCGTATCTTCTGTCCAAGCAATGATTGGAAGACTTGCCGATATAGGAAAATCAGATGATTGGTTATTGATGGTAGACGATGGAACTTCAGGGGATAGGATTGCAGGTGATGGCATCTTCACATTGGACTTCGTGGTTAGATCTACTATACCCGAAGGGGATATGGAAATCAAGATAAGGGCAACTGATATCTTCCTTTCCACTACTCCCTTGGAAGAACAAGGACACGTACTTTCGATATACTCATCAGACTGCTGCCCTGGTGATTCCAGTTGGTTTTCACAAAATTACTCTACAATAATCCTGATTTCGTCATCCTTCATCCTACTAGCGGGATTGGTTGCCGTGATTCTTCAAATTAGAAAGTCAGATTTCGATTAACCCAGATAGAGATTGGTACGAGTGCCGGGATTTGAACCCGGGTTCCGGCGTTGGCAACGCCGGGTGATAACCACTACACTACACTCGTGTAAGGACGGGGAAAGCAGAATCGCTTTTCTAAGCGTCGGTCCCCTTTTGAACTAGTTCCTTTACAAATTTCATTATGCGGTCTCTGGTCGTTCTGTAGGTTTCAAGAGACTTTCCATGTGGATCTTCCAATCCCCAATCAGCGTCAATTGGCAAGTTGGGACATTCTACGCCACACCCCATACTGATAATTTTGTCATGTCCTTCGGAAGTAATGTCATCCACATTCTTGGGAAACTGTTTAGAGCAATCTATTCCTATCTCTTCAAGGACTCTGATGGCATTGGGATTTACAGACTCTCCCGGGTGTGTTCCCGCCGAGATAGCTACGTGACCAAGACTCATGGCAATGGCTTCCGCCATTTGACTTCTGCAAGTATTTCCAACGCAAACAAAAAGTAACTTCATAGAGATGGGACTAACCAGTTCTAGATTAATGCAATCCCAGTAGAAGAATTTGCATGGGCCAGTAGAACAGCATTGAAGTATGCCCGCTGTTGCCCAGTATCATGGCAGATTCTCCTGTATCCCACCATTCTCCTGAATCCAATGAGCAGGAGGATGCTAATTCCAATCAGAGAGCGCAGATGGAGCAGGCATACCAACAGATGCAAAGAAAGATGAGGATGTCAAAAATGAGTGAGGGGATCCGTCATAAAATAATGGTCCTCTCGGGCAAAGGCGGCGTTGGTAAGACTACAGTAGCAACAGGAATAGCACTTTCACTTGCTAGGATGGGAAAGAAAGTAGGACTAATGGATATCGATATAACAGGCCCAAATGTTCCAAAGATGCTTGGTATAGAAGGAACAGAGTTACACATAGAAGACGGTCAGATTTTTCCTGCAATCGGACCTCATGGAATAAAAGTCATTTCCATGGCTTTCCTAATCGAGGATCCAGATAAGCCTGTGATATGGAGAGGACCCATCAAGCTTGGAGCTATTCAGCAGTTCATAGGAGATGTAGCTTGGGGGGAGCTTGATACTCTAGTAATTGACTTCCCACCCGGGACTGGGGACGAGCCTCTTACTGTCAGCCAAACCCTTCCTAATTTAGATGGTGTAGTCATAGTCACTACTCCACAGGAAGTGGCACTTCTAGATAGTCGTAAGTCGATAAATTTCGCTAAGACAATCTCTGTTCCAGTTCTTGGGGTGGTAGAGAATATGAGTGGTTATAATCTATCTGGAAACGCCGAAGCTGGCGCCAAGTTCTCCTTAATGGGGCCAACTGGAGTCCCCATCGAGGTCACTGCCTCCCAAGATGGAAAATGGTCAGTAAATCTCGATCTATTCAAATCAGGAGGAGGAGAGGAATCAGCAGTGGAGTTGGAAGTTCCTTTCCTAGGGAGGCTTCCTTTCGATCCGGGAGTCGTTAGAGGTGGTGACGACGGAGTTCATAGAATCGTCGCTCAACCAGATGGCGAGACTGCAATAGCCTTCAGCAAGGTCGTCGAAGAGATACTTTCATCATTGGAGAAGGGCGATATCCACCAAGTGAAGATTACTTGAATCCCCCAATCAAGGGTCGAATTCATTTCAAACATGCTTCTCCGAAGGTATTGAAATGGCTGTAGGCAGTGGAATCTACATCACCTGGATTACAGGCGCTATACTTGTCAGCGTAGCAATGATGCCGATTTTCAAACCTCCTTATGCGAAGGTCAGGATTGAGGGCTTCATTGATATGTTCAGAAGATACTGGGCCCATATGATAGTGGTCTTCTCAGTGTATCTTTGGAAAGATATTCTTGATGGACTAGATAGAATTCTGATGGCTAACACACAGCTTGACATGACTCCCTATGTTTATGCAATAGAGGGGGACATTGTCCTCTGGGTACAGGAGGGCTTCAGAAATCCTCTTTTGGATGTGACACTAACTCACTTCTATGTCATGGGATTCATGACGGCAACATTTGCCTCTTTTCTGTATCCGATATACTTCGATGATAGGCACATGGCAGATAGAGTTTCACTGTCAATGTTTTGGGTCTATATCTTAGCGATTCCATTCTATCTCTTCTTCAATGTTAGAGTAACTGGCGACTACATCCCACTAATGGACACTGTCGCCTATGACCTGACTCCAGAAATACATAATTGGTTCACCCGTATAGATCCGTTCACCAATGGGATGCCCAGCCTTCACATAGGGCTCCCCTTCGCAATTTGGCTAACCATGAGTAGGTGGGACGAAGATGGAAGATGGCTCAAGTTCCGAAGACTACTGGTTTTATTCATAGCACTAACAGCCTTCTCCATCGTCTACTTGGGCATCCATTGGGTAATGGATATCCTAGGTGGCATGATAATCGCTATAGCGGCCGTTACCGTAACCGAAAAGACCCACAAAGGAGTTTGGACAATAGCTGATGAGAGACTTTTCACCAGAAAGATAGCCAGACTGATAGATGATCCAAGGAGCTTCATCAGGGGTTTCAAAAGATTGATCAGACGGAAAATCTCTCCATTGAGGGAGCCAGGAAGTAAGCAGACTAGCGTTTTCATAGCGGCCCTACTGCTTTCTACAGGATTCGTACTACTTTGGGATGCAACACATCAAGATTTCCCTGTCGAAGGCGTCGAGTGGCCAACCTCTACCGCGGGTTCGGATGATTGGTTGATAGGTGTAGAAGTAGATCCACAGATGGATGGAATAGATGACATTGAAATTACAGCATTGAATACTAGCTTAGAAAATGATAGGGATGGAGTGATAATCTCTGGCCAGACATGGTTTGAAGAGCCAAGAGCATCAATCTCAGGATCATTTTTGTTACTCAATAATCAGACACGCATCGATGTCTATGATTTGGACTCAGCGGATAGCCCATATTCTCCACTTTACTCAAAAGTTACAGATTTTGAAATTATCATGGCTGATATCGGCGAAGATGAAGTTGGCAAACCACTCATCGTAATTGTAACTGAAGATGAGATATTGACATTGAATCATGAGCAGATTTTCTCAAATCTAGAGATAATCAACAATGATGTAGAGTCACTGGAGGTATCCGGCAATTCAATTGCATGGTCAATACACGATGATCCATCAGGACCAACCATTTACATTTCATCACTCACAGAATCTAGCTCTATAACGTCTGTGTATCTGGATGTTATCGCCGACACCGATCAAGATGAGTTTCTATCTGAAGAATCTGGAATCGAGGTTAATTATTCCAACTCAAATATAGTAGATATTACGATTGATAGCCAATCAATTGCGGCAGTAGTAGACGTCGGACCCATCAATAGAACGATTTTTGCCAATACACAATCTGGAATGCAGACAATGATATCGACTCCAATTTGGGAGTCTTCATCTCCCAGTATAGGACATGGAAATGTGGCCTTTCTTCAGATTCCGAGATTTCAACCAGGTTCCACAGATCCGGACGAGAAGGAGACAAATCAGGTCTTCATCTACATAATAGAATCAAACCAAACAGAACAACTAACATTTGATGAGGATGAAAGTCATTCCAGTCCACAAGCTCTCTTGGGAGGAGTTGGATGGATAGAAACCGGAAGCAATGGAGAAGCTGAGTTGAAGTGGTATAACCTCGAAGAGACCTTTGAGCCATACTCATCAGTCCTATTGCAGACATCGGTAGTTCTAATGGTCCCACTGATATTTACATGGGCCAGACAAAAGCAATCTGAACTATCATGAGGCTACTCAGCTAACCTGAACATCTCATCCAGAGATTTACTAGCATCTTGGATAATCATTTCATCAATCTCAATAATCTGTTCCGGGCGCGGCTCTCTAAGGGCTTGAAGAATATCCTCAAGATGAGTTCTTTTCATGTGTCTACACATGACACAGGCGCCTAGTAGGTTAATTTCATACTCACTCTCTGCAAGTACTCTCTCCGCGGTTCCGCATTCTGTGATCAACATGATATCACGACTCCCTACAGATGCTAACCTCATCGCTTCCTCCATCAATAGCTCACTACTGCCGACAAAATCACTCTCCTCCAGAACTCCGACGTCACATTCGGGGTGAGCCAGTACCTGAAGATCAATCCCGATAGACCCCATCTTATTTCTCCATGAAATCACCTTTTCTCCAGTAAACTCAGCATGAACTTCGCATTCACCATCGAAAATAATGACTTCCTTCTTGCCCTCAAGGTGCTTTTGAACATGCTTCCCCATGAATCTATCAGGAACAAAAATTAACTTGTCTCCAGGAAGCCTTTCACAGATTCTTAGATAGTTACTACTGGTGACACAAACATCGCATTCAGCTTTCACAGCAGCTGTGGTATTGATGTAACATGCAACGGGAACCCCTGGATATTTCTTCTTCAAATCAACTACATCTTCCGAAGTAATCCCGTCACTCAGAGAGCAACCTGCATCCGGTGATGGGTGCAGAATGGTCTTATGCGGACTGACAATCTTAGCCGTCTCTGCCATGAATCTCACACTTGAGAAAAGAATAGTTTTCTGAGGGGCATCACGTGCCGCTTTGGATAATGTGTAACTGTCAGAAACTGAATCAGCGACACCATATACGATATCCGGCGTTTGGTATGAGTGCGCTATCAGAAAAACATCTTTCTTCGCTTTCAACTCGTTAATCTCTAACGTCAATGGAGATATAGACCTACATATTTTCATATTCCATCTAGAACTCTGCCCTATTGCTTCAAACAGCCTCTTAGCTTCATCTTCGATCTCTTCAGTTGAGAAAATCTTGGGTTTTACTACTCCCCTCGGTGAAGGTACTATTGGCATTTGCATAGGATTGCCCCTATCCTCGCTCCAGTGGAATCGCTTTCAAGGTATGTGGCCTGCGACAACCATGGCCGACCTCTTTTTTCAGTACTGGAAAGAGTCTGAAGTGATTCATATCGGAGCAGAAGCAAGAGTCACTTCGGGATTTTGGTTGGGGATTCCTGCAGTACTAAAATCCCGTAGAAGACGTGGATATAGGCATCCTGAGCTAGACTCCAGACTAACAAAAAGTAGGATTTTAGTTGAGGCAAAGATACTTTCTAGACTCCAACTCACAGATTTCCCTTCACCTAGACTTCTCGAGTTGAACCAAGATGATGGATGGATGGTCCTATCGAAAATAGTTGGCTCGCCAATATGCGAATCACTAGTCGATAAATCTGCTGGAAATAAAGATCTTGAGAGAGTCGGGGCTAAAATTAGAGAGCTACACGAACTTGGATTCTCACACGGTGATCTGACTACACATAATATTATGATGGACGATAATGGGAATATATCACTGTTAGATTTTGGACTATCTAGAATTTCTCCTGAATTAGAGCACATGGGACAAGATCTGCAAGTTTTGAACGAATGCCTCTCAGCTAGTCATTCAGATCTAGATAACGCAGTTGAGGAAGTACTTAGAGGATATAGGAATGCCTCAAACTCATCCTTTTCACCTAGTCCCGAATCAGTAATTTCTAGATTTAATGAAATTAGGAATAGAGTCAGATACATGGGGTAGTGAAATGAGAATAGTCTTTGCAACGGGCAATCAAAATAAGCTAAAGGAGGCTAAAGAATACCTAGAGCCACTGGGACACAATGTCGAACAATTACTAGTCGCCGGAAAAGCTCCAGATTTTATCGAGCCACAGATAGAAGACTTGCAACAAGTCACCCTTTCGAAGTTAGAACAGGCAATCGCCATGATGCCGAAATCAGAATTATCTAGTTGTGCTATACTCGTAGAAGACTCCGGACTTTTCATCGACTCACTGAAGGGTTTTCCAGGAGTTTATTCATCATATGCGTACAAAACCATCGGCCCAAGAGGAATTCTCAGGTTAATGGGCCAAACAAAACTAAGAGGTTGTGAATATAGGGCCGTTTCAATACTTTTTATGCAGGGGAAAAAAATCATCAAGACAGGCATATGTAGGGGTGAAATAAGCCTTGAAATAACTGGAAATGGTGGTTTTGGCTATGATCCAATCTTCATACCTGAGGTTTCTGATGGTAGAACCTTCTCACAAATGAGTGAGTCAGAAAAATCATCAATGTCGCACAGGGGAAAATCCCTCAAGGCACTATCAGAAGCTATCAGTTCCCCGTCAATGTGAAGTCATACCCCTCCCTGTCACCGCTGGGAGTGGCATGGTTTCTCTGACAAGGCTAGTTAATTGGATAGCCCTAATAGCGGGCATGTTTCTTTTCTTGATGTTCCAAGGAGAGGTTGACTTAATCCAGAGAATTGCAGGTGGAACTGTACTCCTTGCTCTCGCCTCTTTGATAATTTTCACTGGAAGGGAGAGAATTGTTGTGACTAACCAAATCGAACAAGAGTCCGCTGAGGAGATCCCCGAACCAATTGCTCTCGGAGAAATCAACTTATCGGGAGAATCCGAATCTGAAGATGAGCAGGTTATGACAAGATCCAGAGGTAGAGCAACTCTCCCTGTGATGATGCCACCACCAACTCTCCCTGTGATGATGCCACCACCAACTCTCCCAGTGATGACGACGCCTCCACAGATACCGAATCAGCAAGGAGAAACAGGAAATGTGATTCCACCCAAACCCATTCCAGATGGAGCGAACGTTGCTATGAAGTACGTAGCAAAAGGCGATGCAGTGTCTGACGAGGAGGAAGAGATTGAGGGATTTATTGCCCAAAGGAGGGAAAGAAGGGATGAGTTGCTTTCAGAAATTGAGCGTAGAAGAAGAATGAAACTCGCAGAAAGGAAGGCATCAATGACCAGAAAGTGGTCAGAAGCAGAAGATGGCGAAGATCTCGCATTATTGCTTAGGGGGGATGAACATGGAATCCAAGTCTTCGAAGAGCCAGAAAATCCAGATACTGGAAAACCATTGGGAATAACCTATTTCAGAATAGACGAAAATAGAGTATTGATGATGAGAACCCCTCTTGAGATACCCAAAAAGAAACCCATAATGGATGAAAAAGAGATTTCTCAAGACCTCTCCTTTCCCCCTGGGATGCCACCACTCCCTCCCCCTGGGATGCCACCACTTCCCCCTAGTCCAAATCCGAATGAGAGCTAGTGATACTTTCAAACCACATCATCGTCTGCGGGACCTATGGAAGAGGGCGTATTGATTGTAAAAGACATACAAATAGACGGAACTCACCCTCCCGGGGGTGTAATCTCAGTTTGGACCCTGAATAGGCCTGACAAACTTAACGCACTAAACGATATGTCGCATCAGTCAATAAAAAATGAGTGTATTAGAGTGGAGTCTGATGACAATATAAGGTGCGTAGTAATCAAGGGAGCTTCTCCTCCAGAACCTCCCGAAGGTAAGAGGAAGAAGCCTGCAGCCTTTGCCGCAGGAGCAGATATCTCAGAATTTGCAGGAAAGAATTCTGATGATGTGAGGCCATTCTTTGAGGATAATGCATGGGAGGCAGTTTGGAATTTATCCAAGCCAACAATTGCAATGGTAGACGGATTTGCCCTTGGAGGAGGTACTGAACTTGCTCTTTCTTGTGACATCAGGATAGCTTCTGAAAGGGCCATGTTCGGTCAGCCAGAAATTAACTTGGGCCTGATTCCTGGTGGAGGGGGGACTCAGCGACTATGCCGACTTGTTGGCTATGGTAAAGCTATGGAGATAGTTCTAACTGGGGACATGATAAATGCCCGAGACGCCCTAGAGATTGGTCTAGTGAACAAAGTGGTCGCTATCGAAGAACTAGATGAAGTTTCGATGAGTATGGCGGAAACCATTGCGAGGAAGTCACCACATACTGCCAAAGTCGCCAAGAGGGCAGTACGTACTGCCCTTGAGCTACCTTTTAGCGAGGGTGTATTGACTGAGAGATCTGAGTTTGTAGCCCTGTTCGATACCGAAGATAAGGAGATTGGAGTACAGGCCTTCCTAGGGCGCAAGGACGCAGAATGGACTGGAAGGTAAGCTCACTTACTAGGCGTAAATCTCCGTCATCCATTCAAAGACTAACGTTGAATGGCCTTTATCTCCAAGAATTCATCTAATCCGTACGAACCCAATTCTCTCCCATTACCCGAAAGCTTGTACCCCCCAAAGGGAGCACTGATATTGAACGCGCCACCATTGATACTAACCTGCCCAGTTCGCATAGATCTGGCTACATGCATGGCTCTTTCTTCGTCCCCTGACCATACCCCGCCAGAAAGACCGTATTCAGAATCATTAGCCATCATAATTGCTTCATCATCACTTTCATAGGTACTAATAGATAAAATCGGGCCAAAAACCTCCTCTCTGAATATTGTCATTTCGGGAGTCACATCAGCAAATACTGTCGGTTTAACAAAGAAACCTCTAGTGATTCCTTCTGGCATCCCAATACCTCCAGAAATTAGAGTTGCGCCCTCGGAGATCCCTATCGAGATGTACTTACTGACAGACTTCTGCTGACTCTCTGAAACCATTGGCCCACACTTCATCCCTTCATCCATTGGGTCTCCGACCGTGTATCTTTCCATTGTAGAGGAAATAACTTGGATTATCTCTTCACGATGGCTGGAAGGAATTAGGAGTCGACTTAGTGAGGAACACTCTTGTCCAGAGTTATTGAAGCAAGAGTAAACAGCCATCTTAGCTGCCTTCGCTAAATCAGCATCATCCAGAATTATATTTGCACTCTTTCCTCCAAGCTCGAGAGTTACTCTCTTGACCGTTGTCGAAGCTGCTTTTGATACGCTGACTCCAGCAGCAGTGGAGCCTGTGAAACTCACCATATCTACGTCTGGATGAGAGGAAATAACTTCCCCAATTTCCCTGCCATGACCAGAAACGAGATTAAATACTCCTGCAGGTAATCCACAATCATGTATTATGTCAGCTAGAATGAATGCATTTAGGGGAGCTTCCTTTGAAGGCTTCAAGACCATCGTACATCCCGATGCTAGAGCCGGTGCAACCTTTCCTATTATCTGATGAAGGGGAAAGTTCCAGGGGGTAATCATCCCAACCACACCTATCGGCTCTTTCACTATCAATGAATTTCTTACTTCCTCTTCCCACTCAAAAGAATCTAGAATTTTAGCATACGATCTCGAAACCACCCTAGGGGTTCCTACCATGGCCATTCTCGAGTAATTAATCGGAGTTCCAACTTCTGATGTGATCAATGCCGCTATTTCCTCTCCTCTCTCAGAGATAGCAGCTGAAATGGCATTTAGATAGCCCTGACGCTCTTCAATACTGGATTTAGACCACGATTGAAAGGCCGATCTAGCTGCTGAAACAGCTTCATTTACATCCACTTCCGTTCCAACAGGAACCGAGCCAATTATTTTCTCGGTCGTAGGATTGACGATCTCAATTTTTCCTTCCCCGCTCGCGGGAACCCATTTCCCATTGATGTATATGGCGTCCCGTGTATGCATATACATCCCAGTGAGGAGGGACTTATCACCTTCATGGAGTTCAATAATGAGGCCCCCTACCGGTATTCATGACTTTTACCGTCGAAAGACAGGAGGGAGGGGTAGCAGTACTCTCCCTTTCTCCAGAAGCCTCGAGAAATACCTTCAATCCAGATAATTTCGGGCCCATGGTAATTGAGATCGAGTCGCTAATGTTGGATGCCACTTGCAGAGCGGTCGTTCTGACAGGAAATGGGAAATTCTTCAGTGCAGGGGGGCCAGTCGATGAGTTTGCAGAAGCTATCCATGATGGGACCATAGCTAAGGTTGTCAGTGAGATGACGAAATCCCTCCATTCTCTCATTCTAAAAATGAGGGCGAGTGATACTGTTTTCATAGCTGCCATAAATGGAGCAACTGCTGGAGGAGGCTTGGGTTTAGCTCTAGCTACGGACTATAGAATTTGCTCAGAAGAAGCAAAGATAGCCGCCGCGTTCTTTGCATTAGGAATCTCTCCTGATGGCGGAACCACATGGTTACTACCAAGACTAGTAGGCAGTCAACGTGCTAAGAAGTTCTTCTTCAATAATGAGGTTTGGTCAGCCGATACGGCATTGGGAGAAGGGGCAGTGGATGAAGTGGTCACTTCAGAAGAACTACTCACTAGGGCATCTCATATTGCTAGAGAATGGGGAAAATGGTCAATCAATAGTAGAAGATCGACCAAGCAACTAATCGACGCCTCGACTTCTACTTTCTTCGAGACACAACTTGAGTTTGAGCGCGCTTTGATGATTTCTTCTGTCCAATCTCATGACTTCCTAGAGGGCGTCACAGCTTTTCTGGAAAAAAGAGAACCAATTTTCTCCGGGTTGGATGAAAATGAATAGAAGAATGATAATTCTTAGACATGCTCATAGCATTAGGAATGACCACTCATTAGTAGATCATGATAGGCCACTCGATTCAAGGGGGGTTCGAGACTCATCAGTAATCGGACTTGAGATTTACAGACGGGGATGGAAGCCAGATCGTATTTTCGTGAGCAGCTCATTGAGAACAATACAGACTCTAGAGAATCTAGGCCCGGAATTTTCTGAAATACAGAAAGAAATCAGAGTGGAAATGTATAATGCACCACTGGAGAACCTGCTTCCGATACTCGAGAATTCCCTAGATGATTCAACCACGATGATAATAGGTCATAATCCGGGATGTGAGATGCTACTGGAATCTACTACGGGAAATATGGGAACAATGTCCACTGCCTCAGCAGCATTACTTTCAGAGGAAGACGGGAACTGGAATCTAATAGAACTAATCAGACCCAAAGATCTAAACTAATTATTCAGGAAACTAGAGCACTATTGAAGAAACTGGTCAGAAGGCCACTATACTCCTCAGACTCTCCCCATATGGCATCTACATGACCCCTATCCTCAACATACCACGTAGTTACATTTCCACCATTCTCAAGCATCTTCGTTTCAAATCTCTCAGAATGAACAACAGAAACTCTTGGATCTTCTATTGCATGAGTCAGGAAAACAGGCCTTTCTCCAGCATTATCAGCGGCTTCCATAGCTGATCTTGCATCTAAGTCCACACCAGCTAGCCACCCTCCAACTCTAAGTCCTGGCCCAGCAAAAAACGTTGGGAAGCCCAAACGCTCCAACTCATTTTTTACAACGAGCGGGAAGTCTAGTACCGCGCTATCAAGCCACATAGCGCCAATTCCTGGCTCATCTGCAAAGGCGATAGCCGCGCTTCCTCCTGCCGAGATGCCGATTATTCCAACCTCTCCTGGCTCGTACCCTTTTTCGGATACCAGCCAATCATATGCACCAAGAATATCTCTGTACTCCTTTTGTCCAACTCCGATATAATCGTCCACAACTTCGCTATTTCCATAGTTTCTAAGATCAAATGAAAGCGAATTAATCCCTCCTTCTGCTAAGTATCCCTGCATTAGAAGCATTTCCGGTTTACATTTTCCATTCATTGGCATTCCATGTGTTTGAATGACTACGGGGGCATTTGGATCTACCTCTACATACCAACCACTAAGAGCGATATTAGAATTATCTCGGGGGGAGAATGTAACCTCCTCAAATGTCGACATCTGATATTCCGATGCATCAAAATCACGACGTATCTCCACTCGCTCTTCAGCATCGGGCCACGGATCGAAACTTTCCCAGTCATCATCTACATCCCAATCAGAGGGACTATTTTCAGACCACATTCCACAACCCGGATTGGCCGCTAATGACTGTGCAACTACATATCCAATTCCTGCGTAGCCGATACAGAAAAGTAGAATTGATACTGAGAATATCGAGAATAATTTTTTCTCCTTACTAATTTCTCTCCAATACTCCCTAACTCCAGCCACATCTCTAGGGGCATGTCATGATTCATGATTATTGCTATTCTGAAGGTTGATGACCGATGAGCACTTCAACTCCCGTCTCTGCGCAGTCATGTGGCTAGAGAGCTAATCCGCCTAGAAGATGTCCATCGGGCATTCGGCCCATTGACAGTATTGGAAGGGATTAACCTTAGGATAGACGAAGGAGATAGGATTGGTGTCGTGGGACACAACGGCGCCGGTAAGACCACACTTTTGCGTACAATCAGCAATAGGGACCAAGATTTAGGCGATATTTCTTTCACGGCCGGATTAAGATTGGCATTTCTGACACAAATCCGCGATATTGTCGAGGATGCTACTCTTGGCGAGGAACTTAATCGTAGAGGGAGGCAGTTCCAAGAATTGGAGGATGAGATTTCCGATATAGAGAAAATGATGGCGGATCCCGGATTCTATGACGGGGACTGGCAACCGAAGATGGAGAGGTATCAAGAGCTCCAGAGTCTCATGGCTAGATCAGGAGGAGGGGATGTCGCTGGGCATGCACAGGAGATTCTGAAAGCACTAGATCTAGCTCATCATTCAATGGATATCCCCCTTTCTTCACTCTCCGGGGGGGAGCGAGCTAAGGTTGCTCTGGCCAGACAACTAGTCGGACTCAGGGAAATAGACGTCTTCTTCTTAGACGAACCAACAAATCACTTAGACTTCCAAACTCTTGACTGGCTAGAGAAATTCCTAAACACATTCGATGGAGCACTATTGATAGTAAGTCACGATCGATATTTCCTAGATCGAGTTTGCAACAATATAGTTGAGGTCCAAGATGCACATCTGAAGGGATACAGTGGGAACTACACCTCTTTCCTTCATCAAAAAGAACTATTTCTACAGACCTTACAAGATAGAATAGAAAAGACACAGAAAGAAATCAAGAGGCTTCTGGGTGCTATGCAATCTATGAAGAGGGCAAACAAATATGACAAGTCAGTATCGCAAAAACACGTTATGATTAACCGTTCTCAGAGAGAACTGAGATGGCTCAAGACTCTGAAACCCCGTCAAAGACAAAATCTCCAGTTCAACCTGAAGTCAATCGAGAAGAGCAGTCTAGAGGTCCTTGATTTCCACAATGCGAAACTCATTTTTGACGGATTGAAAAGGCCAATCATTAACGGTCTAGAAGTAGGTGTTAGAAGAGGGCAGAAAATAGGAGTCGTAGGTCCAAATGGAGCTGGAAAAACTACTCTATTGAGACTTATGACTGGAGAGATAAAGCTAGACTCCGGAATTATAGATATCAGGCCGGGGGTTCAGTTAGGGTATTTCCATCAAGATCATAGATCACTGAACTTCGATCTGAACCCAATTGAGCAAGTCAGGGCCCTCAGGCCTAGGATGGATTATGGAGAGATCAGGGCCCTCTTAGGTAGATTCCAGTTTACCAAGGATATGGTGACTGTACCGCTGGGGAAACTAAGTGGGGGAGAGAGGGCAAGAATCGCTTTATTGGAACTGCTTCTAGGGGAGAATAATATGCTTCTTCTCGATGAGCCTACCAACCATCTTGATACCGATGCCAAGGAGGCTTTAGAAGAGGCTCTGCAGGATTATGAGGGAGCCATCATCACTGTAAGCCATGATAGATATTTCTTGGATAAGATATGCGATACGATATGGGAGTTACCAGGTGATGGAAGCCTATGGGTGTGGCCAGGGAATTACTCAGAATACATCCGAAGAAAGACCCAAAGAGAAAATGAAGCCTCGTAAACTACCCAATTTGCTCCTTTGACTACTTTTGCACTTCACTTACTGCCCATACTAAATAGGGAACCTACGCGGGGCCACCTGTAGGGTTCTCAGTGGTTCGATTCTCAGACTTAGGAATCGAGCCTAGCTTAGTTGGTCGTCTAGCTCAACAGGGAATCACCGATCCCTTTGAGGTTCAGATAGAGGCAATACCTAGCGCTATGCAAGGTAAAGACATCTGTTGCAGAGCTCCAACTGGTTCTGGAAAGACCCTCGCCTTCGGACTTCCATTGATTTCTAGAACCAAGCTCGCAGAACCAAACAGACCTACTGCACTAATACTCACCCCTACGAGAGAGCTAGCAGAACAGATCAGGAACGTCCTAGATCCTCTGGCTTGGGAATCGAAGATGAAGGTACTCTCAGTGTATGGGGGGACTTCCTATGGCAAGCAACTGAAAGGGCTGGACAAGGGCGTAGAGATATTAGTGGCCTGTCCCGGGCGTCTTCTAGATTTAATCAAGAGAAAGGCCCTGACTCTAGATGATGTAGGAATAGTTGTTATTGACGAAGCCGATCGAATGGCCGACATGGGCTTTATGGAACCCGTCTGTAGAATAATTGACAAATGCTCCAGTGGACCTCAGATGATACTTTTCAGTGCAACACTCGATCGAGACGTTTCTAGGCTTGTAAAGTCATATCAGACTGACCCAGTAAGGATCGAAGTCGGTCCGAAAGAGATCAGTATGGATAGTATGGAACACTTATTTTGGAATATCAAGCCATACAAGAAGACTGAGGTTGCTGTTGAATCGGTAAGAAGGTCTGGTAGAAGCATAATCTTCTGTAGGACAAGAGCGGGCGTTGATAGATTGAGTGATGAGATGCAGTTGGATAGTGTGCCCCTGTCCTCTCTACACGGGGGTCTAAACCAAAGACAGAGGGACCGAGCCATGAGTAAGTTCAGCAGTGGTCGAAGTATGGTTTTGATAGCTACCGATGTTGCTGCTAGAGGAATAGACGTAGAAGGAATAAACTGTGTTATTCATTATGATCCACCGGATGATGCAAAAGCGTACAAGCATAGGAGTGGAAGGACTGCTAGAGCAGGCAACAGCGGAGTAGTCATCTCCTTTGTAAAGAAGAACGAGCAAAGGTCTTACAATAGAATTCAGAGAGAAGTAGGTATAAGAAAAAGATTCACTGATCCAAGGCCAGAGGAATTGAAAAAGAATGAATTCAATCTAGTCACATCTTCAGATAATAATTCAAGAAGCTCCCAAGGACGAAATCGAGGCAGAGGAAGGGGCGGTCAGAGGGACGGCAACAGAAGGGGCGGTCAGAGGGACGGCAACAGAAGGGG
>MDSV01111891.1_pt1 | contig 17121 bp, 11 predicted proteins | sample 810851 | NCBI WGS metagenome assembly MDSV01 (sample SAMN05326640, study PRJNA326480) | marine metagenome | isolation source: seawater | place: Atlantic Ocean: North East | collected 2012 | reverse complement strand
TAAAATGCTTGTCCTCCTCGAAGAGATATCATTTTCCTATATATATATTCAAAGCCTATGTTTATATATTCAATATTATTATTTGGATGAATTGCATCGGCTGCAATAGTCAAATTATGTATATCAGACTGTAAAACATCTTTACTCACTCCAGCGCGAAATACCAAAGGTAATGGCCAGTTCATTGAGTTTAAGCTCGCATCTATCTTATCATTATTTCCATACATTGTTTCATCAATATCATAATCTACTTCTGTATCATAGCCCTCCATGGAAATTTTTCCCCCAAAGTTGGAAATAGACATGCCGATACGTAAACCACTATTTTTTGTTACAAAAAGACTGCCTAGATCAACTGCTATTCCACCAGCATTCATATGCCATATTTTTTCTTGGATAAACTTCATATTCACACCAAAAGAAAAACGATCAGTTAATCTTCTTGCATATGATCCAGCCAAAGCAACATTGCTTACTGAAAAATATTCTCCTGTCCCTTGGGGAGATTTTACGGTACGTACTTGCATTTCATCCATAGTAACAGAGGTAATAAAAAACCCTAAAGAGCTTGAACCATCTAAGGGTACAACTACAGCACTATGATTAAATTGGACATCAGCAATCCATGGAGAATGATAAAAATGCGCCGTAGGCCTTATAATATTAACACTACCTGCTGGATTCCAATATAAAGCTGTAGGATCATCAGCAATAGCTACAAATGCACCGCCCATGGATAAAGACCTTGCTCCAATACCAATATCTAAAAAAGAGGCTGCTGTTGTGGCAACATTACTTACACTTCCCGTTATCTGACCATATGATACAGGAAAAAGAGAAAAAATTATTATTGCTACTTTTATATAAAGCATCACTTTATGACTGCAAATTTTCCTGTTTTTTCTCCAATATTAGGAGCATCTATATGATAAATATATAGACCATACGCAATTTCTAAACCATCTTTAGTTAACATATCCCATGAATATGTACCATATTCATATGGACTAGAATGATTTATTTCATCTACTAAATATCCTGCTAAAGTAAAAATTTTAATAGTGCATTCTTCAGGTAAATTAATAAAATCGAGCTTACGTGGTCCTCGACCTGAAACATAAATATGCTTTGGTTCCCAACGGGCAGTCACTACATACGGATTTGGAACAACTGCTATATCATCCATTTCTTTTTTAGCTAATTGATTATCTACCCATGATTTTTTTGTTGTAAAATGAAATTTATCTTGATTAGTAAATGGTCGCTTAGTGGATATTCGGAACCTATCTCCTTTTACTATTGTAGTTGTAGTATCATATAAATACTCGTTCTCATTATATGGACATATAACAGAATCAGGGAAAAATTGAACAAACATATAAGGAGTTTGCATACCAGGATATGGCATTAATAAAATAGGTTCTTCTGGATCCCATTTGCCATTATTACTTAAATCATAAATGCGAAAAGTCACGTCACTATCATCCGTTATATTTTTTACTCTAAAAGGAGAAGGAAGATTTGAATAATCGTATGTAATTGAGTCATCCAAATTACCTTCCCAAATAATCTCAAAATCTGCAGGGTGAATTCTTTGGTCAAACACTCTATAGCAATACGGGGAATTCGAACCAAGCCAGCCAGAAGAATCAAAATTGACAGCAATAGGTTCATTGTATATAAATACTTTCATTCCATCAAAGATTGGGTTAGTCGTTTCTCCTGCTGTTGAACTACTATTATATATTGGATAATATTTAAAACTTATAACATATGTACCCATTTCTTCTAAAAGGCCGTTTTCTGATGCAATAATCATTCCATTCGTATAGTCCATTGAATAATCACGACCTAAGAGATACACCATATCTCCAGTTTCATCAGTAATAAAAACAGATGATGAATCTATATTTTTATGTTCTAATGCTCCATATCCTCCAGTTAAAACAAATGTTTCAAATTTAATCTGTTCATCAAGAACAGAATAAAAGACAAATGGACTTCCAGAAATTTGGTTAAAAGTTAATGAATACGTTGCGTTTTCCGGGACTGCGCTTGGGTCTACGGTAAGCACTTCAATTCTGCCTGTAGCATATCCTGAATCATGTACAACAAACTCTTGCCCAAGGGATGCAGTATTTGGACCCATATATCCTGCAACAGTTGCGTTTGGTACAGCCATACCTGCATTTTCGCTCATATTTATTACGTTTCCTTTACGATCTAAATCAACGATAATAGAACACTCCGATGGTGCAATAGGTAAGAGATTTTCTTGTTCACTAAAACCTAATTCATAAAAATCAAGATCATATCCTTTATCATAACCAACTACTGCATAATAATATGTCATTCCATTATACACATTATTACTATCTACAAACATATGTTCTAAACCGGAATCAGTTCCCATATCATACTGTATACCATTAAATCCAATTGGATGAGGTCCTTTTAAGCTATCTATCAGATCATACTGAGCAATTGGCTTGTTAAATGTATTATTTCCGTACGCATCAGTAATGACATACGGGTCTATAAATCCTGGGTCTGTACTTCGATAGACTCTATAGCCTTCAAAATCAGATCCATATATAGCATCTAGAGAATTCTCCGAAATTTTATCCCAAAAAAGAGTGACTTTTTTATCTCCAGGAACAACAGTTAAGTTTGGTTTTAAAGGTGGTTTCGCAAAATTATAATCATTATCATAAATATTCTGCATTGTAACCGTATTTCGCAATATATCATCCATATCATTACCAAAAACCATTGCTACAGCAAACTTTTTTCTTTCTCCTGGATCTAAACTAATAAACCCTGAACCATATAAGAATGTTTGATCAATATTTTGCGATGGAACGTCAAAGGAACCAGGTTGTAATTGGCTCCACATAATTTCATCATTTGAAGGATATATACTTGGATATGGTGATGAATAAAAACTAGTTAACCCTATTTGATCAGACTCGTCATTATCGGTAATTTCGAAATTTGGTTCTCCAATATCAGGGATTCCATTTCCTTCTGTTCCATCGGCATCGGGTCCATTATAACCATAATGATAGGCTCCTAACCCATCCGATCCTACGTCATCTCTTTCTGATAGCCAATCTTCATCATTATCAATCCCATCAAATTGACTTTCATCAATCATACCATCACCATCATTATCAATTCCATCATGAGGGTTTCCTGGTGATTCCAAGAAACTCCACCCAAAATACACTGGTTTAAATCCTCCATCCGCATTACTCCAGCCATCATGATCCCATTGATAGACAATATCATTTTCCACATCAAACCAAGCGTCATCATCTGTATAATCACCATTTGTACTTCCAATATCTGCATCGCCATACATTCCAAATATCACACTATCTAGACGAGATGTACCCACATTTGTTATCCAATAAGTAACAATGATTATATCCTCTGCTGCAGGATGATTCCATTGATAAACACGAACTTCAAGCTCTACCCCTAAACCTGATCTACGTTTAGGTAAGGCACCAATATCAGTTGAATCAGGAAAATAAGAAAATTCATCATTATAGTAATCATCCATAACAAAATAGGATTCCTGATCTGCGCGAACATATTTTCCATATTGTCCATTCCATAATCCATCCCAATCACTTTCACGGTTCGGCCAAGTCTCAGGCCATGTAAATGATTTATCACTCATGGCCATAATCTCTTGATTAGGATTTGCATAACCGGTAAGGGGCTCAAAACCCCATTGATATCCTTGCGGTGAATTATCTTTTAAACCAACGGCACCATCTGATACAATATGAACACGATTACCATTGGTATCAATAACGCTAGCAGCTACTACTGGAGTGAATTCATAAAAATACGAATGACCAGAACCATACGGGTATATACCAGATAAACTACCCCCAGCATCACCAATACCACCAAAATTATAGAATCTATTAAAAATACGATTTCCATTATGATCACCGTATTTCCTATCTGTTACATCCATTCTCTTTGAACGATTTTCTATACCTTCCAAATATTTATTCGGCGCTTGTGCTAATAGGAGTGAAATGAAGGGAATAATGAATAATATTTTCATTAGAAATTTACACTCAATCCTATTTTTATTTGCCTCGGGCTTGAATAATAATCTGGTCGGATAAGATACTCATCCAAACTATTATATCCCGGTCCACTAAGTTGAGGTGTATACGTGGGCACTAAAGTATATGTTGACCTTCCCGTATCAGAAAAAACAGTTAATTCGTTTCTAAAATCAAACAAATTATAAACATTCATACTTAGAGATAATTTCATTCCGGAAAATTGAAAATGGTAATAACTACGTAAATCAACATTATATGTACTTGGTTTTCGTGCATTATTTTCGAAAGAAGTTCGTACACCAAGATATTGCGTTGTATAAGGTAAACCGCTACCATAGCTAAATATTAGACCCAATCCAGAATTTTTAATGGGATGATATGTTACAGTTGTATTAAATGTATGCCTTTGATCCCAATCGAGCGGAACAAGCATTTTTTCAGGCTCAATATTAGAAGCTTCATCATTAAATGCTGCTGCTGGGTCAGAAGCGTTTCCTTCTGAAATAGAATATGTATAATCAACATTTCCAGAAATCTTTGCCGAACTTCTTTTCGAAAGAGCAACCGTAATGCCTCTAGAATTGGCATAATCCTGATTGATATATAGTCCATATTTATCACCCGCAACAAATGATTGAATAATTTTTGTTGCATTCAAATTTCTAATGTCTTTATAAAATCCAGTTAGCTCTATTCCAATATCCATTCCAATTTGTTGTGAGAAACCAACTTCATATTGAGTTGTACGTTGAGGTTCTAAATCTCCATTACCCATTGTGTATCCAGTACCACTTCCAGCGGGCACTTCAAATTCAGGATTTGTGTATAAATAACTATACTGAGGTATTGCAAAGAAATGACCGTAAGAAAAATGCATATGACCCATATCGGTGATGGGAAAAGCTAATGCAAACCGTGGGCTTAATTGTGATTTTGCTTTAGCATTTTTATACCATAAATCACCATTTGCATTACTATTCATTCTATCTTGATTGTTTTTTTGATTTTCAGTATACCTTTCTATATCAGATATTTGTCCATCACCATCTAAATCAAAAAAACGATTAATTGGTTTTACCGGACTGTTTATATTCGGGTCACTCGGGTCATTCAAGGTCTTCCATTTTGGATCAAAATAATCCCATCGTAATCCAATATTAACTACTAAATCTTCAAACTCAATTTTATCCTGTAAATAGAACGCATATTCATAAGGGTTTCTACCCTTTTTACCATACGTATTATGACTGGGAGATTCCATAGCATTGGGTATTCTTGGAGTATAGCTAGTATACTCTGCCAATTGAACACTGTAGCTGGTTAAAGACATATTTGTATTACGAAATTCAAAACCAGCTTTTAAATAATGAAATCGATTAATCTGACTTGTACCATCAATTTTGAAAGTGTTTATTACTGATTTTTGTTCAAAATACCCCATACTATGTCCACCAACTTCAAAGTTGTTTCCAGGAGTATAATCATCAATGGTTGGTGAAACATAAAACAGATTTGGATCAGCTGATATGGTAGTATCAACATAGGAAAACCCAAAAAAGTTTACACTATCAATTGAAACCGTAGAATGATTTTGATAATAATTTCGTTTATCACTCCTTTGACTCCTATAATGATTAACAGATCTAGATAATGAGAGAGTAAAAAAGGTAGACTGATTTAGACTGTAGTCCATAATAAACATATTACTCAACTTAGTGGTGAACTGGTGCGACCTACCATATGGATTCCATTTATACGCATGGGAATAACCTTGAGATGCTGTTTCACTTCCACTTAAACTATACGCAATTCTCAACGTAGGATTAACGATCCAGGAAAACTTTGTTAAACCGGTATATTGATCAGACCAATTCATCGAAACCCAAGAAGAATCATTGATTCCATAAGGGTGATATAGAGAATCCCAACGCACATGTGAAGGACTAATATATTCAAAATTATTGGTTTGAGAATTCCATTCGTGAGATTCAGGGACAAAGATTTTTTGTCCATATAAATATCCACCGTTACGTTTATATCTCCCAGAAGCAAAAATAGACAACTTATCTTTTATAATTGGTCCATTAAATGATCCCTGAATGTCTTGTATTGTATTTGGACGAAACTCATCTAACTGTGGAAATAATGGATCGTTTGCATAATAACTTCCAAGCATAGAGGACATATTGCCAGAGTATTTCCTAAAATCGCCACTTTTCGTAATAATATTTATTATTCCAGACATCGCTTTTCCATATTCCGCATTAAATGTCCCGCTGATAAACTGCAATTCTTGTATGGCATTATTTTCTATTTCAACTGCCATACCAGCATCATATGGATCCGTAACTGCTACCCCATCAATCATATAAGATATTTCTCCACTTCTCCCACCACGAACATGAAGGCCACCACCTGAGCTTACAACACCTGCTTGAAGAGCAACTACATCTTCAAGTTCTTCCACAGGCAACATATCTATTTCTTCACTTGTAATATTAGCTTGAGAATAAGTTACATCTGCTTGAACCATTGGTCTTTCAGCCGTAACCTGAACTGCATCCATACCAATAACACCTTCTTCAAGTTCTGCATTTAATGAAGTGGTTAAATCAACCCTAATTTGAACATCTTTAACAACTACATCCTTATATCCAATCATAGAAAATGTAACAGAATAGGTCTGTGGAGGTAATTGCAAAATATAATATCTACCATCTAAATCGGTTGATGCACCATAGTTTGTACCATTTACTAGAATATTTGCACCAATTAGTGGTTCTCTAGTTATCTTATCAATTATGACTCCAACTAGTTTACCAGTAGTACCGGCATGTAATAATTGAAAGAGTACTAAAAATAATAAAAGGTATTTATTGACATATTTCATTTGATTAATTAATGCTAAATTAAAGGGAGAATATAATATATAAAGATTATTAGTATTTTTACTTATTTATGAAGCTATCATTAGATACAATTAAATCAGCCCACAATAGGATAAAGCCATATATTGTTAATACTCCTATTAAGTCAAATAAAGAAATAAATGAATTGGTTGGAGCAGAAATATATTTTAAGTGTGAAAATGTACAAAATTCAGGATCATTTAAATTTCGAGGAGCATCAAATGCTGTTTTTTCTTTAGAGGATAAGCAAGCTGACAAAGGGGTTATAACTGTCTCTTCGGGTAATCATGGAACTGCATTGAGTTTAGCAGCAAAAAATAGGGGCATTAAAGCAATGGTGATTCTTCCTTCGAATGCGACGCCATACAAAAGAAATTTGATAGAAAAACTCGGTGCAGATATTATTGAATGCGAGCCCACTGTTGAGAGCAGAGAAAAAACTTTATTAATTCATCAGAAAAAGACTCAGGCAACAATTATTCATCCTTATAATGATTATCAAGTTATGTCTGGACAGGGTACTATTTCATTAGAGATTTTTGAACAGATTCCAGATTTAGATATAATAATGTTTCCTATTGGTGGTGGAGGACTAATAAGTGGAAATGCAATTACAATTAATTCAATTTCTCCAAAAACAAATATAATTGGAGCAGAACCAGAACTAGCGAATGATGCTCAACAATCTTTGATAAAAAAAGAACTTATCCCATCTAAATATCCTGAAACTATTGCTGATGGATTGCGAACATCTCTTGGTTCAAAAACTTTTCCAATAATTTTAAAATATATTAAACATATTTTTACTACACCTGAAGAAAAGATTATTCCAACAATGAATTTGATATCAGAAAAATTAAACAATAGAATAGAGCCCTCTTGCGCAGTTCCTCTAGCTGCTGTATTTGAAAACATATCTTTTTTTAAAGGAAAAAAAATAGCAATCATTATTAGTGGTGGAAATATATCTGAAACATACAATTAAATGTAGAGAATGAATTAACATGATATTAGAAAATATTCTAGAAAATATTGGTAATACTCCAATAGTAAAACTCAATAAAGTTGGATCTACGCTTAGATGCAATTTGTTTGCAAAATGTGAGTATTTAAATCCAGGTGGCTCTGTAAAAGATCGCATTGGTTTTCGCATGATTGATGAAGCTGAAAAATCAGGTCAAATAAATCCTGGCGATACTCTTATTGAACCGAGTTCTGGTAATACGGGCATTGGTCTAGCTCTTGCTGCTGCAGTAAAAGGCTATAAACTTATTATTACTATGCCTGAAAAAATGAGCATGGAAAAAGAAGTTGTTCTTAAAGCCTTAGGTGCAAAAATAGTTCGTACTCCATCAGCAGTTCCCCATGATGATCCAAAAAGTCTTTTTGGTGTTGCAAAGCAATTGCATAAAGAAATACCAAACTCTCATATTCTCGATCAGTATAGTAACAATAATAATCCAGATTCTCATTATTATGGTACAGCTCAGGAAATACTAGATGAGTTTGGAGATAATCTTGATATGGTTGTTATTTCAACTGGTACAGGTGGAACAATTACCGGAATTGCAAAAAAATTAAAAGAATCTATTCCTAGTATAAAAATTGTTGGTGTCGACCCAGTGGGATCAATTCTTGGTGGAGGTTCGGATATTACGCCTTATCATGTTGAAGGAATTGGATATGACTTCTTTCCAGATGTATTGGATAATTCGCTGGTTGACCAATATATCAAAACAACTGATGAAGATTCATTTGCTATGGCTAATAGAATTATTAAAGAAGAAGGATTATTAATTGGTGGATCATGTGGAGCTGCTGTTTGGGGAGCTATTGAAGCTGCAAAAGTTCTTGATAAAAATAAAAATGCACTGGTTGTACTCCCCGATAGTATTAGAAATTATCTAAGCAAATTTGTAAATGAAGAATGGATGAAAAATAACAGTTTTACACTATGAAGAAAACCATAATCCTTCTTTTATGTATTTCATATTTATTTAGTTCTATACCTGATGATAGAGGATACATTGTTAAAACTGGAGATAAAATACCTGAATTTGTTATGGAATTTCCTGATGGATCTCAAATTATAAGTGAAGATCTATTAGGAAATGTTACTATGCTACAATTTACTGCAAGTTGGTGTTCTGTTTGCAGAGAAGAGATGCCTCATATCGAAAAGGAAATCTGGAAAATATACAAAAAGGTTGGTATTAAAGTAATTGGGATTGACCGAGATGAGCCTGCAGAGATTGTAAAAAAGTTTGCGAAAGAAGTAAAAGTAACCTACCCTATTGCTCTTGATCCAGAAGCAGATATTTTTGCACTATTTGCAGATCGTAATAGTGGCGTTACAAGAAATGTAATTATTGATACAGATGGAACAATCGTATTCCTAACTCGATTATTTGATCCTAAAGAATATTTAGAAATGAAAAAAGTTATACATAGTTTACTTAAAAATCAATTTCTGGTAGAAAAACAAGATCTTATTGCACAGAAACAAATTTTAAAACAGTTAAAAAATAGAGGGAAACCAAATAATTTATCTTCAATAAATAAAATTGGGAAAAAAATATTTCTATTGGAAAGTGAATTAAACTTAAAAGAAAGAAGACTTAGATACGCTCAGAAACTTTTGTAAATAAAGAAATTTACTATCCAAATACTCTTAATGATATTTTCTGATCATTTAGTTGTTTTAAATTAATAATTGCCATTAAAGGCACCATAAATATCATTGCAATAACAGCAGCTTTTTGTGATAAAACTTTTGCATTGTGCGGATTAGACATATATAGAGCAAAATCAAAATCTGAAATAATTATATGCGATAAAACAATAAGCCCACTAGAAAAGAAGATTAATGATAAAAATACATTGTCTCTATTAATCAATAAAAAAGTTAAAGAATAAAAAAATACCGCTAGACTCATGGATCGAAAGACCCAGTTTGCAAAAAATACATGTAGATCAAAAAATAAATCTGATGGAGTAAGCCCAACTCCCGCAAAGCAAATACTAGCAAAACATCCAAACACCCCTCCTATCCTAGATAAAAGAAATGATATTGAGCTTTTATTATGCAGTGATGGTAAAAACAGGAAATATATAAGGAATGAAATACCTATAATAATTAATGATAAGTTAAAACTATAAAATGGTAGTGTATTGTTCACACCGGAGTATCCAATGTTCCGACCTAGGTCACTTAAATAATTTAATGAAAATGAATACCCATTGCTGAAATTATCTATAGCATTTCCTCCATTGTATGTCATCATAGCTAGTGCAACAAGAGATATAAATACAATAATTGAAACTATAGGTAAAATTATAAAAATATTATATTCTAATTTTTTCATTATGAAGTAATGGTGATAATATCTCCAGAGATAGAAGCGCTATATTGCTTTAATGGATTCTCAGCAGGTCCATTTAAGACGTTTCCATTCAAATCAAATCTGCTTCCATGACAGGCGCATGTTGAAACTCCATTAGAAGAATATGCTTCCACAGTACAATTAGCATGGGTACAATTTCTACTGTAAACCTTGATAACATCTTCATTCTTTCTGTATAAAAGCATCCCATGACTGTCAATAGGATTAGGTAAAAGTGCAATAGTACCACCCACTTCTTGTAATGCACTATTTTCAGATAAAGAAATATCAACTATAAAAGATAAATCTTGTCCATTTGGAGTAACGGGGTTTGAATTATCGCTACATCCAGCTTGATTAATTATAACAAAACTTCCCATTGTGATAGTTCCTAATCCAGCTAATGTGTCTTTTACAAATTTTCTTCTGCTGTATTGGTTATCAAGCATTTTTTCAATAGAATTATTTTTCATTTTTTCTCCAAATATTTAAACACCAAGTATTACATCCATTAACATAAGAACATCTATGATATCAAGAACATTATCATAATTCAAATCAGCCTTGCAATAGTCTAAATCGGTTGGATTATAATAACCTAAACTAAATCGTAATAATTCTATCACATCAAGAATATTCACTATATTATCTTCATTAACATCACTAGGCTGACAGTTACCTCCAATTGGTGCAACAGAAATGGATACTCCTATACTTAACGAATCTGTATCAATAACTCTAGTTATTAATGAATAATTATATTCTGTATTAGCTGATAATCCATTATCTGTATATGACTCTACGCCAGACCAAACTGATGCTTCAAATTCCTCATTTTTATAAATATCAATCATAAAATTTGGAATTGGATCACCACCAAATAGTTCTGTAGGATCATTCCATTGTAGATTAACACGATACCATTCAGATGTATCTGCTGTAAGATTTGTGATAGGGTTTGGGTCTAAAGAATCTGCGGCTAAATATTCCATACTTAGAACTGCAGAATTATATAAATTGAGTCTTCCACCGCTTACAGTAATTCCATTGAGAGAAGATAACTGGTCTGTCCCCTCTAATATTATTTGTTTAATAATCATTGCACCCTGATCTGGAGATGCACGAAAAAGAGATGCTAGCCCAGATGACATCGATGAATGAATAAGTCCTATTGCACCAGCAACTTGTGGAGAAGCCATTGAAGTCCCTGATAATGATGATGTGCCTCCTCCAGTATATGTAGATAAAATTTGTGTTCCTGGAGCTCCTAGATCTATTGTGGTTAATCCATAAGCAGCGCCACTATTTTTAGAATCATTTCTGGTAGTATTAGTAACAGATATCATATAATCACTATTGCAACCAGTCGGAACATCTCCTGTAACATCTACATTAGAATTATTATTCATAGTTGCACCACAACTTAGAATCCCATATTCACCTAATGCATTATACATATCATTCCATAAAGAATATGTAGCACTATTGCAATCCGCGTTATTTACTCCAAAGCTACTATTTGTTGCTACAACAAATGCGCCTGATGTTCCTCCTGTAGAATCATAGATCGCACGCTGATCTAATATATATCCATATGCTTCTAGAACTATTGATGTAGTTCCAGATGAACCTCCAAGCGCCATTAGTTTTACGTCCCAGTTTACACCAGATACATAATCACCATTATTTCCTTTTGCTCCAACTATCCCTGCAACATGAGTTCCATGTCCATCACTTGGAATAGAACCATTTGACGAATATGCATTCCATCCGTGAATATCATCTATATATCCATTATCATCATCATCAATCCCATTTCCTGGGATTTCACCATAATTTGTCCAAAGATTAGGAATTAAATCATTATGAGTTAACAACATACCCCCATCTACTATAGCAACAACAATCGTGTCTCCCAAAGGTGTAACACCACCTGTGGATATATCCCATGCTTCGATTGCATCAATATCTGCATCAATTGTACCGCCACTTTGCCCTGTATTATGAAGAGCCCATTGTTGATCAAACTGATTATCATCTGGAATATTTCGTCGAGATACTTTTGTGTCTGGCATCACTTTATCAATATAAGGACTGCTTTGAAATTCTTTTACAGCTTTTAGTGGTAAGCCAATCATGTCATTTTTTAATTTTAGACTAACAATATTCAATCTTTTAACTAATACTTTTTCTATAGCATATTTACTTGTATCAATAGAGGCAATAAAATCAGCTCGTGAAAGATCCGGTGCTATTTTAACAATTATTCTATCTTGAACAATTTCTTGTCCAAATAAAATATTAATTATTAATAAAACATATAGATGATATCGAAAGTAGTACATCAAAGTAATCTACGAGTTTTTTATAAACATATAATTGATATTCATCACAGAAAATACAATACTCTTAAGGTTATAATACGATTATAAAAGCTAGTTTACTTAGTTTTTTGTTTTGTTTGAAATTGTTTTGCTAGCAAAAGTATTTCTTTAGCAATATTTAGTGGTACATTTGCTTTCGTAGCAATGTCACTTGCCTTCTCTTCTGCTATATTTTTAATTCCATCAAATGATTTTAATAGAGATTGTACTCTTTTTGGACCCATACCTTTAATATTATCAAATATTGATTTTTGAACTTTCTTATTTCTCTTCTGTTTTTGATATGTGATGGCAAATCGATGAGCTTCATCCCTGATCTTCCTCAATAAAATTAGACCAGGAGAATTCTTTGGTATTGATTGGGCATCTGAATTTCCTGGAACAAAAACTTCTTCTAAACGTTTTGCTAAACCAATCAATAATAAATAGTCTAAACCAAGTTCTCTTAATGCAGATATAGCCATGTTTAACTGCCCTTTTCCTCCATCAATCAGAATAAGATCTGGAAAAGTTAATTTCTCATCTTTTAATCTTTTGTATCTCCGAAAAACAACTTCCCTAATTGCAGCAAAGTCATCGATACCATTAACTCCTTTTATTTTATATTTTCTGTATTCGGATTTTTTTGATTTACCATCAATAAAACTAACCATTGAAGCAACCGTGTCTTCCCCTCCCAAGTGTGATATATCAAATGCTTCAATTCTACGAGGAGGTATTTTAAGTTGTAAATCTTCTTGTAGTTGATGAATCATTTTTGGAATTAATTCTCGACGTTTTGTTCTATTAATTATCCATTCTCCTAGTAATAACTTTGCATTTTGTTCTGCTAATCTAACCTCTCTCGCCTTATCACCCTTAATAGGTACTCTTATCGATACATTCCCATTACGTTTTTCTTTTAACCAATTAATTAATTGTTCCCTATTAGTTGGTATTTCTGATACGTTAAGAACTTTAGGTATAAAATCTGAATCAAGATAGAATTGAGTAATTACTATTCCAACAATATCCGCATCTGTTTCATCTGATATATTCATAGAAATTTTTTCTCTACTATGAATTCTTCCGTTTCGTATTCTTACTATTACACTAATGCACATATTATCTTTTCTTGATAGGGAAATAACATCCCGGTCATCAAAATCTGCAGCAACTTTACGTTGCTTTTTCTTAAAGTTTTTAATAGCATGTAATTGATCTCTGTAAGTAGCTGCATCTTCGTATCTCGTATCATTAGCCGCTTTCAACATTTGATTATTAATATATGATTCGGTTTCCCTAGTTCTACCTTGTAAAAATGAAACCACTCGTTTTATCATTCTAATATACTTTTCTTGTGAAACCAAGTTTTGACAAGGACCCTCACATTTTTTTATATGATAATCAAGGCAAAGATCTACTTTTGAAGATTCAATTGTTTCTTTATCTAAAATAAAATCACAACTACGAATTGGAAAAATTTTATATACTGCCTTGAGAGATCTTCGTAATACGTTCACATCTGTATATGGACCAAAATACCGTGAACCATCTTTAATAATTTCTCTAGTAATAAAGATTCTTGGATAGGGCTCTTTTGTAATTCTAATATATGGAAATGATTTATCATCTTTAAGATTAATATTATAGTGCGGTTTGTTTTCTTTTATCAAATTAGCTTCTGTTAATAAAGCTTCTACTTCCGATGAAACAACTATCCATTCAAAATCTATAATTCTTTTTATCATTGATTGATTTTTTGGAGTCTGATATTTATTTTTCTGGAAATATGAACGGACTCTTACCCGTAAATTTTTTGCTTTTCCAATGTAAATAATTTCACCTTTATCATTTAAAAATTGATATACTCCTGGCTTTTGGGGAACATTTTTAACTTTATTATTTAATAAATCATTCATCTCGTAAAATTTACTTTTTATTAGGTATTTAATTTGAACCCTTTTTTATGTACAAATGTTTAATATAATCCTTTAAAATAATCTATTAGAAATTCAATAATCATAAATAATATGGAAAAATAATTATGAATAATAAAGATACCATTCATATGTCAATAAAAGAATTCAAAGAAAATGGATATAAAGTAATCGACTGGATAGCAGATTATTACGAAAATATTGAATCGTATCCTGTTTTATCAAATATAAAACCGGGAGAATTGCGTAAAAATCTTCCTAAGAGCCCACCACAAAATGGCGAAAATTTTAATAATATTTTAAGTGATATGAATGATAAGATTATTCCAGGAATAACACATTGGCAATCACCCAATTTCTTTGCATACTTTCCCTGTAATTCTACTGGACCAGCGATTTTAGGAGATCTATTATCTAGCGGACTAGGAGTTCAAGGAATGTTATGGGCTTCTAGTCCAGCATGTACCGAACTGGAAAGCCATGTATTGGATTGGCTCGTAGATATGCTTCGTCTTCCAAAAAAATTTAAATCTACCACTTCTGGAGGAGGAGTGATCCAGGATACCGCTTCTAGTGCAACCCTTTGCGCGCTTATAGCTGCTAGAGAAAAGATATCTAATGGAAAAATAAACGAAAGTGGATTTGACGATTCTATGAGAGTATATACTTCAATTGAAGCGCATTCTTCAATTGAGAAAGCAGTAAAAATAGCAGGGATTGGAAGTAAAAATTTGAGACTTATTGAAGTGGATCAAAATTTTGCTATGGATCCAATTAAATTACGTGAAGCAATTAATAATGATATAAACAATGGAAAAACCCCTGCTTTTGTTTGTGCTACTATAGGTACTACATCAAGTACAGCAATTGACCCATTAAAAGAAATTGGAAAAATATGTGATGAATTTGGAATATGGCTTCATGTTGATGCTGCGATGGCGGGATCTACATCAATATGTCCAGAATATCAGTTTATAAACGATGGTATCGAATATGCTGATAGTTATTGCTTTAACCCGCATAAATTTTTACTAACAAATTTTGACTGTAGTTGTTTATACATTTCGGATAAAGAGGCATTAATTAAGTCTCTAACAATTAATCCAGAATATTTAAAAACGGAGGTGAGTGACTTAGATACCGTTTTTGATTACAGGGATTGGCAAGTACCTCTAGGTAGAAGATTTAGAGCTTTAAAACTATGGAGCGTCATTAGATATTATGGAATTAATGGAATACAGTCGCATATAAGAGCACACATTAAAGCAGCGAAGATCTTATCAGATCTAATTATGCAAGATAATAGATTTGAGATAATGGCGCCAACAGTTCTTAATTTAGTTTGCTTTCGATATAAAGCATCTGATCAGTTCAATACATTGCTTTTAAATAAATTAAATAAAAGTGGAGCATTGTATTTAGTTCATACAAAATTAAATAATAAATACACCATACGGTTTTCTATTGGACAAACAAATACGACTGAGGAACATGTAGTAAATGCTTGGAAATTTATCTTGAAAACAACTGAAGGAATGGAAAAGGACGGTATTAAGTAGTCTTTTCGGCTAATTCAACTAAGACACCGCCGGTACTTTTTGGATGAATAAACACTATTTTATATCCTTCAGCACCAATTGATGGATTTTCAGAAACTATAGAAATATCTTTTTCTTTAAGTTCAATTATTGCTTGCTCTATATTATCCACTTCAAAACATACATGATGTATTCCTTCACCCTTTTTATTCAAAAATTTTTCTATTGTTGAGTCATCTGATATCGATTTTAATAGTTCTACTTTCCCTTTTCCTGTATTGTAAATATCTGTTTTGACACCTTCATGTTCTACTATTTCAGTTGTGGTACGGTTTATACCTAAAACATGTTCCCAAAAAGGTGAACGGTTCTCAGTATCCTCAACTGCTATTCCGATATGTTCAATACCCAATATTTTCATTTTAAATTATTAAATTCTTTTTTGTACTCCGGTTTTAAGGTCAGCCCTAATCCATCACCAGAGGGTAGTTTTAGCTTACCATCAATAACTTCAACTCCAACATACGGATCATTCTCGATTAAAAGATTCCCATCTAAATCTGCAAAATCTACTTGAGGCGATAAACTCGACATAGCTGTAATACCAATAGAAGATTCCACCATACATCCCAGCATAATTTTCATATCGAATTTATGCGCTACATCAATCATCTTTTTAGCCTCAAATAAAGAACCACACTTCATCAATTTAATATTTATTCCATCGAATGCATGAGCTATATCAGGAATATTTGATGACTTTATGCTGTTTTCATCAGCAATCAAGGGTAACGGAGATACATCTCTTAATTTAGCGGTATCTCCCAAATTTTGAGCCTTAAACGGTTGTTCTACAAATTCAACGTTATGATCTGCAAGCCATTGACACATTCT
>MDSV01104904.1_pt1 | contig 17122 bp, 8 predicted proteins | sample 810851 | NCBI WGS metagenome assembly MDSV01 (sample SAMN05326640, study PRJNA326480) | marine metagenome | isolation source: seawater | place: Atlantic Ocean: North East | collected 2012 | reverse complement strand
CTGTAGCCAAAGTACACTAGATATACATTTTGGTTTGTCAAATACAAGCAATGTTGATTCAGCTGTAGTCTATTGGCCTGATGGTGTCAAAGAGGTCTTCAATAACCTTCAAGTAAATAATAGGAATTATTTAATACGTGGTGCAGGCCAAGCTAATCTTGGAATAAAAAATTTTAATTTAGGGCCAGAAGAATTTTTAATAAAAGCACTATACCCAAACCCATTTAATTATAATAGTATTATACATATTTTATCAAATAAAGATATTAATTCTACTATAGAGATATATAATGTATACGGTCAAAAAATTATTTCAAATCAATATAGGTTATATGGAAAAAGCAATCACAAGATTAAGTTTTCCTTAGATAATCAACCATCAGGCATTTATTTTCTAAAGGTCTTAACAGATAAAAAAATAGAAATATTACCAATTACCTTATTAAAATAGTCTGTTGCTATGTACATCAAAGGTTTCATTACATTTACTACAATTGATTTGAAATAGACAAATAAGTCACCTAAAGAAATGGAGAGATAATGATAAATAAGCTAAAAAATCATATACCAATCATCTTAACTATTCTAACTGTTTCTGGATGTTTAGAAATGGAAATCAATCAACCTCCAAATAGTGAAACAGGGTCATCATTCACTGCAGCAGCAGAAATAATATTTATAAAAGATGATGCTGCTGATTGGGGGCGAAGAATGATATTTGCTGTCAACAAGCCTGTTGGATGGATTATTAATAGTATGACATATGAATCACAAGAACATGGTCAGGGTGTATTTGAATATAAGGGTAACAATGATGTAGATCCCGACTGTCCTAATTGTGGAACGAACAGTAATTGGGAGCTTGAGCTCGAAGAAAATTTTCCTTCAATAGATGGTATGCACTGGCAAATGTATTCTTCAGATCGTAGTGAGGAATCCACATCCACAGAAGAAAATCCAGATACATTTCATGTTGAGATTGATTTTACCGTAGATGATATTCAAGAAACATATATGCTGAAATATTTCTCGGCCTTTTCTGATCTAAATATGGAAGATGAGAGTGATGATTCAAAATATGAGCTTGTGAGTGACCCTCATGTTGTATTTGATCCTTCATCAACAATGATGGTTAATCTATCTGTTACTGACCATACTTGGACCAATGAGAATATTAAGATGAAGGGTACACTGTCAAATTGGCTATTGTTTCCTGCGAATGATGATGGCATTGATGGAGATGAAGTTGAAGATGATCATATCTGGACTGCTCGCTATCCTATCTTTCAAGATGGAACCTATAGCTGGGGTGCTATTGAAGATGATGGCTCTGAAAATGAGATATCGCTGACAGAAGGAAATGATCTGGAGTTTACGGTTGCAGGAGATGCTATTGAAGGACAAACCAATTATGTGATACCTGCAGAGACTGCTTTGTATCCTGGTGCTATTTTATTTACGGTTACGGATTTAACTGAAAATTATTGGGACCTTCAATGGAAGGGAACCCCAACAAATGATAATTGGCAACCTGTTCCTATGTATGATAATGGGCAAAATGGTGATGAAGTAGCTAACGACCATGTATGGACCGTGGTAATTAATAACATTACTCCAGGTGATCATGAGTGGGGTGTTTCAGAGGGTCAGGTTTGGGTAGTTGATGGAGGTAATTTGTCATTTAATCTTGAGCCAGATATGATGACGCTTCACGGACATACTGACTATACTATTCAGGTGCCGAGCGGAGAACCCGTTACAAAAACAGTTTTGTTTACTGTCGACATGACAGAGTGGCTTGATCAGGATGAGAACCAGGGTATGGGTATGTTTAGTAGTAGCAGGGGTGATGAAGTCCAAGTGCGGGGTAATTTTAACAATTGGGGTGATTGTACCGAGTGCACAATGACAAGAGCGCCTGGCACAAATGTTTACAGCATCGCGATAAATGTGACTGATGTAGAAGACAGCGAACATAAATTTGCATATTATATGGACCTAAGCACTGCTACGTTAGAAATACTCACAGAGAGATACGGAGTTGCACCGGTGGACTGGATTGGCTGGGAATTTTCACCCTCAGTGGGTGGCAATAAAGGATTTAATCTTGGGTTTGAGGATGGGTACAATATAATTCAATTACCTCAACATGCTTTCTATGATGTTTTACCCGGCGCAGTTCTTGAGGTGGATGAGTCTATGGAGCTTACTTTCACGGTTGATATGACCGCGGCTACTGAGGTGGGTTTCGACTCTGATGATATCGTTTTTTTAAGGACCGATGATAAATGGTTAAACTATCTCCAGGGGTATAGTACAGGAGATGGTGTGAGTCACTATGGTGCAACACTCAATGATGATGGTACGTATTCATATACGCTTTCACTTGTTGGACCAATGCCTTGGTCCATATCCTATAAATGGGGATTTACAGATTCGGAGACAAACGCAGATATTGAGGAAGTAGGAGGTGGACTGGGCGGCGCAGCACGAATCAGATATTTTCACAGAAATGCAAATGATGATTGTAACTGGCCTGCAGCCTATTCATTTCCACTAGATGGACCATTTGCGGCTTCTGATGAATCTGATGCATATCAAGAACCATGGGATGCAGAATCGGTGTGCATAGCGCTTTTGGAAGTCGATAAAGATCAGCCACTACCAGAGAAGTATTATATAAGTGACAATTATCCAAATCCATTTAATCCAAAAACCAAAATGCATATTACAATTCCAGTCCAGTCTGATATTTCATTTAATATTTATAGCATAACTGGGTCTTTGGTCTATGCACATTCTGAAAAGGCTCTCATTGCTGGGGAATACGAGCTAGAGTGGAACGCTAGAGATATGAAGAATAATCCAGTAGCAAGTGGAATATATATATATGAATTCAGAGCAGGGAATGCATTTCATATAACTAAAAAAATGACATTACTAAAATAATAGTAATAAAAATTTCGTAGATGCTTTCAATATTTATGAGCATCTACGAAATGAATATGTTCTGTGGCCTGCAAAAAATATTTATTAATTGTTAAAAGTGTTTATGATGAAATCAATTTTGAGAAGTTTTTTACAAAGATTTTACCTCCTTCTATTGGCCTTTTCTATTTTATTGGGAGCGCCACAAATAGAAAAAATCGAGCCTCCGTCATGGTGGACACACTTTAAAGATAGAGACCTTGAGATATTAGTTTATGGAAAAAATCTTGGTCCTATCAATAGTGTTGAGGTTATTGATAAAAATAATAAAATAGCTAAAGGTCTTACAGTTGAAGCTTTAACTAATTCTCATAGTGATAATTACATTTTTATTAAAGTAAGAATGGAAAATTTTTTTAAGCCGGGTCAGTATTCATTTATTTTAAATAGTAAGTCCATGGATAAAGGAGAAACGGTATCGTTTAGTTATAGATTTGAGACAAAAAACAAAAACCAAAATTATGCTCAGGGTTTTAATTCATCTGATGTTGTGTACTTGCTAATGCCAGATCGTTTTTCAAATGGAGATGAGAGTAATGATAATATAGATGGTTTGCTTGCAGGTACAAATCGTAAAGAACCAGGAGAACGGCATGGAGGTGATTTAAAGGGAATAATAAATCGCATACCCTACCTAGAAGAATTGGGTGTGACCGCAGTATGGACAACTCCAGTTTTTGAGAATGATATGCCGAGAATTGGTGGTGAATATAATGGTCATATCTATGGGGCTTATCATGGTTATGCAGCTACTGACTTTTATAATATTGATTCTAGGTTTGGTTCAAACGACGATTACAAGTTACTTGTAGATAGGGCTCATAAATCGGGTATTAAAATTATCATGGATGTTGTGCATAATCACGTTGGTGACCACCATCAATGGTATAAAGATCCTCCGGACTTAACCTGGTTTAATGATACTGATAATTTTACCATTACAAATTATGAAACTGCGGTTAATAATGATCCTTATGCTTCAGACTTTGATCTTATTCAACTAACTGGTGCACCATTTGTTGATGAAATGCCAGATCTTAATCAAAATAATCCTAGACTATCAAGATATCTGATACAGCACTCTTTATGGTGGATAGAGTACTCTGGTATAGATGGAATTCGTATGGATACTTATCCCTATGCATCAAAGGAGCATTTATCAAGATGGTGTAAGGCAGTGCTTACTGAATTTCCAGATTTTGGAATTGTTGGAGAAATATGGCATACCAGGCCAGGCACAGTTGCCTACTGGCAGGATGGTTTTGATACCTATGATGGATACAAGTCTAATCTTAAGTCAGTTATTGATTTTCCGCTTAGTCATTCCATTGGATCTGCATTGAGAAAGGATTCTAGACCAAGTGATATACGAAAAATATATGATATTTTAACCCAAGATCTTATTTATCCAGATCCAAAAAATAATTTTATATTTTTAGATAATCATGACTCTGATAGATTTTATAACATAGTTGGTGAGGATATTAATAAGTATAAGATCGGCATAGCTCTTTTACTTACTCTAAGGGGTATACCACAATTCTACTACGGCACTGAAATCAATTTAACTGGAAAGCGTTCGAGGGGTGATGCATTTGTTAGAAAAGATTTTCCTGGAGGTTGGAAGGAAGACGATAGAAATGCATTCACTCAAAGAGGGAGGGATAAAAGTCAGAATGAAATCTGGAATTTTTGTTCAAAATTACTACATTGGAGAAAAAAAAATAGTGTGATCCATAATGGACAAACAAAACATTTTTTACCACAAAGCCCAGATAATATATATACCATATTTCGTTACGATAATAAAAAGATTATCGGATTATTTATAAATCCCAATAAAAACAAAATTGAATTAGAAACAAAAAAATATAAAGAGATCATAGGTAATAGTAAAATATATCACGATGTAATGAATGAAAAGACAATGTCACTTCAGGATAAATTGGAAATTGAAGAAATGAGTTTTAGGTTGATAGAAATTGAGAAAGTTTTTTAAAAAATTTCAAATAATCATAATTGCTGTAGTTTTTACATGTTGCTCTAGTGATGAAAAAAGCATTCTTGCAAAAGTAAATAATTCAATTATCACTGAGTCATTATTTGAGTCAAAATATAATCAGTTCCTTACAAATAATTACCTGTCAGATAATCTATTAAATAGATATGCACTAGTAAATAGCATGATCGATAGTCTACTAATACTAGATTATGCAAATAAAATTGGATTAAAAAATGAACCTGAATATTTAGCAGAAAAGAATGAAATATATCATCAACTTTTGCTCAATAAATTTTTTGATAGCATAATAAATATTGATTATGATATTGATGATTCAGAATTGAGAAAGTTTTTTATTTGGAAAAATACAACTTTTCAAATTCGTCATCTATTTGCTTATGATGAATATCAAATGGATAATATTGTCAAAAGATTAGATTATGGAGAGAAGTGGGAATCAATCGCTAAGGATATATTTCAAGATCCTCAATTAAAAAATACTGGTGGTAATCTTGGATTAGTAAGGCTAGGTGATTTAGAGCCTATTTTTGAAATGGCAGCATTCCAATTAAATAAAAATCAAATCTCTGATCCAATAAAAACAAAGAATGGTTACAGTATTATTCAATTGTTAGATAAGACGCCTGATGGTTTATTAACAGAAAAAAAATTTGAATTAGAAAAAAGGAATTTATCAGTCATTATTGAGCACTATATGCAACAAATTCGATTGCAGGAATACATGAAAAAAGTTGAAACTATACTAGATATAACATTTCATGAAAATTCAGTTATTGAAATCTACAATCATTATTTTTCTCTTTCAAAAATGTCTGATTTGGATTTAAGCATGGAGCTAGTAGAATTTGATGGCAATTCGTGGGACGTCAATGAAGCTCTAAATCGTTTAGATCAATTATCAGAAAAACAATTAAAAAAAATTAATTCTATATTGGATTTCAAAAGCGTAATTAAAGGATTGATCTGTAGATCTCAATTTATAAAAGAAGCAAAAATAGAAAAAATATATAGCGACAGATTATTCCAGAACCAACTTGCAATGTTAAATAATAAGGCAATCTTGAAGAATGTATTAGATAAAATTTATGCTACAATTGATAAAGAAAATCCTAACTATTTAGATAGAAAAAAAACTATATACTTGAACTTCAGAAAAAATCTTTTTGAGGAAAACAATATCAAAGTTGATAGTCTAATGATTAAAAATATGATTATTTCATGATAAGTATACTATTAAGGCTCTCTTATTATATAATTATCACTTTTTTATCAATTAGGCTATTATTTGCTGGAACAACTGGCAAATTATCAGGGTCAATAATAGACCAAGAAACATCTGAACCATTAATTGGATGTAATGTGATAGTTGAGAATACCTATCTAGGTACATCCTCAGATCTAAATGGTGAATATACTATATTAAATATCCCGCCCGGAAAATTTGATGTCAGATTTGAGATGATAGGATATAAGAAACTTAGGCAAGAAGAAGTCTCGGTTTCCATAGATAAAACAACTCGTCTAAATATAAAGCTAGAGCAAAGTGTTATTCAGGGTGAGGTTGTTACAGTTAAAGCTGATAGAAAACTTATTCAATTTGATGTAACACAGTCGGAAGCAATAATTACTGCAGATGTTTTGGACGAAATGCCAGTTACTGAAGTTAGTGATGTGTTGAGATTGCAGGGTGGGGTTACACAAGATGCATCAGGAGACATACACCTAAGAGGAGGAAGATCCAGTGAGGTATCATATATGGTAGATGGTATGCCCATATCTGATATGTATGATGGTGGAATATCTGTGCAGATAGAGAATGATAATGTACAAGAACTGCAAGTTATAAGTGGGACATTCAATGCTGAATATGGTAAAGCATTGACTGGTATTGTGAATATGGTTACAAAAGATGGAGGTAGTGAGATTAAAGGCTCAATACATGCATATAGTGGTGATTACATTTCTAAAGACCCTATTTTTTCTAATCTTGAGAGATTCACTTTTAATGATGATCATAGCATATCAGCGAATTTAAATGGCCCGATTATACCTGGTAAGCTATCCTTTTATTCTAGTGCTAGAATAAATAATTCACAGGGATGGTTGAATGGATTACAAACATTTACTATTTATGGAGATACTGTTTTTGAAGACAAAAATAATAATAAATACTTCGATAGCGGTGATAAAAAAAAGAAACCTTTTTACAGAAGTTTAAACTGGTATAAGTCCTGGTCTGCACAAAATAAGATATCATTTCAGATAAACCCATCCACAACACTGAAGCTAAACACTATAATAAATAGTAGAACCGGACAGGATTATAATCATGCTCTACAGTTTTTAGATAAGGCCCAACTAACAAATTATGATAAAGGACAATTATTTATTCTTAGTCTATCACACTCTTTATCGTCAAAAAGTTTCTTTCAGGTTAATCTCAGTGGATTCAATAAAAAATTTGAGTCAAACTTATTTCAGAATTCGCAAGATAGTCGTTATGCTACTCCAGATAGTCTTTATTGGGTCAATACTCAGGGGATTGTACCAGAACATATTATTGAATTATATGGTGATGATGTAAAATTTTACCCGGCCTATTCTTTATACAAGGCTGGAGTTGATAATCGCAGGTTTGAAAGAGAAACAAATACTCAAACAATTAAAGTTGACTATACCAGCCAGATAAACAAGTATAATCAGATAAAGGTTGGTTTTGATTATTCAGAGGTGGATCTGTACCTAGATAGCTATTCAATATTAGATTCAATTCAAACAGATCAAGTTTATACTCCAATTATACCTGAGCAAGGTAGTATCACTAGAACAGCATACAAAAGGACACCAAAGGAAATGGCCTTATATATGCAAGATAAAATAGAATATGGTGATATGATAATTAATATTGGACTAAGATATGAAGAGTTTGATCCACAAAGTAGAACTCCTTTAAATATCCACGAGCCATATATAAAAAATCCTAGAAACCCCGCACTTGATTCTTTGACTATTTCTGAATTAGAGAATATAGACTGGGGTTCAGTATCATACTTTGATGAGGACAGTATTGGTGATACAATTGCCTACTCCTATGCAGATTACTATGCGAGATTTAACGACCAGCCAAATTTAAAAAATCAGCAAGGTTGGTGGAAGAAAACATCAATAAAGAAGCAGCTGAGTCCAAGAATGGCGGTAGCTTATCCGATATCAGATAAGGGTGTAATCCACTTTGCATATGGATATTTTTTTAAGGTACCAGATTATTTATTTCTATATAATGAAACAGACTATAAACTTACAGAGGCAGGAACAAATTTTGGAATTTTTGGTAATCCAGATTTAAAGCCAGAGACCACTGTCAGTTATGAATTGGGTATAAAGCAAGAGATATATACTAATACCAGATTAGAGCTGAGAGCATTTTATAGAGATGCTAGAAACTATGTTTCTAGCGGTATACCAATTGACCTAGGTGATGGAAAGACATACTATAGTTATGTTAATAAAGATTATTCAAATTCAAGAGGATTGATAGCAACAATATATAAAAGATTAAATAGATATTTTGGTGGCCAGCTAGATTATACCTATCAAATTGCAGAAGGTGCAAACTCAGATCCAGAAGAGGAATTTGGTGCTGCTCTTGCAGGCAATGAACCGACCCGATCAATGGTACCATTAGATTGGGATCAGACTCACAATCTTAATGGAAGTATTTTTACTAGGTTTAGTGATTGGGGTGCAAATGTAACATTTCAATTTGGCAGTGGTTATCCCTATTCTCCACAGATAACCAACTACGAAATGCAGGGAGCAGTATTGTCCAATGTTCTTGATCGAAATAGTAGAAGGAAACCATACAATTTTAGGGTCGATTTAAAAATCACAAAGAAAATAAGGTTTAAGGCTCTGTCAGGTAAACTCTATATGAGTATAAATAATCTAACTGATAGAAGGAATGAGTTAAATGTATACCGCGATACTGGAAGAACAGCTGAGACTATTGAAATAGGTCGCGCTGAGTTAGTAAGTCCATTTGAGCCTATGAGACCAAATACAATATCTGAATATTTTAATCGACCGGATTGGTATGACTCACCAAGAAGAATCCAATTTGGAGTGCAGTTTGGTATTTAAAAGTAATTACGTCACTAAGGTTTTACTTTTTCTATTAAGTTCTATGCTATCGGCGCAGTCTCTAGAGCGGGGTGACCCTAATTACAGAAGAACCACACCTATTGATGTAAATAAGGTTAGAGGATCTATACATAATTTTGGTTCAAGTGGCGGAGGTGGTACAGTTGGTTTTCATTACGAATGGCCAACAAATTCTGATCGTCGATATATTGCATATCAGGCACTTTATGTTGGTACTGAGATTGTTGCTAATTCTGGTGAAATTAAGCCACTTGTAACGATTACTCATCGAAGTGATCAGGAAGGCAATTCAATGATGTGGGAGCCAATACCGGGTTATTTAAACCCAAATTCAACTAAGATTGCAATTAGCGATGATAATAGCACCTGGCCTGATGCTTGGCCAGACAAAATGTCTGATAATAATGACCCAGGGTGGAGCGGATCTTGGAATGGATATTTTGGGAAAGACCAGTTCAATGCTGGGCAAGAAATATTTTATAAAATTTCAGATGACCGAAACTATATAATTGGAGAACCCTATACTCCTGATACCACAGACCTTAATCGTAAAGGTGCAGGAATACAGGTTGGAGTTAGGGCAATGGAATGGAAACAAATACTTATTGAGGATGTAGTTTTTTTGTTGCATGAAGTAACAAATGATGGATCCTATGATTATGATAAAGTTGCATTTGGATATTGGCTTGCAAATTGTGTTGGTGGAAGTGGTGACTGTGATGATGATAGAATTGATTTTGACCTATTGACTGATATAGCCTGGTCTCTTGATAATGATAATATTGGAGGACCAGCTTTTGGTTCTGATCCTGTTGGAGTTGGAGCTACATCATTCATTGAAACACCTGGGAATAGTAGAGACAGAATTGATAATGATGGTGACGGAGAGGCAATGAGCCCTATAATCACAGAGGCTATTATACTTAATGAGATACTGGGTAATTCTATTGATGATAACAATAATGGTCTTGTTGATGAAAACCTCAGCCATGTTTCTTATGGAGAACAATCAGGTGTTGGTTTTGCAGATTATATTGATAATAATAGTGATGGTGAAGTTAACAGTCCTATCATTACACAGGATATGATAAATGCAGTGGCTTCACATCAATGGAGAATATGGCCTAACCCTGATGATGGCTTTCAAGATGGTAAGATACATTTACTTCACCTCGATGAGGAGGATTTAGGTTTAGCTTATAAAGATGGTATTGATAATAATGCTGATATAGAAGATCCATATTTATTAGAATATCCTATAGGCAAAGGAGTTGATGTTGGTTCACCTCTTGTAACTTCTGAAATGGTCTCTATTGCCTCTAATGATCAGTGGCGTAGGTATAAGGTTCCTGGAACAAATATTATACTTTACGATCTCGATACATTAGATATTGGCAAGCCATATTCTGATGGAATTGATAATGATGGTGATGGTGCTGTGGATGAGGGTATAGACGAGGGAATAGATGAGATGATTGATGAATCTAGAGATGATTTTATTGATAATGATGGTGACTGGTCTCTTGTAGATGATGTTGGTATTAATGGTGATGAATCTGGTGGAATCGATGCAGGCTTTAATGATCAAATGCCCACATCAGGATCTGGAACTGGATTTCCAGGTGAACCAAATATTGATAAGACTGATGTATCTGAATCTGATCAAATGGGGCTGACATCTGTTCAAAAAAATGATGGAGGATTTAATACTTCCAATGATTATTCATTATGGAATTTCTATTTATCACCTGGAAATATTTGGGAACCACCACCAGGGGGAGATGAGCCAGGAAGTGTAGATATGCAAATTTCATCAGGGTTTTTCCCCTTAAAGGCGGGGCAAACAGAACGAATTGCTATGGCCATAATGATGGGCAATGATAAGCAGGACGCAATTAGAAATAAATATGTTGCACAGCTAACATACGAGAGTGACTATCAATTTGCAAAAGCTCCTAATCCACCAATCGTAACCGCAGTTACAGGCGATGGGAGAGTAACACTATATTGGGATAGTAGCGCAGAATTAACACGCGATAAGTATATGGGTAATATCACTGATGGTGTTGACCTATATGATTTTGAGGGATATAAAATATACCGCTCAACTGATTTTGAGTTTAGTGATTCATATACTATAACTGATGGTGATGGTAATCTCACATTTATGGAGCCCTACGTTCAGAATGGAGTCCCAGCACGATGGGATCTGGTCAATGGTAAGAAAGGATGGCACCCTATCGATCTGAATGGGGTAAAATTTTATCTTGGTGATGATACTGGTCTGGTTCATTCCTATGTTGATAATAATGTTGTAAATGGTCAGAGGTACTATTATGCTGTGGTCTCCTATGATTATGGAGGTGATCTTAGCAATAATATTATCCCCAGCGATTCTCCTATGAGATTGAGGGTGCATCCTATTACCGGTGCTATAGAGATGGGCCCAAATGTTGTTGAGGTAATACCATCTCCTCCATCATCTGGTTATATTGAAGCGAGTCTAGTTGGAAATTCAATTGAACATGTTATTGGTTCGTCTAGTGGTGAAATAAGTTATGAGATTATCGACCCTGCTAAAGTAAAAAACAATAATACTTATCGTATAACTTTTGAAGATACTATTTTTGCTAATCAACAAGGATTAGCAGGTTATGATACAGCAACTACAAAATCATATAGTCTTATAAATATAACTAATGGTGATTACCATGATACTCTTTTAAAAGAAATTTCCGCACTTCCTATTTCGGATGGTCCAATCACTGACGGTTTACAACTTTCATTTAAAAATGTTGATGGGTTAGGATTCAATCAAGGCCTGTCTTACTGGTCAAGAGATAGTTTGTGGACATTTGATGTTGGAAGATATTATACATTTAATGTGGTGGGATCTATGTTGCCTTTTGACTATCGCGTGATATTTATGGATGAAAAATCTGATTCTAGTATAGATATCTGTATGCGATACCTACCAAATGGTACTACATGCTGGCCAGGATTTTTACATCCTTCAAAAGAAATAAACTTCAAGGTTGAACGGCAGATAGGTCTTACAGGAATTGATAGTGTTGACTGGGAAAAAATACCTATTGGTTTTATTGATGTGATTCCATTTGGAGACGCAGATGGATACTTCAATGCTGATGGAGATAGAGAGAGTGATTGGATCGTATTCATGGATCATAAAAATGAGGATGGTGAACCTGTTCCATCATGGAGATTTTTATTAAATCTACTTCCTAATGATGAAGAATTAATCTATAATAATCCACAGCCAGGTGATACAGCCTATGTTGTCATTGACAAGCCATTTTTAAGTACTGATGTATATGAATTCACAACCAATGCATCGTTTATTGATCAAGAAAGGTTACAATCTGACTTAGATAAAATAAAGGTGGTTCCAAATCCTTACTTTGCTGCATCAGCATTTGAGGGTCAAAATACATTTAATTCGGGAAGAGGTCCTCGTGAAATTCAGTTTCGATATCTCCCAAGCGAGTGCACCATTCGCATTTATACTATATCAGGTGAATTAGTGAGAACTATTTGGCATTCTTCTCCTATTGAATCAGGAACAGGAAGATGGGACTTGTTGACAAAAGATAATTTATCCGCTGCTTTTGGTGTATATGTATATCATATTGATGCAGGCGAACTTGGAGAAAAGATTGGAAAGTTAGCTATAGTGAAATGAAAAATATTCTATACTATATAACCTTTTATATTATGTTTAGCGTATGCTATTTGTATTCAGTCGATAAAACGGGAACTACATCCGCAAAATTTTTATCAATTGGTGCTGGCTCAGCTGCGGTAGGTATGGGTGGTGCTTTTACCTCTGTTGCTAATGATGCTACTGCAATGTATTGGAATCCTGCTGGTATAGGATATTATAGAACAAAAGAGGTCTATATTAACCATGCTGATTGGATATCTGATATATCCTATGATTTTTTTGGTTTTACGATGCCTATCAATAGTAGAAGTACATTTGGTCTAAGTATTACTGCTGTTACGATGGATGAAATGGAGGTCACTCGCTATGGTAATGAGGATACTGGTGAAACATTCGGTGCTGCAGACTATGCATTTGGAATAGCTTATGCATTGAATCTGACAGATCGATTTTCCATCGGATTTAATGGTAAATATATTCAGCAAACAATAGCCGATAGTCATGCTAAAGGCGGCGCACTAGACATTGGAACTATATTTAAAACTCCATTTGGATTTAGATTAGGCACAAGCATTAGCAATTTTGGACCTAAATTAAAAATGAGTGGGGATGACCTTCTTATTGCAGCTGATGTAAACCAAACAATTGAAGGTAACAACGAAAGTGTCACTAGTATCTTATCTACAGATTATTTTGAGCTCCCACTCGTACTCAGATTTGGTATTTCAAATGAAATAGAAATAAATAGATTATCGCAAATTCTTTGGTCACTAGATGCTGTAAGTCCTAATGACAATACCAATTATATAAATATTGGATTAGAATTGAATTTAATGGATGATATTATTTGTTTTAGGATGGGAGCCAATTCACTATTTTTAAATGACAGTCCTAAAGAATATTCTCTTGGTATTGGAATAAGAATACCTCAAAAGATTAGTAAAAACAATATATCAGTTAATTATTCATTTGAATCATTAAAATATCTAGGTAATACACAGCAGATTGGGATTGCAATAAAATATTAATTCTCTTAAATCACATTGGTTAATAAAATGAAAAGGTACTTATTTATACACAGTTTGGTATTTATAATATTTTCTTGTACAAAACCTACAATCCCATTAGATCATGCAAAGTTAGACAATATAATTGATGGATATGTTGCCCAAGATTATTTCCCATTTTTATATGTGAGATTAGAGGATCGTGTTGGAGACGTAATCTATGAACATTCTGCTGTTAATCATTCTGCGCATCCTGGTGTATCTGTAGATGGAAACACACTAATAAGGATATGGTCCATGAGTAAGATTGTTACTATCTCAATTATTATGGACCTTATTGAAGATGGAGTATTAAATCTGGATGATCCTGTCTCAGATTTCATTCCTGAGTTTAAGGATCTAAAAGTTGCTCAGTCATCCGATGGTAGAACGCTATCTACATTTGGATCAAGTAGTATTTTTGGAGATCCAATAGATTCTAGGATTGAGCTTGCATGCCCAATGAATCTTGTAAAAAATGATTCTATAATGTTGATACGTCATTTAATAGATCATACAGCAGGTTTTTATTATGCTAACACAAAAATTGAGTGCATTGATAGTCCTTTAATAGAAGAGGACCCTGTAATGGTAGCAAATGGTGACTCATTGATTAAAATATTATCAAGACTACCCTTGATTCATCACCCGGGAGAAAGATATCACTATGGATTAAATACAACGGTTTTGGGTTTGCTCGCAGAAAGGGCTACTAATTTTTCTTTAGAGGAACTTATAAATAAAAGAATAACCAGCCCTGGTGGATTTAGTGGACTAAAGTTCAAATTAGATGAAGGAGATACGCTTATCCCAGTTATGACATATAAAGATGGTTATTTCAGGAAACCAAAAAAAGGTGAAATGGATATTCTTGGTAGAAACACACCTAATTATGACAGCAAACAAAAATTGTACTTAGGTGGTTCTGGTCTTCTTTCAACAAGTGATGCATATGCCGACTATCTTAGACTTTGGATAAATGAGGGTAAACTTGGCAATCACCATTTTTTAGATAAAGCTACAATCAGACAGATGAAAACTAGTGTAAGAAAGAAGAGTGGATATGGAACAGACACACGGTTCTTCTTTTTTATTACTGGTGATTCTACTCTCACTCAAGGGAAAGGGGATGCAGGTCTCTGGCAAGGTGGAGGCTATGAAGGAACAAGTTTTTGGGTTGATCATAAAAGAGGATTTGTCGCGATTATCATGACCCAGACCTGGTGGCCTAAGGATGGGGCATATGAATTCCAAGATGAATTCCGAGGTGAACTATATCGTCAAATTTTTTCTAATGATAAGAATTAATAACACCAGAATTATAATAAGCTTTATTGTATGTCTGCTAATTATATCTTTTTCTTTCAATTGCCAAAAAATAAATAAAAAAAGAATTCAACTAGATGGAAAAAAGCTAAACCATATCATGGATTCCTATGTGAATGACGGCATATATCCATTTTTATATGCACGGATTGAAGATGATCATGGTGTAATCTATGAGCATAGTGTTTCAAACAAGAAATTTCTTGGAGATATTGAAATTAATGGAGACACCTGGATGAGAATTTGGTCTATGAGCAAATTGGTTACCATTTCAATTGCCATGGACCTCGTTGAAGATGGACTACTTAAAGTCAATGATCCAGTCATAAAATATATTCCAGAATTCAAAAATCTAAAAATAGCCGTAGATAAAGACGGCAATAGTATCAGTCAATCTAAGGTTAGCATTGATGATTGCCCCCATAAGCTTGTTGATAAGGTTTCTATAATGACAATCAAACACTTGATGAATCACACAGCAGGTTTCTACTATACCTATACAAAATCCAATTGTCTGAATTCATTTTTTACATCATTAAATATTCCAATAGTAAAAGATGGTGAAGAACTCATAAAAAAACTTACAAATATTTCTCTCGTACAACAACCAGGCGAAGCTTATCACTATGGATTGAACACAACAGTCTTGGGCCTAGTAATCGAAAGGATAACTGGTAAAAGTCTAAGCGATACCTTTGAAAAAAGGATTGCAGAAAAATTAAACCTAAGCGGTCTTCAATATACTACCCCGAATGGGGTAGATCTTCTTCCTGCTTTTACTGGCAGAAATGGTTTTCTAGAGGTTTCAGGAGAGGGTGATCTACCACTTTTTGGACTATATGTGCCAACATATAGTCCAAATCAAGGCCTGTTCCTAGGAGGAGAAGGAATGCTCGGTACGGCTAAGGGTTATATAGAATATTTAAGATTATTACTTGATCCAGAAAATAGTTTTTTAAAAAGAAGCACTATAGATATGATGGTTTCAAAACCTTCAGATACAGTAAGTGAGAGTGGCTATCAAACTGATTACGCATTCTATATAACCGGTCAGAATGATGAATACAAAAATAATGTTATCACGGTAGGTGGGTATGAATTCACAAAAGGTTGGGTTGATAGGGAAAATGATATCATTGGTGTATTATTTTCTCAGGTTAATTCAGCAACCGATGGAGACGGATTAGGCAGTAGAATGGAAAAAGAATTTAAAAAAGAATTATATAACCAATTAAAAAACCAATGAAACAAACTTAAGGTGACAAGATGAACAAACATTTGTTTATTAGTATTTATTTGATTTCCATTATTTTTGCGGTTGATGGACATTTTATTAACCCAATAATCAATGGTGCGCATCCAGATCCATCTATATGCCGTGTTGGAGAAGATTATTATATTGTTAACTCTTCTTTTGAATATTTCCCAGGTCTTCCTATTCACCATAGTACAGACCTTGTCAATTGGGAACTCATAGGTTATGGACTTCACAGAGAAGATCAGTGTGATGGTAAAATGAATCTTATTGATGTTCAGTCTGATGGTGGTATACATGCCCCAACCATTAGATATAACAATGGGACTTTTTATATTATCACAACGAATGTTTATAGCCCAGGGGATAAACTCCCTGGGGAAATGAGAAATTTCATAATAACCGCTAAAGACCCTTCTGGCCCTTGGTCGGAACCGCATATAATTGAGGATGCTCCAGGAATAGATCCTGATATATTTTTTGATGATAATGGAAAAGTATATTTTACTGGCACACATGGTCCTGGCGATATGAATGCAAATGGTATTGGTGAGATATGGATCCAAGAGCTTGATCTTAAGAATTGGAAGCTCGTTGGTAAGAGATACTCTGTATGGGATGGTGTGTCCGGTTGTTGTACG
>MDSV01047099.1_pt1 | contig 17122 bp, 22 predicted proteins | sample 810851 | NCBI WGS metagenome assembly MDSV01 (sample SAMN05326640, study PRJNA326480) | marine metagenome | isolation source: seawater | place: Atlantic Ocean: North East | collected 2012 | reverse complement strand
GACTTGGGCTTCACCTCCTAGAATCAAAAATTCTGCACCAATCGAACAAACCCCTAAAGACGTTGATCATAAGACTCTGGCTAGATGGCTGGTGACAAATGTGCTATGCGAGCCAAACAAGATGAACTCATTTATGGAGGCTAGGCTTACCAGAGATCTTCTGTACAACAGCACTACTTCAACAACTGGTGGGATGTATTTCAATGAGTCGTCTGCTGCCTTCGATGGTAGGAATATTAGAAATCCATTTAATTATGACATGGCCTATGAACACATGAAGCAGCTCTGCGACAGAAGAAATTATTGGGAAGACATCAGAATGAAAACAATGGGAGCTACATAATGAAAGTATTGTATATAGGTCACTACAGAGAGTCTACAGGATGGGCTAAGGCGGCGATAGATTATATACTAGCTATGGACTCTGTTGGTATAGACATAGCATGTAGGAATGTTTCGCTTACTGGTAGAGAGGGCACTGTCCCGCCTAAGATTCTAGAACTTGAAAACAAACCGATTGATGACTGCGACGTTTGCATACAGCACGTCCTTCCGCACCATCTAGTAGGAACTGAGAAATTCAAGAGGAATATAGCGTTTTTTGTTTGCGAGTCCTCCAGTATAAAAACTCTACCTTGGTTTGTTCAACTCCAACAGATGGACGAGGTGTGGGTTCCAAACGATCAAATGTGGAACTCGCTAGTAAGTGATGGTCTATGTGTTCCAAACAGTGTAAAAGTTATCCCGCACACGTTTGACATTAACCAATACAAAAAGAAAAACGCCGACATACAGGTTAATGAGATTCACAGCAAATTTAAATTTTATTATATAGGAGATCTCAATGCTAGAAAGAATTTGGAATCTATAATCAGATGCTTTCACAGTGAGTTTGAAGTCTCTGAGCAAGTTGCTTTAATCTTGAAGGTTAAAAAGTTTGGTCACAATCCGCAGCAGGTTTCTGACATTGTGACAGATATTTCTGCAAAGGTCAAACAGTCTCTCAGAATGTTTCCAGAAAATCTGCAGTATCACAAAGAAGTAATTATATCAGACGAAGTAGATGATGCTGGGATTAGAAGTATCCACAGTTACGGAGACTGCTTCGTGTCTCCTACTCACGGGGAGGCTTGGTCTATTCCATCCTTTGATGCCATGGCTTATGGAAACACACCAATATGCAGTAACTTTGGCGGGCCAAAAGATTTTGTAGACCCTGAAGATAAGTCTACCGGATGGTGTGTCGATGGATCTTATGGTGTCTGTGAATGTCCTGACGCTGCTTTCCCAGAGATATTTACAGGTAGAGAAGAGTGGTTTATGCCTAGCGAGTCAGAGATAAAAAAGGCTATGAGGTACTATTTTGAAAACAGATACAGTATAGATAGAAAGGCCGGAAAGAAAAGGGCAGAGCTATACTCCTATGAAAATATAGGCAACAAGATAAAGGATATCCTAAATGTATAGAACAGTTTTAGACATAGTTAAACAAATAAACCCTATCAAAAGGGACAAGTACAACATACTAACTTTCGCTACCCATGAAAGATATGAAACCCAGCTTGCAAAGACTGGTCATAACTTTTATGCATTTCACGGCGACAATCTAAAAAGGTGGGACAAGAAATACGCAAGGCTTCCAGATAACTATTATGCCATGCCAACCAACGCTCTTTATCAGGGAATAGAGTACGATTTTATTTTATCTCAAAGCAAATTTGGGCAGTATCAAATGGCAACGGTTTTGAATCAGCATCTAAACATCCCCATAGTATCGCTTGAACACACATTGCCAACAACCAACCTGCAAGATGAATGGGTTCAAGAGATAAGAACTATGGTTGGCGACGTTAATGTATTCATATCAGAATTTTCTAGGGATGCTTGGGGGGTTCATAGCGACAACCTTGAGGTGGTTCACCACAGTGTTGATAGCAAGCTCTTTGCCCCAAGAAATTTAGAAAGAGGTGATTACGTTCTTAGTGTTGTCAACGACTTTGCCAATCGAGACTACTGTTGTAACTATGAGGGGTGGAAGAGAGTAACAGATGGAATACCTAAAAGACTTGTCGGCAACAATCCGGGCCTGTCAGATCCTGCCCCTTCAACTGATGAGCTTGTGAACGAATATAACAAGTGTGCGGTTTTCTTAAACACTTCAACGTATAGCCCAATACCAACATCGCTACTTGAGGCAATGTCCTGTGGAACACCTGTGGTTTCTACTGCCACATGCATGATACCTGACATTATTGAAAATGGCGTTAATGGGTTTATATCTAACGACGAGAAAGTTCTCAGAGAAAAAATAGAACTTCTTTTGCAGAACCCTGACGTATGTAAAGAGATGGGCGAGAAGGCAAGAGAAACAATACTCGATAAATTCTCAGAGACAAATTTTTTAAACAACTGGAATAGAATATTTGACAAAGTTTACGAGGGCAAAAAATGAAAGTACATATAGTGAAAAGTGGTGAAGACCACATAGAAGGCTACAAAAGACTGGAAGTAACCCCACAGGGTTTGAATCTACAGGGTATATCACCAAACGAATGCTCTTTTATTTTGGCTGGTGACGCTCTTGACCTGTGTGACAACGATAATATAGGTACTGTGTTGCAGCAGATAGTTTCAATCATGAGACTTGGTTCTACTGCGGTTATTGGTGGAACAGATATTAGATTATTTGCTAGAGCAGTAATTAACAATTTAATTTCACCGTCTGAAGCCAATCAGGTCATTAGTCAAACAAATTCAATGATTGACTTCAACACAGTCTCAAGCGCGATGAAAAATCTAGGACTTTCTATTATAACAACAAAGGTCGTGGGAGCTCATTATGAAATCGAAGTCTCAAGATAAAAATAAAACGCTAACCACTTCTTGCAAAGAGTGCATGTTTGCTGTATACGACGGCGTAACGCAAACAGGTTGCGAGATGGACAGGTTGGAAAAATTCAAAGCCTGTGATGACGCAATAGTTAGTGAGGCGATGGACGATGATAAAGAGTTTTTTATTATAAACAGGGCTTGCAACTATTTTCGAGCAGAAGGAACCGAAACAAACGCCAAGGTCGTAAGACATCAAGGAGATATGGGCTTTGGCGTTGTTGTCGATATAAGCGACTGTTCCGACCTCAGACCTTTAAGAGCAACGCTCTATAGCCTACTAGACATAAAGTATTCACTGGCAAAGTGGGGTATAATCATAGTTCATGATAAGAATATTTGGAATGATGTTGAATCTAGGAATGGCCTAGCTGGGTTTAGAAACACATTGGTAAAAACTGGTGGCATATATACAGAGGTGCTTGTGACCCTAGAGGATCGAAGAAAAGATTTTGACAGTTTTAAAGCGGCTCACAATTTAGGTATATCTTATGTAACTAGAATCAAACCGGGTGACAAGGTTGGCGATAGAACGTTCCAAAAAATAAACGGAATGATTAATGATGATATGAAAAAAGTCGTAACCTTTTCCACTGAAGATGCTGATTTTATATTATTCAGAGCTCTAAACATGTACTACCCGCAGTACAACTGTTATGACACATTAATGAGCAATGTTAAAGAAGAATCCAAGCTACAAGGGCTGCACATAGATTTATGAGAAAAAAGGCAACTTTTGTAACATCTCCAAAAAGGGAACCAAAGAGGTTTGATGACTTCATAACGATTATCCTGCTGTGTGATAAAGCAGGACATAGGATGAAGTCTTATGGCCCAACCTGCCTTGCTGAGATAGGCGGGCATACATTACTGGATAGGCAGATATCGTCAATCAAAAGTGTTTTTTCTTCTTTTGAAATTATATTGTGTGGAGGATTTGAATCTGAAAAAATAACAAAGTACATCAGATCAAGACACAGAGAGACAAATATTAGAGTTGTGGAGAACCAGATATATCCACATTCAAACTGCTGCGAAAGCTCTAGACTATGTATAAACAATACAAATACAAGCAAGCTGCTAATCTGCAACGGGGATCTAATGTTAAATGCCGAGGTTCTGTCACTAGTAAATTGTAGAAAGACATGCATCTTTCTTGAGGACTCACCTAAGACAAATTTTGAAATTGGCGTAGTCTTAAATGAAAGAGGAGGAGTGGAAAATCTGTCATATGGAGTACAAAATACTTGGGCCGAGATGATATACTTTAACGATCTGGGTATCATAAATAACTTTAGAAAAGTCGTCTCCGCAATAGATTTCAAAACAAAATTTATATTTGAGGCAATCAACGAGCTAGTAAAAGCAAAACATCAAATCCACACTGTGACTAACAGTGGCAAACCAATAATAAAAATAGATAACATAAAAACATATCATGAGGTCAGAAAGTCATATGAGAGTACTGATACATAATTATTCAACGTCGCAGACAACTGAACCACTATACCTTACAGAGGCTTTTAACGCCATAGAAGGAGTAACCGCAAATATTTGGTCTGCACAAGTTAATGCCAGCACATTCGACGTGTTCGACAGTTTTAAGCCAGACCTGTTTATCACAGATATAAAAATGATAAGCAATGATATTATCAAGTATTTATCGTCTGCACCGAATATAGAGATGCTGGTCAATGTTAGCGATGCTCGTCAGGAGCATATAGACCAAGCGAAAGACGTTTTTAACGAAAACAACATTAACTGCCCCTTTATGTTTTTCAACAACCCAAACGAGTTTAATAGCCTAAAGAGAAAAGGTATTGATCTTGCAAGCCTGATGCTCGGCGCAGACATATATCTTAGCAAACAAAATGTCGATTCTCCAGACTACTCTGCGGATCTAGGAGTATTTTCTGACTACGATGCGAGGGACAGACTCAGCGAAGAAGTTTCCAACTTTAGAACTTACCACTTCCTTTCTAGTAGCGAAGATTTAGCTGGAGAAGTTGACATATCTATGCATCATATGCATACTTATTCACTATTTCCAAAGTACAAAAAGTCAATCGTAACAACAAAAGAGCCGACTATACCACAGAGCTTTTTTGACTCAGTTATATACGGCAACGACACCTATATAATGCCGAGATATGAGAACCAACGTGATAAGCTGTCTGAAACAATGAAAAAAGTGCTAGGTGTTGGGTTTGACCTAACGTCTTTGGATTCGGAAATAGATTTTTCCCTAATAAAGAGAAAAGTTCTTGAGTCACACACATGCTTGAGTAGAGCAAAGAGAATTTGCGAAAAGCTCAAAAGAAACGAAGTAGCGGACAAGTTACAAGAAGAAATAGAATTTTTAAGTTGGGTTTAACATAATGATAACAGCCATTTTAAATAGTTATAAGAGGCCTCACACCCTTAAAGAGCAGCACGAAGCCATTATGTCACAGACAGTTGGAGATCCAAAGGTAATGCTTTGGAGCAACTCCCCAGATGATTATCTTGACAAGTTTCCAGAGGACGTTGTAAAATCTTGCACTTCTGCATTTTGCAACGAAAATTTGGGCGTTTGGGCTAGGTTTGCATTTGCTCTAAATGCTGAAACAAAGTATATATGCGTATTTGATGACGACACAATACCGGGTACAAAGTGGTTTGAAAACTGCCTAGAGACAATGAACAAAAGCGCGGGGCTGCTCGGTTGCAGAGGTGTTAAAATAACTGGAGATGATTACAGGAATTATCCCGGATGTCAATATGTTTCTTATGGAGCTAGCAATCCCAGTTACGATATAGAGCAAGTGGATATAATGGGTCACTGTTGGTTTTTTGAAAGAGAGTGGCTCAGGGCTTACTGGGCAGAGTTACCTCCAGTAAGGCTAATATCTGGCGGAGAAGATATGCACTTTTCATACGCCTTGCAGAAGCACTTTGGCCTCAATACCTACGTTCCTCCCCACCCTGTAGAGGATAAAGAAATGTGGGGATCTTTGAAGTCTTCAGAATATGGCGAAGATATGGCGGCCACATCTAGGACTATTGATGGACATAAGCAAGCTAACTGGTATTGGAACTTCATATTAGACAATGGCTACAAATTAACTAAGGATATGTAAAATGTTACTAACAGCTTTTGGCACAAGGCCTGAATGGATTAAGATCAAACCAGTAATAGACGAGATAGAGGGTGAGATCCCATTCAAAATATTGTTTACTGGTCAGCATACCTCTTTGGTGGATAAAAGCATAGAGAGATATCCATATAAAAGAATAGAAATAAACGATGAGCTGGGAGGGTGTAGGCTGGACTCTATAGTTTGCTCTGTTTTAGATCAGCTACCCCCTCTTTCAGACGTTAGTGCTGTCATGGTTCAGGGAGATACTACATCCGCTTTTGCTGTTGCTTTAGCCGCTTTTCATAGAGGCGTGCCCGTTATACATCTAGAAGCTGGCCTAAGAACCTTCGACAAGGACAATCCATACCCAGAAGAGTTCAACAGGTGCGCTATATCCGCTCTGGCAGATATTCACCTGTGTCCGACGATAAGCTCTATGCAAAACCTAAAAATGTCTCTGGGTAAAAACATAAATGCTCACGTTGTTGGAAATACTGTACTAGACAACCTATCTAGCTATCCGTCGCTGGCAGAAGACTTTGTTTTGGTGACTATGCATAGAAGAGAGAATCATGAGAATATTAAAGAGTGGTTCACCGCTATAAATAACATAGCAAAAAAAAGCGACTTAGACTTCATTTTACCACTCCACCCAAACCCAAACGTAGTTAAATTTTCGCACATTCTAACAGATGTCGAGGTTATTTCCCCCCTACCCTATGATACATGTATAGACATGGTAAGTAGATGCAAGTTTCTTATAACAGACAGTGGAGGCCTGCAAGAAGAGTCTAGCTTCTTCGGCAAAAGATGTATTGTGTGTCGCAAGGTGAGCGAAAGAACTGAAGGTATCGGAGACTTTGCTTTTATGTGTCCAGAGCCTAAAGACTTAGAATCTATTTATGATTGTGTTAGTAACGCAAGGCCAACTCTTGTACCTCTAGACTGTCCATATGGAGATGGTAAGTCAGCAGAAAAGATAGCAGAAATACTAAGGAGCGTTATATGAAAAAAGTGGTTGTATTCGGTGGCGCTGGGTTTGTAGGCTCCAGACTATCCAAGTTTCTACAGCAAAAGTACGAAGTAACAGTGGTTGATAGCTTTTGGTTTTGGGACTCTGTAGATCAATACAAGGAGCTTAGCGGGTTCACAGGGAAGTGTATAGTTGAAGACATTAGAAGCAAGGATATCAAAAGGTTAATGACTGGTAAGGACGCTGTTATTAGCTTGGCGTGTCTTTCAAATGACACAAGTTCTGACATAGACTACAAATTCACTCACGATGTTAGTTATAATGGTGTTATGAATGTAATACAGTCTGCGATTAGCAAGAAAGTCCCGAAGCTAATACAAACATCAACTACCAGTGTTTACGGTATTAAACAAGGCAAGCTCGTAACAGAGAAAGAAGTTCCAGAACCAATAACTCAGTATGCAAAAATTAAGTCAGAGTTAGACCACGTTCTTGGATATTACATGACAAGATCGTCTACGGGAATTAGCTCTCTACGTCCAGCTACTCTGTATGGGTACTCACCACGTCTCAGGCTAGACATCATGGTCAATACGATGTTAGACAGAGCTATTAGAGAAAATAAGTTAATGGTTGAAGGAGGCGAGCAATGTCGCCCATGTTTACATGTGGACGATTTATGTCAAGCGTACCAAGCATGTATACAAAATCCCAAATCAAATGGCAAAATATACAACGTGACAAACGAAAATTATTCGGTAAACCAAGTTGTAGATATTATAAAAAGCGTCATACCAGAGGTTGAAATTCACTACCAACATGTTCTAGACCAACGGTCTTATAAGACATCTTCTGCGTTAATTAAAAAAGACTTAGGACTCAAGTTTAAGAAAAGACTGAAGACATCTGTCAAGAAGCTTCATCAAGAAATAATGTTTGGTAAGCACGATAGAGACAAGACAATCAACATGAAGGTCATCAAGAGACTTCTAAAAGGAGGCGTTAATTAGTGACATCTTTAGGCCTTATTGCAAAAACCCCTACTGGGGATTTCGAGATAATAAATAGTCTTCTAGAAAAAAAGGAGAACTTTGCGTTTTCTAGATTTTCAGACGGCGAGGTTTTGGTTTTAAATCGTATAGAAGTTTCTATGGCTCCTAGAAACAACAAGATAGGACACGCTACGTTTAATGCGGAGAATCCTAAAGACGACGTAAAGCACTACATACCAGAGGAGCACGAGTCCTTCAGATCTTTGTTAGAAGATTCTCTTAGGTATAGAGCAAACAATTATTATAAGGGGATAAGTTGTAAGTGCTGTCTTATTCCGATGTGGGGCAAAACGGCTTACGAGTCTCAGTTCAGAATAATAGGAACAGGCGATGAGCATAACCTAACTTGGTCGAATCTTTTTATCAACTCAAACTACAAAAGATATGTAGATGAAACACTTCCGCTACTAAAGGATAGACAGGTTTTCATGGTGGTCAACGAGGCAGCAGATTTGTCACAGCTTCCATTTGATGTTGTTAAGTCTTTTAGAGTCGGTGAGAACTGCATGATAAATAACATGAACACCGTATTTGAGCTTGTACAATTTATACATACAAATAAGATAGAAGACGCAGTTTTTCTGTGCGCAGCGTCCAGTCTATCGAATATAATTATACATCAAGCATACAAAAACTTCCCCAACAACACTTACATAGACGTAGGCTCTTCCTTAAACCCTTTTATGCCGGGCATAGAGAGCAGAAGAGAATATCACAAAATTTTGACCAATCCTAACTTTGCTATAGAGGAGTGCATATGGTAAATTTACGACTAGTAGATTGTCACTATAAGTATTGGGACTTTGTATTGTCTCTTAGGAACCAACTCAAACAAGGTTTCATAGATCAGAATGAAATACAAGCTGAAAGCCATCACGGTTTTATGATTAAAAACTCTGATTCATACAAAGTATGCCTGACTGATATTGATGTGCCGGTAGGCTTTGTTGGACAAGTTGACGGAGATATAAGAGTGGCAACCTCTAAAGGTATGCAAGGTAAGGGTGTAGCTAAGTTTATGATAACAGAATTCATAAAGGATAAAGATATAACATATCAAGCCAAAGTCAAAAAGGAAAATCAGGCTAGCCTAGCCCTATTTAGATCCTGCGGGTTTGAAGATACATATATTATATTGGAGAAATAAAATGCTAGAGAGTACAGAAGACAAGTTTAACTGGACTGAAAGAATTATAGACGAATGTCAGAAAGAATACCCAGTCCACAAAGTTATTCAAGGTAAAAGAAGCACCTGCGTGGATGTAGGCGCAAACGTCGGAGGCTTTATGATTAACTTCCATTTTATGTTTGACAAGATACATGCTTATGAGGCTTCAGAAGACAACCTAGACTTCTGCAAGTCTAACCTGCGAGCCAGAGACATAGACAATGTTGAGTTTTTTCATGAGGCGGTACACTCTAAAGATGGAGAAACATTAAAACTGAAAAAGTACAGTTCAACAGAAAACTGCGGCTCATACGGCGTTGTTGATTTTCAGTATGGAGAGGATGGAGATGGATGGACTGAAGACAACGGCTTTGAAGAGGTCGGCTCCGTGTCTTTGGAAACCATACTAGAAAGATCTGGAGACATAGACGTACTTAAGGTAGACGTTGAAGGTGCAGAATATGAATTTATGTATGGCAAAGATTTAAGTAGGATCAATTATATTTTTATGGAGATGCACAACTTTTTAATAGACATGGGCGTTCAAGAGCAGCTAGTCAAATGGATATGCAAAACTCATAAGCTACTTACGCCCTATAATCCACAATACAAAGACTATCACCAACAACTAATTTTTGCGAGAGTATAATATGCTTAGAAGCCCACACGAGATTGTAAAATGGTTTGAAGAAGAAGTTGCACACTATACAGGCGCTAGGTTTGCAGTAGCTGTTGATAACTGCACCACAGCCATAAGAATGTGTTGCGAATATATGAATGTAAAAGATGTGACCATTCCAAACAGGACATACCTGTCAGTGCCTCAGTCGATTATACAGGCTGGTGGAAAAGTCTCGCTAGAAGACTATGACTGGTCTGGTATTTACCAGTTAAAACCCTACAACATATATGACGCCGCCAAAAGGTTTACGTCTAACATGTATATCCCTAATTCACTAATGTGTCTTTCATTTGGAATAAAGAAAAACTTAAAACTAGGTAAGGGCGGCATGATCCTTTGCGACGATGAGGAAGCTGTGAAGGCTCTTAAGAAACTTAGGTGGTCTGGCAGGACTGAGGGTGTGGCAATGGATAGAGATGAGGTGGGCACTATGGGGGACAATTCCTATATCACACCAGAGTGGGCTGCTAGAGGATTAATGCTTCTTAGTGTTTATCCACATCACCATCCAGACCAACACGAGGAGGGTGGATACCCAGATCTTGCTCAGTACGGATTTATGAAAAAACACACCGCGACCACTTACCAAGGACTCTTTCACGAGATACACTAATGAAAACAGCACTTTGTCTACATGGTTATTTTGCAAACGCTGGCGGGGTAGAAGCGTCAGTTAAAGGCCATAAGTATATTACATCTAAAATCCCGGAAGATACAGATGTCTTTATCCACAGTTGGGATGTTGAAAACGCAAGCCTTATGATGGACTTGTATAATCCAGTCTCAGTAGATATAGAACATCAAAAAGACTTTTCAGAAGAGCTGCAGGGTTTTGATGAGTCACAGTTTGAGTCGCCAAACAAATCAGACATCTATAAACCAAACACTATAGCCAAGACTCTTAGCTTCTTGCTTTCTAGAAAAAAGTCTATAGGGCTCAAGACAGAATATGAAACAGAAACAGGCTGCACATATGACTGTGTAATACTAGCCAGATTTGATTTAGGACAAAGAGGTAAGGAGCACCCACAAACATATTACGCTACCAACTTCAACTTCTCTAAATCTCTAAACATGGATTTGCTTTACAGTATATATTGGGATCAATTAAATCATGGATTTGGAGACCATTGGTTTTACTCAAGTTCTAAAAACATGAACATTGTTGGTGGTTTGTACGATAAAGTTTTTGAGTATTACCAAACTGACAGTGACTATGTTAAGGCGGTTCAAAATGGATGGCCTGACAGCAATCAAGACGACTTATTTAGCAACGAAATGCTCAAAGAAGAGAAGGCTACTAACTTGTGGGTAAACCCAAAACACACCTGCATAGATAATCATAAGCTATATAAGTGGTATTTTATACAAACAGGTCTTTATGAAAAATGTTCATTTGTAGACATAACGAGGAATTGGTGATGACAGAATATTTACGCCCTAAATGGAATATAACATTATGCATGTACAGCCATAGCTCCTACTCAGACGCTTGGCCGTGTTTCTTTTCTCAGTGTGATAAGTTTATGAGCCACTACCCAAAGGCTCTTTTTACAGACTCTTGTCCAATAGACGTTCCTGAAGACTGGACTGTCATAGAGTATGACGACTCCCAGAGTTATTCAGAAAGAGTTGCTGGGTGCTTAGAAAAAATAAAGACAAAGCTTTGCTTTTTTCACCATGAAGATATGTTTTTATACGACAAACCTGACTATGATATATTAGACAAGTATGAACAGATAGTTTTGGACGATACTGAAATAGATTTTGTGAGGCTGCTTAGAGGTGTTGATTTACCACTTCACCAATATACTAAAGACTTCACAGGTATAGACGGAGCGCCTTCCAACTGGTGGAATGGTAAGTCGTTATTTCATGTGCCAGACACTTCTCCATTTCTATTTGCTGTTCAGCCTTCAATATTCATCACAAAAAGACTGAAAGAGGTTTACGACTCGGTTGGCGTTTGTCAAATCCGTGATTTTGAAACAGAGGTTCAAGACAGGTGTAGAGACATTGAGTTACAAGGCTTGTTTCATTATAATTATGAGCCAAAGCTAGGAATGTTTCATTATGGATCAAACGCTTACCCGTATATTGCGACAGCTATTGTTGCTGGCAAATGGAATCTTTCTGGCTATTCGGAGCTAAGAGATATACTTAGCGAGTGCAATATTGACTATAATGACAGAGGGTATTTATAATGACTATACAGCTTGTATTGCTTGACATAGATGGCGTTCTAACGGATGGAACAAAGATATACGATCAACAACACAACGTTATAGCAAAAAAATATTGTGACTTGGACTTTACGGCTATTAAAAGGATGAAGAAGGCCGGGGTGAATGTATGCTTTCTTTCGGGTGATAGAAATATAAACGAGGGAATGGCAGAAAAAAGAGGAATAGATTTCTGGTATAGCAGGGAAAAACTAGCTACTCTGGAACAGATACTGGACAAGTACAAGTGCAGAGCGCAGAATGTTGCATTTGTAGGAGACGATGTGTTTGACATACCCGTAATGAGGGCTGTTGGATTTTCTTGCTGTCCACAAAACTCACCTGTAGACGTACAGCACACCGCAGATAAAATATTCAGCAGGAAAAGTGGTGAGTACTTGGTCTCGGCTCTATATGATTACTTAACCTTAAATAAACTGATTCCAAAGGTAATAATTTAAATGTCAGCACAAAACACTGTGTTCCTATTTGGACAAAAATATACTGATTACATCTATGATATAGGTTCCGAACTAAAGCTTGGCACTAGAAACCACGCACAAGCATTTAGAACTCAACTTGGTGGCATATACAATATAGAAAGATTTGGAATAGCGAACACAAATTATGTGTGCAAAACTTTTGGTGAAACAGACGCCGTTATCATTCAGGAAATTTCGCAATCAAGAAGAACATCTATAACCAGATATACAAATGAAGAAGATCTAACACTTGACATAACACCTTGTCATTGGGCACACATAGCATACATAGACGACACCGCCGCACTACCAAACATAGACAGCTTCAACGTCCCAGTCACATATGATTTCTGCACTGCAAATGACAGGACTCTATACGAAGATTTAATTAACAAATCCGAGTTTATCTTTGACTCAAGAGAAAATAAACACTTGTACTCAAAAGTAGACACAGACAAGCGCATTGTATTACACGACCCATACGGGTCTGAAGTACTGTGCAAAGGAAAAGTTTCTCACAAGCAAGAAATAACCCCAATAAAAAAAATAGCTGTAAATGGGGCTGGCGACCTCTTTGCGGCGATTTTTATCCATCTATGCATGGAGAAAGACTTCGAGACAGCCGCTGACTACACGACTCACCTAACAAAAGACTTTATGTTAAGGAACCTATAATGAAATACAATATCCTAATCCCAATGGCTGGCAAGGCTCAGAGATTTGCTGACGCAGGGTACACAATGCCTAAGCCATTAATAATGGCAAAAACTAAGCAGATTATAGATTGGGCTATGAGCTCGGTTGATACAACTGAGGCAAATTTAATTTTCGCAATCAGACTAGATCATATAAACAATTTTGCGATAGATGAAATACTACGAGAGAAGTTTGGAAACAAAATAAACTTAGTGGTTATTGATGGTGACACTGACGGGTCTGTATCTACATGTTTGTTAGCTAAAGAACATATAAACAATGATAAGCCACTCCTAATATACACGCCAGATGTTTACTTTGAACCAACGTTTGACCCATCAACAATCAGCGAGGACGCAGACGGATTTTTGTTAACATTCAAAGCCAATAGTCCAGCTCATAGCTATATAGCGTTGGACGAATCTGGTAGAGCTGTAAAAACTGCAGAAAAGCAAGTTATTAGTCAAAACGCAGCAGTAGGGGTTTACTACTACAAAACAGGAAGAATGTTTGTTCAGTATGCAGAGGAATTGGTAAACAAAAACATTAGGACAAAAGACGAGTTCTACATTTGTCCCATGTATAATTTGCTCATAAGGGATGGGCTAGATGTTTATATTAAACAGGTGGAAAAAATGCATGTATTAGGAACTCCTGCTGAACTAGAGTTCTTTATAGACAATGTAACATATGAGTTTGGTGAAAAACCAATCGCTCTTTGCTCGGATCACTCAGGTTTCAAAACTAAAGAAAAAGCTAAAAATATCTTAGCTAAATATAACATACCATATATAGACTTTGGAGCATTGGTTGGCAAGGATTCTGACTATAACGATTTCATGACACAGGCTGGCGACGCAATAAATTCCAAGGTTTGCGACTTTGGATTTGGGTTTTGTAGAACCGGCCAAGGTATCAATATATCTGCAAATCACATCAAGGGTATTAGAGCCGCCTTGATATTTGACGAGTACACCGCAGAAATGTCCAGAAGACACAACTGCGCTAACTTCTTCAGTATTCCAGAAAAATATGTAGATGCAGAGATCCTAGAAAAAATTATACTAGCGCTAAAAAATAACTCATTCGACGGCGGTAGACATATGACTAGAATGAAAAAAACTATTGATATTGGTGGCTAATGTTTATAAGCGAAAAAGATAAGTTCATATTTGTGCATGTACCAAAAACTGGTGGCACATCCATGCACATAGCGTTCAAAGACTACTATATTGTAGGCGATAGAACAGATCCAGAACCGGAGGAGCATCATGCATCTTTGGTCAAAATACTTAATGAGAACATGTCTATTGAAGGCATAGAAGAGTATTACACCTTTGGGTTTGTTAGAAACCCTTGGGATAGACTTGTCTCAGGTTTCCATGACTTTAAACAGCAGAGAGCTCAGCTTTCTGGGATAGAGTTTAAAGACTTTGCTATAAACATGGCTAAAGGAGAGGGGAGATATCACGAATCAATTCGAGACGTACACTTTAGGCCACAATATACTTTTTTAGATTGCGCCGAAAAGACGATTGATTTCGCAGGTAAATTTGAGGATATGATAAACTCGTTTAAGTACGTCATGAACGAGTTGGATTTACCACCTCTCACCTTGTATAAACACAGAACTTCAAGCCATCCACCGTACCAACATCTTTACGATGAGTACACTATAGACGCGGTTGCTGATCTGTATAAAGAAGATATAAAAACTTTTGGATATGATTATGAATAAGACAGGATTAGTTCTCTCGCATGTATTTGTAAGAGATCAAGAAGAATACAAATTCGACATGATAGAATGGTGCGTGAACAAAATGCGCCAGTTTGATGATTTTTTTGTGGTGCTTTGTGGTCACGGAATCGCTCCTCCAGAAAGTCTGTCTAACGCTGTAAATGAAACCCATTGGGAAAGCGCAATCAAAACAGATGAAATAGGTAGGGGTCATCCACACTTTTGTAGGAAGGGGTTTGAGATATGCCAACAAAGGGGTCTCGACAAAACATTAAAACTAAGAGCGTTTGACTACATAAAAAACAAAGAACTCTTTGAGTCTCTAAAAGAGGATAAGATACTAGCCACTTTTTCTGAGCAGACCTCGTTTGAGAAGGAATTTTTGGGAGACCTACTGATGTTTGGAGACACCAGCTTTTTGCTAGACCTATGGTCTACTCTACAGTGGGATTACTCAAAAAGCGGCTTAATAAACTTGTACCACAGCATGTTACACATTAATCCAGACTTCACGAGCAATACTAAATTTGTATCACCTCAAGATATAGGCTGGCATACTACAGAAAGCAACTGGAACAATACAGAAAAAAACACTAAGGGCGAAGTTTTGTGGGGTCAGATACCCGGCTTTGGCTATTACGGAGGATATTAAAAAATGGAAGATTTTACCATCGTGGTTCAAGGCCCACTAACAAAGGCCAGTACATGTGCATGTGTTCACTTTTTGGATCACTACAACGAAGATTATCCAGTTGTGATAAGCACTTGGAGTTCAGACAACAACGAAACTGTGGAAGTGCCAGAGGGCGTAACTGTGGTATATGACGACCTGCCAGACAGGGAGCAGGGCAAATTATACGATCCACAAAGCACCTTTTACTGGGCAGTAAAATCTCAATACAATGCGGTGGCAAACGTCAAGACGAAATATGTCGTCAAAACCAGAACAGACGAAGGCTTTTATCCGATTAAGAATATAATTGATAGCTATAGAGAAGGCGATGCCGAAGTGTTATTTGGAAACGTGTTTTTTAAACCTTTCAAAGAATATGCGTACCATATAGGAGACCACCTGTACGTATGCGAGACAGAAGTGGCTGTAAAAGCTCTGAAAACCTTACTAGATATTTACGAAGAGAAACAAAAACCTCAAGACTGGGCTGTGCAAAACGTAAATCGCTCTGATGAGAATAGTTACTGCGCTGAACAAATACTAGCTTTTGCGTTTCTTGAAGGTCTTGGGTATGATTTCTATACCAACATAAGGCCGACCCAAGCGTCTACAAGTATGAGTGGGAAGACTGTATCTATAAGAAACTGGGAAAAGAAGCCATTGCTGGAAAACTTTGACATTTATGACATAGACGATTTTGAAGACTACGTATGTCGCTGGGCTCATGAGAACATTATATTCTCTAAAAACCCAGAACTGCGAAAAAGCCTTAGTGTTAGAGGTGGCAAATTAGCAGAAGAGAGCTACTTTATAGATTTTAAGTATGGTGCAATAAGTAGGAAAGAAGACATATGATAAAACTCATATCACATAGAGGAAACTTAGACGGCCCACAAGAGCAAGACAATGTTATAAGTCAGCTTGAAGAAGTAGCAAAAACCATGCTGGTAGAAGTTGATGTATGGTATTTAGATCATGGATGGTATCTTGGACACGATGGGCCAGAAAGAGCTGTCTCTTTTGATTTCATCTCAAACCCAAATTTTATTTTACATGCTAAAAATTTAAATGCCCTTTATAAATTAACAGGGACTAACCTACATTACTTTTGGCATCAAGAAGACGACTTTACACTAACATCAAAACAATTAATATGGACGTACCCCAGAAAAGAAGTAACTCCTAGATCTATAGTAGTGTGTCAAACTGCTGAAGAGGCTATTGAGTACAGCAAAAAAGAGCTTTGGGGAATATGTACGGACTACATAAAGGAGATATCATGAACATAGGAATTTATTTAAGGCAAGCATCTGCTGCAGATTCTGCTGGAGAAAAACTCCAAAGCCTAATAGAGCAGCTGAATAACAAGCTTTCTGATGGCTCTGTAGAAGACGCTTCGATTTTTTACGATTCCATCGGCCCTATTTC
>MDSV01075994.1_pt1 | contig 17123 bp, 13 predicted proteins | sample 810851 | NCBI WGS metagenome assembly MDSV01 (sample SAMN05326640, study PRJNA326480) | marine metagenome | isolation source: seawater | place: Atlantic Ocean: North East | collected 2012 | reverse complement strand
GAGACTCAAGAAAGTGTTCAAGTTTATGGTCTCAACTATGTAATTAAACAGGTTGAATCTGAAGACTCATTATTAATAGTTGATGATGTTCACGATACAGGAATATCAGTTCAACAAATAATATTTGACCTTCAAAGTGCTTGTAAAAAAAATACTCCTGAAATAAAAGTTGCAACACCATATTTCAAACCGAGTAAAAATAAGACAGAAAGAAATCCAGATTTTTATATTCATGAAACTGATAAATGGTTAGTTTTTCCTCATGAGCTTGAAGGCTTATCTAGTGAAGAAATTGTTGAGCATAAGCCCCAGCTTGAAGATTTAATACTAAAAATTAAACCTTTTCTTAATAAGTGATTATTTAATGGTTAGGAATGTAATATTATTTTAAAGTTAATAATTTTATTAAATGCAAAATGTAGCAACAATTGGTAACGCAACCTTAATTGCATATGATAATTCTGTCCCAATTTTAAGCACTGATCCTTGGTTTGGTGATGAGGATGATGCTTATTTTGGGAGCTGGACTTTAAGTCATGAGATACCAAATAGGTACAAAAAAGATATCCTAGATTCTCAGTATCTCTGGTTTTCCCACGGCCACCCTGATCATTTGAATCCCCAATCTTTAAAGAGGTTTAAAGGAAAAAATCTTTTACTTCCCGATCATGTTGGATCCAGAATCTATGATGATCTTAAAATAAAAGACTTTAGTATAAATATATTGCCAGATAGAAAATGGATTAATTTAACATCAAACATAAATTTGATGTGTATAACAACCATAATGCAAGACTCAATTTTGTTAATGAGTATAGGTAAAAAATTATTTATTAACTTAAATGATGCAGGAACAAGGGGATGTACAAGGTTTATAAGAGGCGAAGCAAAAAAATTTTCAGATGTCTACTTGCTAAGTCTGTCAGGATACGGCGACGCAGATATGATCAACTGTTACGACGAGCAAGGAAGATTTATCATACCTCCCGCTAAAAATAATACACTCGTTGGAGAACAGCTGAGCCTCACTGCTAAATCTGTAAGCGCCAATCATGTCATTCCATTTAGTTCTCATCATCAATATCAAAGATCCGACTCAATCTGGGCGCAAGAGTATGTAACTCCAATGCATGCATATAGTGTGGGGTTACATGAGGATATTAACTTTATACCTCCTTTTGTAGAAATAAACTGTGATTCTGGATATTTCAAAGAAATAAATCCCAAATCAATTAAACCTAAAATTTTCAAATCAGAAAAATTTGGTGACAACTGGTCGGATGAGTTATCAGCTGAAGATTTTCTTGCTGTAAAGAAATATTTTTTTGAAAAAGAAATGGTATGTAAAAGGTTTGGCTTTATTAATTTTGTTGTTGGTAAAAAACATCATCCCATCCCATTAAACAAATCACTTAAAAATAGAGGAATTCAATTTGAAGTTCCAAGATCAAGCTTAATGAAAGCAGTTAATTATGAAATTTTTGATGATTTATTAATTGGCAATTTTATGCGTACAACATTTTTTGGTTTATCTTCTCTCTATGACTATGACTTCAACCCATTAGTAACGAAATATGCTGATAATGGAAAGGCAAAAACAGAAGAAGAAGTCACAACATATATTAATGAGTATAAAAAAAGGGTTGGAAGACAATTTATTTTTGATTCCTTTTTGGATAAATCAGCAAATCTATTAAATAGATTTTTGGTAAACAGGCAATCTAGGGCTAGAAGATTGATTAAATCTATTTATTACAAGATCAAATAGTTAACATGAAAAAGGGTACACAACTGCGATTGAAAGAAAAACAAATTGATACTATTTTAGTTTTAGATTTTGGTTCTCAGTATACTCAATTAATTGCTAGAAGAGTGAGAGAGTTAGATGTATTTTCAGAAATTCTTCCTTGGGATATTTCTCCTGAAAAAATTAAAGCAATCAAACCAAAGGGAATTATTCTTTCTGGAGGACCGGAATCAGTCACAAAATTAAATACTCCAAGAGTTCCTGAAATTATTTTTCAATTAGATATACCTATTTTAGGGATTTGCTATGGGATGCAAACTCTTGCTGAGCAGTTTGGAGGTCAGGTAAGTCGCTCTGAGGCTAAAGAGTTTGGGCATGCTGAAATCCATATAGAGGAACCATCATTGCTTTTTGATGGATTTAGCTCTGGCTCTTCTATTGATGTCTGGATGAGTCATGGAGATCATGTATCAATATTGCCTGATAAATTTAATTTAATTGCTTCGACTGCTTCAGCACCAATTGCTGCTATGGAGCATTCTGAAAGATCTATATTTGCTTTACAGTTTCATCCTGAAGTAACACATACAAAACAAGGGAGCACCGTTTTGCATAATTTTATATTTAAAATATGCAAATGCGCTGCTCAATGGAAAATGAAAAATCTCATTGAGCAAAAAATCCAAGATATTAAGGAAAAAGTTGGCAATGAAAAAGTCTTGCTTGGTTTATCTGGAGGCGTTGACTCATCAGTTACTGCAATGCTTCTAGACAAAGCAATCGGAAAAAATCTCATTTGTGTATTTGTTGATAATGGATTGCTTCGCAAAAATGAAGCTGAAGATGTAGAAAAACTATTTAAAGATAAGATGGATCTTAACTTGTTAGTTGTTGATGCTAAAAAAATTTTTTATAGACATTTAGAAGGAGTATCAGATCCGGAGCAAAAAAGAAAAGTTATTGGCAGAACATTTATTGATATCTTTGATAACGAAGCTGCAAAATTAAAAGATAAAATAAATTTTCTTGCTCAAGGAACTATATATCCTGATGTGATTGAGTCATCTGAGTCAGAATCAAAAGAAGCTAGAGTGATTAAATCTCATCATAATGTTGGCGGCCTTCCTAATGATATGAAAATGGAACTAGTTGAGCCCTTAAGAGATTTATTCAAGGATGAGGTTAGAAAAATGGGATCTGAAGTTGGACTTCCATTAGAGATGCTCCATCGACATCCATTTCCAGGACCTGGATTAGGAGTGAGAATATTAGGAGAGATTACTCAAGAAAAAGTTTTAACCTTGCAAAATGCAGATGCCATATTCATCGAGGAATTAATTAAAGCAGACTTATATGATCAAGTAAGCCAAGCATTTTGTGCATTTCTTCCAATTAAATCAGTCGGAGTTGTTGGCGATGAAAGAAGATATGCTGATGTAATAGCTATAAGAGCAGTTGAAACGGTTGATTTTATGACTGCTACCTGGGCCAAACTTCCCTATGATTTCCTTGGACATGTTTCAAATAGAATTGTGAATGAAATCGAAGAAATTAGTCGCGTTGTTTACGACGTTTCAAGTAAACCACCTGCAACTATTGAGTGGGAGTGAAAAATATCTTTGTAATCCTCCTGTTTACTGGCTTTTTTGCTGGCATGCTGAAAGACTTGTTGGCTGAAGGATGCACGGTGGCTAGAAAATATGATGACCAATAGTTTTTCATACCGAGCTGACTTACAGTTACTAAGGGGTTTCTCGGTATTGCTAGTATTCCTCTATCACTTAAAAGTCCCTGGATTCGAAAATGGATTTTTGGGGGTTGATATATTCTTCGTTATAAGTGGATTTCTTATGGCAATCCTTGCAGAGAGAGTCACTACAATTGAATTTTACACAAAACGATTAAAGCGATTGCTTCCAGCATACTTTGTAGTAGTTTTAGTGACGAGTGTGGCTGTAATTGCATTAACAATTCCCGTTGACTCTAATCAGCGATTAGATCGAATTTTTTACGATTTGGCTGGGCTAAGTAATTTCGCTTTTTGGGTTGAAAACTCCTACTTTGACAATAGCGCATTTAAACCGCTTCTGAATTTCTGGTCTCTCGCTGTAGAGCTTCAATTTTATTTGTTAGCACCTTTTCTTCTACCTTTTTTACACAAAAGAAAATTTTTATTAAGTCTAGTTATTGTAAGCTCGTTATTGCTTTCAATGGCAATAATTACTTTATCTCCCAAAACAAGTTTTTTTATGTTGCCAACTAGGCTGTGGGAGTTCTTGTTTGGAGCATATGCTGCTTGGTTTGCAGCAAAAAATGGTCAAAATAAATTCACAAGTGCATTTGTTTTAATTGCGGTGTGCACCTTGCTTGCGGTTATCTTTTTTTACCCTCTTCCACAAGACTCGTTATCTGTTTTAACTGGGCATCCAAGTGTCGCAGCATTAATGGTTGTCACTTTGACAACTGCAATTATCGCGTCGGGTCTAGACAAATTATTTTCCACAGATTCTAGAGTCGCAAGGATGATAATTAGAATAGGTGACTATTCTTATTCTATTTATCTTGTTCATTTCCCAATAATTGTGCTCGTAAATTATGCTCAATTTGGAGGCACTAGATTAGGGTTTAACAGCATCTCACACTTACTTGCTATTGTTGCCCTCACTATGGTTGCATCGTTTTTTCTCTACAACTATGTTGAAAAGGTTAGGTACAGTAAACGTGCTACTGTTCCTTTATTTTGGCTTTCGTCAGCTTGTCTTTTACTGGGAATCTTTGGTAGCAGTCTGAATAAGTTAGGCTACAGTCAAAATGAAATCTTGATATTTAATGCGTGGGAGGATAGGGCATATTATCGTTGTGGAAAGTTAGCAAGGATTTTAAATCCAACTTCTAACGTATGTCTGATAGGCAACGATCTTGATAGCGATAGGGTATTACTGCTAGGTAATAGTCATGCCGATTCAATTAAAATAAACTTCCAAGAATCTATGAAAGATAACGGAATGACAACCTTCTTTTATGTTCATAACAACCCTTTAATATCTTCTACTCATAATTCGGAGTTTATAAGTAATGAGGTTATTAAAAATGGAATTAGCACTATTGTGATCCACTACAGTCCAAGCTTTTACGATAATTATAATTCCATTGCAAGAATAACTGCTTTTGTTCAAATGATGAAGGCTAAAAATATAAGTGTTCTATTTATCGCTCCAGTGCCAGTTTATGAGCATCATATTCCAAGGACTATGCTTGAACTTCTAGATGAATCAAGTTCAAAAATAACCCTAACTAACTACGATGACTATAAGATAAGTGCAGCAAGTTTTGACAAGTTTATAAATAAAAATAATGTTAGCTTAGAAGATGTATTCTATCCTCATACGATTTTCTGCCCAGAACGAGAGTGCGCATATCAAAGAGAAGGAGCGCCCTATTATTTTGATAGTGAACACCTTACGCTAACTGGTGGAATTCAGTTGCAATCGATTTTCAATGAAATTGGCTTACGGTTAAGCTCCAAAAAACTAGAAAAATAGATAGTTATTGAATATGAGTGAGTGGTTCGACAGCCAAAAGAAGCTAAATAATCAACATAGATTTACTCCATGCTAACCATTGTTTTTATGATGTTTCTTTGAACCAAAGCTATTGAGAGGCAATTAGCGTGTTCCTTGCAAATTTCATATTTTATTAGGGCTTAGCCTTTAAAAACAGTTACCCTATAGACAACTAACCCATTAAAATTATAAATAATTATGATTAAAAGTATAAAATTATACACATTAAAACTTATAAACTTACTTTTGGTAGTCCCATTAAGGTTTATATTGATATCGATTAAACAAAATAAAGGCATTCGAGATAAAACAATTCATAGCATTTTGTGGAATGAATCTATTAATGATTCCGCTCAATATGTAAAAAATTTTCTGCCCGAAGTGCTTCTTTTTGATAATAAGCAGGCTTTATGGGACTTTACAATTGCAAAAATTGAGGCTTTTGGCCCATGCGACATTTTAGAATTTGGCTGTTATAAAGCGAATTCCATAAATTATTTTTCAATGAGGTTACCAAATAACAAATTTTATGGATTCGACTCTTTTAAAGGACTTCCTGGTGATTGGCTGGGCCATCACCTACCAAAGGGCACATTTGATCTTAAGTCAAAATTACCAAGAGTTACTAAAAATGTTGAGCTTATTCCTGGATGGTTTGATGAGTCTTTACCAGTTTTTTTTAAAAACAATACTAACTTAAATACTTTCTTATTGCATATTGACTCTGACACATATGTTTCTGCATGCACTGTTCTATCGAACACAATAGATCTTTTAAAGCCCGGAGTTTTAATTCTATTCGATGATTATTTAGCATATCCTAATTGGGAAAATGGAGAGTTTTTAGCATGGAAAGAATTTTGCTCTCAAAATTCTATCAAATATAGGTACTTAGCCTTTGCTAATGAGCAAGCCCTTGTTGAAATAATTTAAAGCCTAATTTTTGGGATGGCTAATATTAATTGAAACCCAGGAAAATTCTTATGCGGTAGCTTATCTGTTTTATGAAAAATAAGCTTTTCTCCAAGAATAAATCTCATCATCCCCCCAATAAACTTAGAGAATGGATTTGAAAATAAATTGAAATTAGGTTGAATTAGATAAATTACATAATCAAGTTGCTCAAGAAAGTCATTTATTTTGAGAGCTTGCTCTTTATTAACCTCTATATTGTGCTCAAATATTAACAAGGGCTTATTTTTCTTTATTAACTCCTTCGCGCCAACCATTACTTCAAGCTCATGACCCTCTACATCTATTTTTATCATTGAAATTTCTTCATTGGCAAAATCTTTAATATCATCTAATTTAAATGAATTTATCTCGTGAAAAATTGTGCCATCTTCTTTAACATTTTGCATTTCAATCGAGGAAACTATTGATGAATCACCTATATTGAAATTAGACTCATTTAAAAATTTCTTTTCATTTTTATTTGAGATTCCAATGTTAAAAATATTTATATTAGTGATATTTCTGGTATTGAATTTTAATAATTCATACGTATTTGGGTTTGGCTCGAAAGAAAATACTTTTTTAGAAATTTTGCTGAAGTACAGAGAGTGATTTCCAATATTGGCCCCAACATCTATGAAGGTAGAGAGTTTTTTATGATTGAGCTTATCTTTTAAAAAAGACATTATTGCATTTAATAAATCCTCTTCGTAGATTCCAAAGTTATTTATTTCTAGGCCAATGTGATCAAAAGCAAAAATAGCAATCCTGGGATTACCGCGTTCTATATTTTTGCTAGCATATTTATGATTAATCCTATTTATTATTTTCCTTAAAGGTCTGGAAAATCGATATCTGGATAAATACTTATAGTTTTGAGTCATTAAAATCCCATATTTTGTAAAATTTATAAAGTATAAATGTGTTAATTCATACTATATTTTAACTTCCATAGGATTTATATTGTTTATTTCAATTAAAATTAAGTTTAAGTCAAAAGAATATGGAAAAAATCGTAATTGTTTCGCAGGCTTTCCATCATCTTGAAAAGAGCATCTTATTAAAAAATAATGTTATAAAAGATTCCTTAATTTTCAATTTTCATGAAGATAAAGAAAAACTATCTTCCCTTAAGAGAAGTTTTAATCAGGCATATATTAAACATTTTGATACTCCTAAAAAAATAGATTTTAAAGATATTAAAAACGTTAAGGTATTTGTATTTTTTTCTTTTTCGCCACATTTATCTTTCATTGAATTTATTTATCAAATCAGAAAGGCTGGAAAGAAAATAGTATTTATTCAAGATAACCACCAATTTTCAATTCATCAGGGCAGTGTTAATTCAATTATTTTTAAATCAGATTTAATAGTAACTGCTTCTGATAGCGAAAAAAAATATCTTATCGATAATGAATTACATCCAAAATCAAACATAGTTTCTGAGGGGTGGCTTTTTAGAGATATATATGAAGGTTCAGAAATCACTAATAGGAACCAAATAGAAAAAAAAATCCTAATCGTTTTCACAGCACCAATTGAAATAACTTTAGGTTCAAGTGAGAAGCAGGCTCATAGAATGGATATTCTTCGATGGGTAAGTAGAAATTTCCGAGATTATCAAATCATAGTAAAACTTCATCCCCACGAGGATTATCGTCAATTTGAGTCCAAGATAAAAAATTTAGCATTTCCCATATCAATACTTTCATCACAAAGCTCAATTAATCAGGCAATTGAATCAGCTGAAATTATTGTTTCCTCTAATGAATCTCAAGCCCCATTAGATGTTATAACTCAATATATCAATAAAAGACTAATACTTTATTTCTACAAAAAACAAAATTTCTTAAAAAATAAAGTCTCTATTTATGATTCTCATCTAGATAATCCTAAAATTCAAATTGGCGAGATAGAATATTTATATAAAAAACAAATTAAAGATCTCTATTTAGAACTTAACAAAAACGCTTACACTGCAATTGAAAATCAAATATATAATTTAATCGTCGACGATAAAAGTACAGACTCTGATTCTATAATAGAGATTTACCTTTGGCTTTATATTTATGGACAAAAAAAACTTGTTTTAAGCTTTCTTGAAGATCAACAATCAAAAAAATATAAAAATTTGCAAAATTTATTATTAAAAAAAGATTTTAACTTATTGCAGCTTAAGAAAGATTTCACCGAAAATACAATGAGAGACCCATTAAGTATCATTTTAGTAAGGCATTACTTGTCTAAAAGTCATATCCTGAAGACTGACCTTGATTACATTGTTAAGTATTTTTTTAAAGAATCCCTTTTTCAATATTTTTTTAGAGATTTAATAAGATTGAACAACCTTGTTTCTTTTCAGATATCAAATACATATTTTCAAGCTAACTACAAAAATCTTATCGCCAATATAGAATATATGTATATTTTAAAATTTAAATTTTCTAAAATTTTCTTTAATTTATTAAAGAAAATTTATAGTAAAAAAATATTTCTTGTTAGTTCTGTGTCTTTTTATATTTCTGATAGAATTTTAAGAATATAGTAATAAAACATATTGTTTTATGGATTCTAAAATTATGAATACAAGCGATGTCAATCTTATAAACAGACTTGAGACTTAAATATAAAAAATTTTCTTAATGGTTCGATCTCCCATGTTAGGGTAAGAACATGAAGCTAGTTACTTAATAAATTTAAAATGATAAAACCAATAAGAATTTTAAATATTCTCTCTAAAAAACACATCAAAAGGTTGCCATTTATTATCCTAGCTATGCTGATTGGAGCAGGATTTGAGGTAGTAGGCTTAAGTCTTATAATTCCATTACTGGACATTATTACTAATGCATCGCAAAGTAAATTTGTGGGATTTATTTCCTCCAATTATCCAATGCTTGAGAGTGATATCATCATCATATTTACAATAGCGTTTTTTGGATTAATTTACATTTTTAAGGGCCTGTATCTTGCATTATTAGCTCACATAATCAGCAAATTTGTATTTGGAATTAAGGTAAGTATTAATAAAAGGCTGATTCAGTATTACATTAATGTTCCATATGAATTTCACCTTCAAAATAACTCCAGTTCTCTCATTCGCAATATTACAATTGAAGCTAGAACTTTAGTCTTTCATACACTCATCCCTCTTTTAGTGATAACAACAGAAAGTCTTGTGATCATAGCATTTATGATATTTCTAATGTGGCTAGAGCCACAGGGCACAGCGATCGTTATATCTTTACTTCTTTTATCAGGCATAATATTTCAGGGACTTATTAAGAATTTCATGGAAGAAATTGGTTCAACTCGGCAACGTGCAGATGGACTGATAGTTCAAAAAGTACAAGAGGCTATTGGTGGAATAAAAGATGTTAAAGTACTTTTAAGAGAGGAGGCTTTTATTGAGCATTTCTCAAAGTATAATTTGCTATCAGCCAAAGCAGATGCTCAACATTATACTTGGTCACAATTCCCAAGAATGTATCTTGAAACAATTGGCGTGGTTACTTTATGTGCATTACTAGTTTTCCTTACGATAAATTCTGCTGATTCGGCTCAGGTAATTCCAACCTTTGGTCTTTTTGCTCTTGCTGCATTTCGTTTATTGCCGTCCGCAAATCGAATTATGATTTCATTTAATGGTTTAAGATATTCATCTTCAGTTATTAGCAATATTGAGGAACAGCTTAATGAAGCTAAATTGATTCCTGTTCAAAAAAACAATGACCAAATTGCCAAGAATTCTTTATCGTTCGAAAAATCTATAGACCTTTGTAATATCTCACATAGTTATGATGATTCTGAAAATATTTCACTAAGTGATGTTTCTATTTCTATAGAAAAAGGTGAAAGCATTGGGATCATTGGAAAAAGTGGCGCAGGGAAGAGCACTCTTGTTGATGTGATTTTAGGACTCCTAGCTCCAACATCAGGGACTATAGCCGTGGATGGTAAAAGTATTTACGATAATCTTAATGATTGGCAACATATTGTTGGCTATGTTCAACAAGATGTTTTCCTTCTTGATGATAGTATTCTCAAAAATATTGTATTTGGAATAAATGAATCCAACTTTGATTTTGAAAGATTGAATCAAGTTATTAAAGAGGTTCGACTAAATGATTTCATTAATTCACTTCAAGAAGGTTTAAATACCCAACTTGGGGAGCGTGGTCTTCGCCTTTCTGGGGGACAAAAACAAAGAATTGGCATGGCTCGAGCTCTATATCATCAATCGTCTGTACTTGTTTTTGATGAGGCTACTAGTGCTCTTGATTCCGAAACTGAAAGTGAAATTATGTCAGAAATTTCAAATTTAAAGGGTGATCAAACGATTATAGTTATTGCACATCGGCTCTCAACCCTTAGACATTGCGATCGGATCTTGGAATTAAGCAACGGATCAATTATTAAAACATATCAAGGTACTGAGATAGAAAACCTACTTAAATAATTTAAGTAGCAATTGCTTGAGTAATGGTTTGGTGCGTTTAGTGAAAAATTTCTAAAAAGTTATGATCTTTGCAGTTGTTACAACAAAAAAATGTATAATTTTGACTAATAATAAGAATGCTATTAATTGAATGAAATGAATAAAGATCAAAAAGTTATTGAAGATTTTGGAGATGAATGGACTGACTTCACATATGAGAATAAGACGATTGGTCAAGTAGAACTAGTAAAAAATTTTAATCAATACTTTTCCATTTTTCCTTGGAAAGATATTTCAGATCAAGCAGAAGGTTTTGATATGGGCTGTGGATCAGGCAGATGGGCTCAATTCGTTGCACCAAAGGTGAATTTACTTAATTGTATTGAACCCAGCAAAGCTCTTGATGTCGCTAAGGTAAATTTAAAAAAGCTAGACAATATTTCTTTTTATCGTGAGACTACTGATAGTTGCTCTTTGAATGATCAGTCGCAAGATTTTGGATATTGCTTAGGAGTTCTCCATCATATTCCAGATACTCAAAAAGCTCTTTCAGATTGCGCTCGTTTATTAAAAAAGGGAGCTCCCTTTTTACTTTATCTTTACTATAATCTAGATAACAAGCCTATCTGGTACAGATATATCTGGAAGCTTTCAGATTTTTTAAGAAATATCATCTCAATTTTACCTAGAAGTCTCAAAAAAGCAGTCTGCTCTTCTATTGCAGCTTTAATTTACTTCCCACTTAGTAGAACAGCATTATTTTTTGAATTTTTAGGGTTCAATGTCTCAAATTTTTTGCTATCTGACTATAGAAATAAGCCATTTTATCAAATGAGAAATGATGCACTGGATAGGTTTGGTACTCGGTTAGAGCAGCGTTTTTCTAGACAACAGATTGAAGACATGCTCTTAGATTCTGGATTTCGTGATGTAAGCTTCTCTGAAGATATGCCATTTTGGACAAGCATTTCTTATAAATCCTAATTGCAAAATACGATGATATAGCTTCATGATTGCAAATTAAATTTAAACAGAAATGAATCAAGACATTAGTGTTGTTATACCAGCATACTTTAACATAGGTGAATTTAAACTTACCTTTGCCAATCTCATAAATCAGTCTAAGTGTCCAAAAGAAATTATTGTCATAGACTCATCAAAAGATGATCTAATTCAAGACTACATTAATGATCTTCCAGAAATTCAAGAAACTAAAATTATATACTTTAGATCTAAAGAAAGACTATTTCCAGGCGCAGCAAGAAATCTCGGAGCATCTCTTGCTAAGTATCATTGGATAGCATTTATAGACTCAAAGACTATCCCTGCTTTTGATTGGTTAAAATGCACTTTAGATAAAGCAATCTCTTGTAAGGCTGATCTCGTTTTTGGCAAAACAAAATATCAAGCTTTTACCACTTTTCAATTCTTTGTGGTTGCCTCAACCTACGGATATAATCCTATTATTACGCTCCCAGGAACATTAATTTCCCGAGAAAAATTTCTTCTAACAGACGGTTTTAATGCTTCTGTAAGATCTGGAGAAGATATTAAATGGAGAGCTGATGCTTCAAATAAGTTTTTACATACCCATGCAGGTGATGAAATTGCGCTTACTTATACTTCTCTTCCTAGAAGCTTATATAAAGCTGCAAAAAAATTCTTTACCTATCAAATGTATGGTGCACTGGTAGACATTCAGATCAACGCAAAATCTGTATTTCTAGCAATATTTTTAATTATTATTTCTCTAATAGTTCCCAGATGGAACTCACTTTTACCTGGATGGGATGAACATCCCTTATACATTCCAGATATTACAAAAATATACATTTTATCTATTACATTTACAGCCTTGGTCCTATTACTCTTTAATAGATCCGTTTTTGCATTAAAAAGTAACTCACCAATCTCAAGGGCATTCAGATTAGTAATTTTAATTCTTGCTCTTACTATTGCATTGAGATGGAATTATGTTGTAGCTGGATTTGTAGAAAGCTCTAGCCTTTATATACCCCATGTAACAAAAATTTTTATTTCATTAATCGGCATTGTTGCCTTGTACTTCAGGGGCATTTATTTTCCTTTTAAACATGGTCTGTCATCAAAAGATATTTTCCCATTTCAATGGATAGGAATAGGGGTAGTTGGCTTCATCCTAGATATAATCAAAGCTCCAGGATATATAATGGGCGCCATCTGGAAAATATTAAAAGTTTAGCCATTCAATTATAGTTTCAATGTTAAACCTTGGAGGAATATATGGAGATATCAAAAGCTGTAAAGAGGAGATCATCAATTCGAGCATTTTTAGATACCCCGGTTGATAATAAGCTTATCAAAGATCTTTTATCTGAGGCCGCCAGGTCTCCAAGTGGTGGGAATCTCCAGCCATGGAGAATTGCAGTGATTAATAAGAAAAGTATGAATGATTTTTTAGCCTTTCAAGAATCTTGGAATAAACCAGAGATTCCTAGTTATGATATTTATCCGACTAATTTAAAAGAGCCTTACAGGACCTCCAGATATGAGTTGGGTGAAGAAATGTATAAAATATTAGGAATAGATAGAGACAACAAAGAGGGGAGATTAGATCAGGTTATGCGAAATTTTAGATTTTTTGATGCCCCTGCAGCAATTTTTTGCTTTGTCGATAAGCAAATGGGAAGGCCACAATGGTCTGATTTAGGTATGTTTTTACAAACTTTTATGTTGTTAGCTATTGGAAAGGGTTTGGATACATGCGCTCAAGAGGCTTGGTCAATTAAAAATACAAGTGTCAGTGAGTTTGTTGGCGTCAGTGATAATGAAATATTATTTTGTGGAGTCGCATTGGGTTATCGTGATCGAGATGCAAAAATTAATAAACTCAAGTCTAAAAGACGGCCTATAGATGAGTGGGCTACATTTTTATAATTAAAATGAAACAAAAAAATGAAGTCATAAAATACATGTCCATGGCAATTTCACAAGCTATTAGAGCAAATAACATTAATGAGGTTCCTGTAGGAGCTGTGATAATTCAGGATAACAAGGTCATAGGACGAGGTTTCAATCGTGTAATTCAAAGTAAATCAATCTCAGCCCATGCAGAAATTGAAGCGATAAATTCTGCCAGCAAATTTTTAAATAATTATCGACTAAATGGCTGCGATTTATTTGTGACCCTTGAGCCATGCCATATGTGTGCAAAAGCTATTGTTGATGCAAGAATAAAGAGATTATATTTTGGGGCATATGAGCCTAAATCTGGTGCTATTGAATCAGTTGATCAGTTCCTAAGCAAAGATCATCTGAATCATAAAGTAGTTTTTAGCGGTGGGCACATGCAAGAACAATGCTCGGATTTACTAAAACAATTTTTTCAATCCAGAAGAAGGAAGAAAATTTCTTGAGAAATTTTATTTCAACTCTAGCCAGACAGGACAATGATCTGATGGTTTTTCCATCGCTCTAGTATTGTAATCTATTCCAGTATCCAGGATTGAGTGCTCTATATTTTCTGATAACAATATATGATCAATTCGCAACCCTCTTTTAGGATTATCATCAAACATCCTTGAACGATAATCAAACCATGAATAAATTGATCCTTCCTCAGGATTTTGTTTTCTCCAAGAGTCTACAAAACCTATGTCTTTAATTTTATTCCACATCTCGATTTCTTCAGGAAGAAAAGCAGTTTTACCTTCGCGCAACCATCTTTTTACATTTTGCTCACCAATACCAATATCCAAGTCAGATGGCGCAACATTAAAATCTCCCATTACAATTAGATTTTCTTCATTTTTTTTAATTTTTTTAATGTGTTTTTCTAAATCATTATAAAATTTAACTTTCTTTGGAAATTTGGTTTCATGTGATCTGTTTTCCCCTTGAGGAAAGTACCCGTTCATTATCGTAATTTTTTTTCTATTCCATTTGAACGTAGCTTGAATAAATCTTTTTTGATCATCTGCTGAATCTCCAGCAAAACCTTTTTGTACATTTTCTGGTTTTTGCTTACTAAGAATTGCTACACCATAGTGGCCTTTTTGCCCCCAAAATTCTGCGTGAAATCCAATTTCTTGAATTTCTTCAATTGGAAATTCCGGATCATTTACTTTTGTCTCTTGAATTCCAATTACATCAGGATCAATGGTATCTCTTAAATGAATGATTTGGTGGGGACGAGCCCTGATACTATTAATGTTAAACGATACAATTTTCATACTTTATAAGGCTTTAGAAAGATAAATACTTTGATTAAACATTGCATAGTCTGAGAGAATTTGTGTTCCTTCATTTAATAAATAGTCATTATCTATGTCTATTTCAAAGTCTTTTTCTTCTTCTTCGGTTTCTTTGGAATCATTATAATCTTCCATATCTTTATATGAATTAAAAATCTCTAAATTAAGAGAAGAGCGTCTTTTATTTTCTACATCCAATGCCCATGTTTGTCTTTCATCTTTCTCAACCCTTCTTTTTGTTAAGTTCAAAGAAATTATTTTTTTGTTTTTTTGGATTTCATATCTTTTTCTTACATCAAGGATATATTGTAAATTTGGATTTTTATCCACTCTTATTGAATGCTTATCATTTAATTGAGATATCAAAGAAGACTGCATGGAAAATTTTTTGTAATTTATAGGTTCAATTTCATCCCACGGAAGAGCTGTTTCGAATGAGCTTTCGCCAAATTCCTCAATATCCCATGTGCTTGGTAAGGTTATATCAGGATTTATGCCTTTGCTTTGCATGCCAGATCCTGTAACTCTATAAAATTTTGATTCCGTAATTTTGATTTGTCCAGAGCTCAAATCATCTAACTTTTGAACAGTGCCTTTGCCAAAGGTTTTTTGACCTATGATTATACCCCTTTTATAATCTTGAATAGCCCCTGCAAAAATTTCTGATGCAGAAGCAGAGTATCTATCAACCATGACAGCTAGCGGCTTTTTCCAGACTTGCTTAGCTCTGAGATCTCCCCATAATCTTAAACTGCCATTACTTTCTTTGACTTGTAACGTTGCTCCAGAGGATACGAACAATCCAGTTAATTTATTTGCTTCATAAAGTGAACCACCAGAATTACCTCTTAGATCTATTAAAACAGCATCAACATTTTGATTAACAAATTTCTTTAGAATCGTTTCAACATCTTTTGAGCTGCTTCTAAAGTTTGGATCTCTAGTACGCCAAGCATTAAAATCTATATAAAAAGTAGGCAAATCTATTATGCCGATTTTTATCATTTGCTGATTTCTTTTAACTTCAATTATTCTTGATTTCGCTGCTTGCTCTTCCAGTCTTACCTCTTCGCGCGTAATTATCACAAATTTCCTTTCACTAAAATCTTCTGTTTTTCCTGGAATAAGCTCTAACTTAACTTTAGTACCAGCTTTACCTCGAATTAATTGAACAACCTCATCGATTCTCCACCCAACAACATCAGTTGGTCTTGAATCTGATATATCAACTTGAGAGATCTTGACTATTTTGTCATCTGGATTAATTTTGCCTGTTTTTTCTGCGGGGCCTCCAGGCACAACACTTACTATGGTGGGATAATCATCTTCTGTTGTGAGTAAAGCTCCAATTCCCTCAAGCTTTAGACTCATTGTCATCTCAAAATCTTCCGCTGACTTAGGAGAGAAGTATGAGGAATGTGGATCAAAAAAAGATGTTAAATTATTCATAGAAATCGAAAAAACATCTTCTTCATTTCTTTGAGAAATTCTTCTAAGCCTACTCTTATATCTTTTTTGAACAGTTTCTGTAGCCTCATTAAGCTCTTTATCAGCTAGCAGTGATGTTAATATGTCGTTTTTTGCTAGTCTTCTCCATATTTTTTTTAGCTCGATTTTACTCTTTTGCCATTTTTTTTGATCATCTTCAATCAAGAGGAAATCATCTTTTGTAAAGTTAAAATTTTTTTTCGCAACTTCTTTGAGTTTATAATTAGTAGCTTCAATCAATCGATTATAGTATAGATTTATAAACTCAAACTGGGACTTTAAATCTATTAAGCAAAGAGATGATTTAATATATTTATTTTGATAACTAGTAGGATGATCAAATTTTGAAAATTTTCTTTTAAATAATTTGATTTCATTTTCTGTGAAATAAATTTTTTGAGAATCCAGTTCATCTAACAGTACATCAAATATTTCTGAGTTAATTAAGCTCAAATCTTTGTCAATAAAAAAATGATCTTCAGTCATTTTTTTATAAATTTCTTGACAAAGCTCTTGTTTTTCACTTGATACAGGTATGTAAATTTTTGTCTCAGCACCGATGCTAAGCAAAAGTATTACTATTAAGCTCAAAGCTTTTTTCTGTTTATGCAAGATAATTAATTTACAATATTTATTAATAATGAATGCTAACTATATAGAATTTTACTTTGACTGTTCAAGCCCTTGGACATATTTAGCAT
>MDSV01082881.1_pt1 | contig 17124 bp, 15 predicted proteins | sample 810851 | NCBI WGS metagenome assembly MDSV01 (sample SAMN05326640, study PRJNA326480) | marine metagenome | isolation source: seawater | place: Atlantic Ocean: North East | collected 2012 | reverse complement strand
CAAATGAAGAAATAGAAGAACAAAAAAAAAGAGCTAAACAAAAAAAAATTCCTTATATTTACAATAGAAAGTGGAGAGACAAGAAAGAATCTGATGCTCCAAAAGATATCAAGCCAGTTATAAGATTTAAAAGTAAAATTGATGGAACTACCATATTAAAAGATTTAGTACAAGGAGATGTAGAAATCGATAATAACACTATTGAAGATTTTATAATTCTGAGAAATGATGGATCTCCAACCTATAATTTATCAGCAGCAGTAGATGATCAACAAATGATGGTTACACATATAATTAGAGGTGATGATCATAAAATTAATACATTTAAACAAATGCAAATATATCTAAGTATGAAATGGAAACTTCCTTCTTTTGCACATATTCCATTAATTCACACCATAGAAGGAAAGAAACTATCTAAAAGAGACAATGCTTCAACTCTTGATGATTATTCTAAAATTGGGATAATGCCTGAGGCACTAAGAAATTATTTATTAAGATTAGGCTGGTCCTTTAAAGATAAGGAAATTTTTACTTTAGATGAAAGTATTAAATATTTTAATTTAGAAGGAGTAGGTAAATCACCTTCAAAATTAGATATTAGCCGTATTTTATCAATGAATGAACACTATATAAAAAACATGGATGAAAATGATCTTTACAACAAATTATACAAATACTGCAATCACTACAAAAAAAAAATTGAATCAAATAAAGAAGACAAAATCAAAAAGTCTCTATTATTTCTTAAAAATAAAGCAAAAACCTTAGAGGATATTTATAATAACTCAAAGTATATAATTTTTGATGATGTAAACTTTAATGATGAAGATTTAAAGCTTATAGATGAAAAGGCAAAAAATATAATTGCAGATTTTAATATTGAAATATCAAAAGAAGAAAAAATAAACAAAAATATATTAGAACTTATAATTAATAACTTAATAAAAAAACATGAAACCAACTTTAAAGGTGTTGGTCAACCATTAAGAATAGCGCTAACAGGATCTAAATATGGACCTGGCATATACGATATAATGCTATCTTTAGGAAAAATAGATATTGAAAAAAGATTAAACAAGATAATTTAATAAAATTTTCGAAGCCTCTTCTGATGATGAGGATGATGATTTTAAATCATTTATAGTTGAACTTACATCTGAAAGTTGTCTATTAATTAATTCAGGTTTTTTTAAAAAATAATAAACAGATTTAAATATTTCATTTGGATTACAATCTTTTTGAATTAGTTCAGGAATAATTTCTTTATCATTAATAATATTTAACATGTTAGCAAATTTAATTTTTAAAAATAGTTTAGCTAAATAATAATTAATATAATTCATCTTATAAATAATAATAGAAGGTATATTTAGTTTACAAACTTCAAGAGAGACTGTGCCAGATTTTACTACAGCAAAAATTGATTTTTTTAATATTTCATTTTTAATTTTTTCATCTGAACAAATTTCAGCATTAGAAATATTTTGATTATTAAGAAGATTTATTAGATAATTTTTATATTTAACAGTAGAATGAAAAACAAAAAAAAAATCTTTTTCTTTATTATTCATTTTTTTTATAAAATTAAATAATATAGGCGCATGAACTTTAATTTCACTTTCTCTGCTACCTGCAAATAAAGATATATATTTTTTTTTGATATTTATAAGATTATCTAGTTTTACATTATTTTTAAATTCTTCATCTAATAATGGATGTCCAACAAATGTATTTGAAAGTTTTACTTTATCAAAAAATTTTTTTTCAAATTTAAATAGTAATAAAATATGATTTAGATATTTTTTCATTTTTTTCGCTCTACCTTCTCTCCAGGCCCACACCTTTGGTGCTACAAAATGAATAGTTTTAATATTAGGATTAATTTTTTTTACTTTTTCAACAACTCTTAAAGAAAAATCTGGGCTATCAATGCTAAATAAAATATCTGGTTGAAATTCAATTATTTTTTTAACTGTTTCATTTATCTTTTTTTTTATCTTAAATATATTTAACAAAACATCTGTGAAAGCTATGTATGTTATATCTTTTAAATCATAAATCGATTTTATTCCTAATGAATTTAGATGTATTCCACCGACGCACAAGTATTCAATATTTGTATTATTTTTCTTTAGTTTGGAAATTACAGTAGATGCCAATTTATCGCCAGATGGTTCACCAGTTAAAATAAAAATTTTTTTCATTTTGCTGCTATAAACATTTTATTTTTGTTGGCAAAACTGATGCACTTATTTTTATCAAGAATGATATTTTCATTAGATTTAAGCACAATCCCTTTAATGTTAGCTTTCTTACAATCTTTCATCGTTTCTAGACCTACTGTAGGCAGATCTGCTCTAAGATCCTGCTCTTTTTTAGGAAATTTAATAAGCATTCCGTTAAATGCTTTAGATTTTCTTAACCTTTGTAACATTTTTTTTGTTCCTTTAGATGTTTCTTTGGCAATTATATTGCCATTTCTTAAAATTATTCCTTGTATATGATTATGAGCATTTAATTTATTTAAATAACTAATTCCTTTTTTTATTTCCAAATTTTCAAATTTACTTGGTTTTATTTTTGTATAATTTCCTTTTGTAATTGTTAATTCAGGATTAAAATAATTTAATTTTATAACTTTAATTTTATGTTCTGCTAAAATTTTAATTAATTCTTTTAATATAGCAGCATCTCCTAATTTAGATGCTTTTATAATCCTTGGCATATAATAAATTCCTTTTAAATCTAATTTGAGCCTTGAAATTTTGGGTTTTGATATATTTCCAGCAAATATTACTTTTTTACATTTTTTAGAATGAATCAATTTCAAGATTTTGCCAAACTTTCCGATACTTATAAAAAAACTATTTTTATCTTTTTTGAATTTATTATTATTTGTCAAATCAATAATAAAATATTTAATTTTTTTTCTTTTTAATTTATTTAATATTTTAATTGGTAATTTTTTTTCACCTAAAAATAATCCTATCATTTAATATTTTCTGGAATAGAAATTGGCCTTTTTTTATCTGAATTAATAAAGTTAATTATTTTATTAACAAATTGATTATTTTTTATTTTTGAACTTAAAGTATCTATATTTGATCTAAAATTTTCTGATTTAAATATAATATTATATGCTTCTTGCATAATTTTAATATTTTCATTTGATATTTTAGCTCTTCTTAAACCTATAAGATTTAAGCCTACTAAATTATTTCTATTTCCTAATGACAATCCATAAGGAATAACATCGCTTAGAACTCCAGTCATTCCACCAATCATGGCAGACTCGCCTATTCTTGAGAACTGATGTATTGCACAGCTGCCACCAATAATTGCATTATCTTGTATAAAAACATGACCACCAACTTGAACATTGTTAGCTAAAACTATGTTATTAGATAAATTACAGTCATGAGCTACGTGACAATAAACCATAAGTAAATTATTACTTCCAATTTTTGTTATTCCTCCCCCCTGTTCAGTACCAGGATTAATATTAACATATTCCCTAAATTTATTATTATTACCAATTATTATTGAATTTTTTTCACCTTTATATTTAAGATCCTGGGGATCTGTGCCTATTGAAGCAAATGGAAATATTTCATTTCCTTCACCAATTTTAGTATTACCTGTAATATTTATATGCGAATGCAATTTAGAATTCAAACCTATCGAAACATTCGGTCCAATGACACAATATGGTCCAATTATTACTCCATTTGATATTTCTGCTTTTTTATCTACTATTGCTGTACTATGGATCACTAATAATAAATAGCAAAATTATTTATTATTGCTTATCAACTATTACTACTAATTATTTCTCTCTGTCGACAATAGTGGCTGCCCACTGAGCGTCAGCCATTTTCTTTCCTTCTACAAACGCTTCACCCTTATATTTCCATACTCGACCGTGAGATCTTATAGCTTCTATATTCAGTTCTAGCAAACAATCTGGAATTACAGGATTCCTGAATCTTGCTTTTTCTATACTCATTAAAAAAACTAATTTATTCTCATAAGTAGATTTATCAATGCCGTGAGCTGTAAGAGCTGCAGCTGCTTGACCAAAAGCTTCTACTATCAATACTCCTGGCATAACTGGTTGATCAGGAAAATGTCCCTGCACAAAAAAACTATCTTCTTTAACATTTACCAAAGCTGTTGCTGAAAATAATTTTTTTATATTAATTAATTTATCAATTAATAACATTGGATCTCTATGAGGTAGTAAATTTTTAATTTCTTCTTTATTTAGTGAATTTTCACTCATTGATTATTTTTTATAAATTTTTTAATATTCTTTGCAGGATATCCCATCACTTTATCATTTTTAGATATATCATCAATTACACCACTACCACCACCAATTTTAACATTATCTCCTATATTTAAATGACCAGAAATTCCAGCTTGTCCTCCGATCATCACATTATTTCCAATGGTCGTACTACCGGCAAAACCAACTTGTCCTGCAATTATACAATTTTTTCCTATTTTAACATTATGAGCTACATGAACTTGATTATCTAAATATGTATTATTATCAATTATAGTATTAGACATAGAGCCTCTATCAATTATGTTATTGCAACCTATTTCAACATTGTTACCAATAATTACTATCCCAATATGTGGATATCTAACATTATTTTTATTATTGGAAAAAAAAACCAAAACCTTTTTTTCCAATTATTGCTCCATCAAGAATATTGACGTTATTACCAATTATACTTTTTCTAATTATGACATTAGATCCAATTGAACATTTATTTCCAATGATTACATTGCTTTCAATTATAGTGTTATGGCCAATGGAGCATTTTTTTCCTATCTTTACATTTACTCCTAAAAGAACATTTTTTCCAAAACAAGTATCATTAAAAATTTTTAAATTTTTAACATTGGATAAATAAGGATCGTAATCATCATTAATAGATTTTGGATAAAATAAATTTGTAATTTTAGATAAAGATAATAATACATTATTTGTAATTAAAGGTTTACAATTTTTTGGTAAATATTTTAAATAATTTTTTGTAATAATACAAAAAGAAGCTTTTGTTTTTTTTGCATGATCTTTGTATTTTAAATTATGAAAAAATGTTATTTCTTTTTTTTTGGCTGATAAAATATCTTTGATATCAGAAACAACTACGTTTTTTTTTCCTTTATAATTATTTATTTTAAGTAATTTTAAGATATTGTTTAATTTGATATTCTTTTGCTTTTTATAAAAATTATTTAGCATAAAATTAAAATTTTATTTCTTTAACTTTATTATTTAACAAATCAATAATTTCATTGGTAATATCTAAATTTTTTTTTGCAACAATAATATCTTTTTTTCTTATTATTAAAGAAATAGATTTGTCTTTCATATATTCAGATAAAATTATATTTATTTTTACGATAACTTCCTGGCTAACTTTATTTTGTTTTTCTTTAAATTTAGCAAGAATTATTTTTCTTTGATTATTATAATTTGCTACGTCATTTTTCAATTTAATAACCTTTTTATCAAATTCATCAGATTTAAGAAGATTTTTTTGACTTAATATTTGATTTTCATTTTCTTTAAGTTTTTCTTCTGTTTTTTTGAAATCTTCTAATATTTTATTTTTTTCAATATCGATTTGGTTATTAATGTATTTACCTACAATTGACTCATTCATAATTTTATTTAAATCTATAAAAACTATTTCATTGGCATATATATTTGTTGTAAAAATAATTAGGTGTAAAAAAATAATGAATTTCACTATTAAAAATTTAATCATTAGAAAGATGTTCCAATATTAAATCTTAAAGTTTCTGTTTCATCTGTATGTTCTTTTAATAAAGGGATTGCCAAAGAAAAAGTTAAAGGCCCAATTGGTGTAAACCAGTCAAAACCAACACCTGTGGCTGATCTTATTTTGCTATCGTCTAATAATGTACTATAATCAACTCCCCATACATTTGCTATATCTAAAAAAATATTAAAATCGATATGTTGTGACTCATTAAAAATTGGTAGATCAGAAGTTAAATTTAAAGCAGATCCATAATTACCTCCTATATATTCACCTCCATCTTGAGGTCCTATTTTACCTGGAGTAAAACCTCTTAATTTACGAGATGGTAAAAACACTCTTTTTGATATTCTTACGTCCTGATCTATAGAATTTACTGCTTCAGCAAAAAAATTTGCTGAAAATACCAAATCATCAGCGTAGGTAATGTATTTTTCCATGTTTATTGAGTGACGAAAAGTAACGTCATCTGTAGAATAAATCGGAATTGTTTGATGAAAGGAAGTTCGATAACCATCGCTAGGCTGAAAATTTTGGTTTAATTTATTTACAGTAAGTCCGTATGCAAAAAGCGTTTCAAAATAGTCGCCTTTTTGTTTTTTTTTACTATCAGAAGCTTTGGAAGATGTGTCAATAGTTTCATAATAAGTTGAAATACTTGGAGATAAAAAAAAGTCATTATATTGCTCATATGTAGTTTCTAATGAAAATCCTGATCTTGTGCTTTTGTAACCACTCTTGCTCATCATATCTCTTGTTGAGCTTTCTATAGTAGTAGATACGGCTCTATCAGTATTATTGAAATTTGGATTATCTACTTTAAATAAACCTCTTACATTAGATTCTGACAATAATGCAGAAGCTGATAATCCAATACCTTTACCTAAATAGTTATTTTCCTTAATACCTGCTGTAATAGAAGATCCATCGGTACCAGCTCCTACTCCAGCAAATATTTCTCCTGTTGGTTTTTCTTCAACAGTAATATTAATAATACGAGAATCTTTGTTTTTTTCTGAATTAATTATTTCTTTGTTTACTGATTTAAAAATATTTCTTGCTTTTATATTCGCAATAGATTTTTGAAATAAAAGTTCATTATAAGGATCGCCTTCATCTATAATAAGTGAATTTCTTATTACTTTTTCATCAGTAATATAATTCCCAAAAACATTAATTCTATCAACATATAGTTTTTCGGTATCTTCAAAAGTAATAAAAATATTTATTTCGTTATTATTGACAATTTCTTCTTTATATTTAGCATTTATAAATTGATATTCCTCTATAAGAGCAATATTATTTATTTCCTTAACAATTTTTTCTATAGAATTTAAAGAATATCTCTCACCTTTAAGTTCATTAAAAATTTTTGTGAAAACATCAAAGTTACTAGAAGTATAGTCATCAGGAATTTTAAAACTTATATTATTAAAAAAATATTTTAAACCAGGTTTAATTTTAAATGTGAGAATAAAATTTTTACTACTGGATAGTTGAGCAAATGAAGATAGTACTTCAGCGTTATAATATCCTTTATTTTTATAAAAATTTGAAATTAGCCTCTCATCTAGTTTTATACGCTCAACATCAAGGTATTTATTTCGAGTAATAAATTTCCAAAATTTTGTTTCTTCAGAAACAATAATATTTTTTAATTTACCGTCCTTAATTTTCTTATTTCCTATAAAATTTATTTTTTCTATTTTTGCCCTTTCCCCTATGGCAATATTATACTTTACGTTTACTGATTTATTTTCATTTTCTTCTACAAAAGTATCAATTTCGGCAAAATAAAAACCTGATGATCTTAATAAATTTATAATTTGATCTTTTGAATTTTGAATTTTTTCTTTAACAAAAGAAGTTTTTTCCTGAATTTTTACAATATCGATAATTTCATTTAGTATTGTTTTATTTTTAACACCTTCTACTTCTATTTTTTGAATTATTTTGTTTTCTTTAACTGTTATAAGAACTTCATTAGATTTTAATTCAATGTCAATTAACTCAAAATAGCCTGTTTGATAAAGATTTTTTAAAGCCTTATTTAATATGTCATCATTAATTTCTTCATCTACATTGATTTCAGAAAAAATTATTACCGTTTGTTTTGATATACGTTCATTTCCATTAACTTGAATTTTTTTAACAATATCAGCATAGGAGTTGGTAATAAAAAAAATTAAAATATATAAAAATTTTATAATAACGAATAATTTATTCTGTAATAGTTTCATTTTATTTTTTTATTTTTAATTATATTTCTTATATTTGATTTTACTATTTTAATTATTTTATTAATTTTTTTTAGTGATATATGCCCATTATTATCATAATTTTTAAACAAATTCATTTTAATAAGTTTGGATAGTAAATAATAGATATCTTCATATTTAATTTTATTTTTAAGATAATAGTTTACTAATTCATCGTTTCCAACAATTAGTAAAATTTCATAATATTTATTTCTATTTTTAAATTGGTCTAAAAATTTTAGTGAAGGAAACTGATTTTTATTTGGTTTATAAAATTTCATATTATTTATATTAATATTAAATTTATTATCGTTATAATTATATATATTATTTTCAAATAACGAATTTGCTATAGGGATTTCCATTTTTGTATCATGAGCAAGTAAATGAATTGTTCCATCTTTTAGTTTTACAATAGAATGAATGTATGATGTAGGATGAATTAAAATTTTTATTTTATTAAAGTCAATATTAAATAGTTTGTGAGCCTCAATAACTTCAAAAACTTTGTTCATCATTGTTGCAGAATCAATTGAGATTTTTTTACCCATTTTCCAATTGGGATGCCTTAATGCTAATTTGGAATCAATGTTTTTTAAATCTGATTTTTTTTTATTTAAAAAGGGGCCTCCTGATGCAGTTAAAAATACTTCTTTAATATCATTTATTTTTTTATTTCGAATAAGTCTCCATAAAGAAAAATGTTCAGAGTCCAGAGGTATGAATTTTGTTTGATTTTTATATAAAGATTTTTTAATTAAATTCCAACCACATATTATCGACTCCTTATTAGCTACTCCAACTTTTTTACTTATCTCTATCGACTTTAATAAATGTTGTAATCCATAAATACCGGATATTCCACATATGGTTATGTCAACTTTTTTTTTAATTAATTTTGTTGCACTGGAAAAATTATTGTATAATTTAATTTTATTTTTTTTGTAAATTTTTTTACTTTCAATAAATTTTTTTTCATCAAATATTACAGCTTTTTTTACATTTAATATTTTAGCTTGATTTAATAATAATTTAGAATTTTTATTTGTTGACATTAATTCAACTGAAAAATTTTTCTTTGATTTTTTTATTATTTTAAAAGTTGTTTTGCCAATAGAACCTGTAGACCCTAATATTATTACTTTTTTTTTCATTATACGCTAATTAAAAATATACCAGTTGGAATTGCAAACAAAATTCCATCAAGTCTATCTAATAATCCGCCATGACCAGGTAAAAAATTTCCTGTATCTTTAATTTTTGCTTTTCGTTTTAAATAAGACACAAATAAATCTCCAATCTGTGAAACTGTTGATACAATAATTACTAATAATATAAGGCTGAAAGATAAATCTAGGTGTCGAAAAAAAAATAAACAAAATACAAGTGGCAAGATGTATGCGCCAATCATTCCAGAATATGTTTTTTTAGGACTAATTTTGGTTAACTTTTTGCCTTTAAGAATTTTACCAAAAAAATAGCCTCCAATATCAGAAAATATACAGATAGATAATAGCAATATTAAATAAAGATTATTTTCAGAATTTTTGTTTAAAGTGTACCAAATAATAACTACAAAAAGAATTATGTATAAATATGAAAAAAGAGATAATAAAAATAATTTAAGTTTTTCATTTTGTTTGAAAATTTTATTTAAAATATAATAAATTTCTGAAAATAGTAAAAATGTAATTAAAGATAAGGTTAAAAAAAGTACAATTTTATACGTCAAACTTAAATATAAAACAATAAGAAGTGGTATTGACGTTATTATTCTATTTTGCAATTCTGTCATTTAATCCACCAAATTTTCTATTAATATTATGAAATTTTTTTAAAATTGAATAAAAATCATATTTTTTAAAATCAGGCCAAAGTTTATTCACGAAAAAAATTTCTGTATAAATAGTTTGCCACAATAAAAAATTACTCAACCTTTTGGTATTTCCAGTTCTAATCAAAATTTCTGGATCTGGTATATTGGATGTATACATATTCTTGCTTATGTTATTTTCATTAATAACTAATTTTTTTTTATTAACTTTTTTTATTGAACTGATCAACTCTTGTCTTGATCCATAATTTAAGGCAACATTAATTTGAATATTTTTATTTAATTTTGTTATTTTTTCTGTTTTTATTAATTTATTTTTTAAATTTTTTGGGAATTTATTTATATCTCCTAAAATTTTAATTTTTATTTTTTTTTTAGATAAATTTTTTAATTCTTTATCTATAAAACTCTCAAGTAATTTTAAAAGGTATTTGATTTCTTGACTAGGTCTTTTCCAATTTTCAGTTGATAAAGTATAAAGTGTTAAAAATTTAATTTTTTTTTCTATTGCTGCTTCAATAATATTTTCAACAACTTTTGTACCATGTTTATGACCTAAATTTCTAGAACCTTTATTTTTAATACCCCATCTGCCATTACCATCCATTATTATGGCAACATGTTTAGGAATGATCATATTGTCATTATTTCTTTTTCTTTAGAAATAACTTTGTTATCTATTTTTGTTATATTTGTATCTGTATATTCTTGAATTATTTTTTCATACTTTTTTTCTTCATCTTCTGAAATTTCTTTATCTTTAAGTAGTTTTTTTAAATCATCATTTGCTTCTCTTCTTATATTTCGTATTGACACTTTGCACTTTTCTCCCATAGATTTTATCATTTTTTTTATTTCATTTCTTCTCTCTTCACTAAGATCTGGAATTGGTAATCTTACTAGTTGACCATCAATTTGTGGATTTAGTCCAAGATCAGATTTTTTTATTGATGCGTCTATAAGGTTAACATTGTTTAAATCCCAAACCTGTATGTTAATAGTTCTTGGCTCGGGTGTTGTTATGGTGCCAAGTTGATTTATTGGCATTTTTTGGCCATAAACATCAACTTTAATAATATCTAACATGCTAGCGTTAGCACGTCCTGTTCTCAATGAATTTAATTCTTTTGATAAAATATCAAGTGTCTTATGCATTTTATCGTTATAAAAGCTATCTTTAAACATTATTCACCAATTTTTATTCTAACAAACTCTTTAATTATTTTTTCATCTAGACCAAGTTCGTTTATTATATCTTTAACTTTTTTCTTTGGTTCCATAACCCAGTCCTGAGTCAAAAGACTATTTTCTTCTTTAAATTTGTTTATTTTACCTAAACTAATTTTTTTTGCAATTTCTTCTGATTTACCAGAGCTCTTAAGTTCTTCAGCAATTAGTTCTTTTTCTTTATCAACGATTGCTTGATCTATGTCGTTCGATTTTATGGATATTGGATTAGAAGCTGCTATGTGCATTGAAAGCTGTTTTCCAAAAACACTGATTTCATTAGATGTATTATTTAATGACAAGGAAACAATTACTCCTAACTTTGATACATTATCTTTAATTACCGAATGCTGATAGGTATAGTTTTTTACATCATCAGAATTAATTGTCTTTAACCTGCCAATTGTAATTTTCTCACCTATTTTTGCTATAAGTGAAACAAGATTTTCTTCTACCGATTTTCCATTTTTCATTTTTGATTTATTTAATTGATCTAATTCAGATGAACAATTATTATTTAATTCACTTAATTCTTTAACAAAAATTATAAAATCATTGTTTTTTGCAACAAAATCAGTTTCACAGTTGACTTCAATTATTGATGTTTTTTTATCATTTTCAGAGAGTACAATAACTCCTTCTTTTGCATCTCTAGTCATTTTTTTTGAAGCTTTAGCTATTCCTTTTACTCTTAAAATTTCAGCTGCCTTCACTAGATCACCGCTGGATTCCTTTAAAGCAGCATTGCAATCTTTAAAACCTGCTCCCGTAGATTGTCTCAGTTTTTTTATTTTTTCTATATCACCCATTTAACATTATTATTTAATTAATTTTAATTTTCTTGAGTTTTTTTAGAATCTATTTTTAAAGAATTATTTTTTTTTTCTGATTGATTCAAATTTGGTTCAGTAGGTAGATTTTTTTTTGCATTATCAATTGTTTCTCTCAGTAAATTACAATACAAGTCTATTGATCTTCTAGCATCATCATTGCCTGGAATTGGGTAATCAATGCCTTCTGGATTTGAGTTTGTGTCTAAAATTGCAACTATAGGTATTGAAAGTTTTATAGATTCTTTAATTGCTAAAGACTCATGGTTAGTATCTATGACAAAAACTATATCAGGAATTTTTTTCATATCCTTTATTCCTCCAAGAGATCTTTGAAGTTTGTCTCTTTGACCGCTCATTTTTAAAAGTTCTTTTTTAGTAAAACCTCTATTTTCGGCTACTAAATCAGTATTTAACTTATTAAGTTTTTTTATAGAATTAGATATAGTTCCCCAATTTGTAAGCATTCCACCTAGCCATCTATAATTTACAAAATACTGGTCAGTATCCTTTGCAAGCTCTGCTATAGCTTCTGAGGCTTGTTTTTTTGTAGATATAAATAATATTTTACCGCCACTTGAAATAGTATTATGCACTTTTTCTAGAGCTAAATTAGTTAATTCTAAAGTTTGTGTAAGATCAATAATGTGAATTGAATCTCTTTTTCCAAAAATGTATTTTTTCATTTTTGGATTCCATCTTAATGTTTTGTGTCCAAGGTGGACACCAGCTTCTAGCAACTGTTCTATTGTTAAGTTAGGTAACTTCATATTCTTTCCCGGTTATGCCACCACAATTACTGCCCTCTAAAGGGACCGGAGGTATAAAACCACATATTGTGTGCGTGTTAATTTAGAAGGTTAATTGCAAATTATTTATGAAAAAACAAGTATTTTTTTTAATCAATGACTATATTTTCCTTTATTTTTAATGAATTTATAAGTTTATGATCAATTTTTCTCTTATCTTTAAGTTTAAATGTAAGATTAGTGTTGTCATCATTTAATTCAAGCTCAATAGTAGTATTTCCATCAATTTTACTTAGATTTTTAATTTTTTCTAGTTCATCAATATTTTTAAAATTAAATTTTAAATGTTCAATAGGTTTATTCAATATATCTTTTAATAAAATAATTTTTTTGACATTAATTTTTTTTTGAATTTTAGAGTCATCAACATAATTTTTAAATAAAGTTATCATTAATGATTTACCTTCATGTAACACATCTCTATTCATTTCAAAAATATCAGAAAATATAAAAAGTTCAAATATTCCACTTAAATCAGAAAACTTAACAATTGCATATGAGTTTCCTTTTTGAGTTTTTTTTTCTTGAATTTTTAAAACAGTGCAAGCAATGTTAGAACTTAATATATTTTTATCTTTTTCAAAGTCTTCATAATTTACAATATTATATTGATTGAATATTGATTTATATTGGTTAAGAGGATGATCGGAAATAAAGAAACCTAATGACTCAAATTCTTTAGTTAATCTTGTATCGACATTCCAATCATCTATTTTATCAATAAAAGAGTTGTCTTGTTGTTCATCCTCTGTAAATAAATCTATTTGACTCAAAGATTTATTTTCAAAAACATTTTTTGATTTTAATATTATATTTGGTATTGAATTAAATAATGATTGTCTATTTTCATTTAAATTATCAAATGCTCCAGCTCTAACAAGTCCTTCAAGCTGTAATTTGTTAATATCTTTGGGGTTAGCTCTATTTACAAAATCTGAAATATTTTTAAATTCACCATTTTTTTCTCTTTCTTTGACTAAATTTGATATAGCTTCGTAACCTACATTTTTAATTGCACCAAGAGCATAATAAAAATTTTTACCATCTGAATAAAAATTACTATAACACTTGTTTATATCAGGTCTTATAACTTTTATATTTAGTCTTTTTAATTCCTCATAAAATTCACTTAATTTTTTTTGATTAGACAATTCCATAGACATTGAGGCTGCAAAAAATTCGTGAGGATAATATGTTTTAAGATAAGCTGTTTGATATGCAATTAGTGCATATGCTGCTGCATGACTTTTATTAAAGCCATATTCTGCAAATGGTTCTATTTTTAAAAATATACCTGCAGAAATATCTTTGCTGATACCATTTTTATATGCTCCTTCAATAAATCTTTGTTTTTGCTTTTCTAATTCAGACCTTTTTTTTTTACCCATGGCTCTTCTTAATATATCGGCTTCACCTGCTGTAAATCCTGATAGTGCTTGAGCAATTTGCATCACTTGTTCTTGATAAATAATTACACCATAGGTTGGTTTTAAAATTTTCTCTAATTTTGGATGTAAATAATCAGGTTCTCGTTTTCCATGTTTGCAATCATTATAAATGGGGATATTGCTCATTGGACCTGGTCTATAAAGAGCTACAAGAGCAATTATATCCTCTAATCTATTTGGTTTCATGTTTATTAGAGCATCTTTCATTCCAGAACTTTCAAGCTGAAACAAACCAATAGTTTTTCCACTAGATAAAAGTTCATAAACTTCTTGATCTTCGTAATTAATATTTTCTATTTTAAAAGTAGAATTTATTTTATTGATAAGTTTTTGAGCTTTATCAATTACCGTTAATGTTTTTAAACCAAGAAAGTCAAATTTAACTAAGCCAGCATTTTCAGCAGAGTACATATCAAATTGTGTGGAAGGTAACAATAAATCTGCAGAGCTATCTTTGTAAAGAGGAACGGTTTCAGTTAATTTTTTATCAGCAATTACAACACCTGCAGCATGAGTTGCTACATTTCGATTTAATCCTTCCAACTGTAAAGATAAATTTACTAACCTTTCAACCCTTTTATCTTCTTGAATAAGTTTTTGTAATCTTGGTTCAACGTTTATACATTCTTGCAATTTCATTGGTCTAGAAGGATCAAACGGTATCATTTTGCAAATATTATCTACAAACCCGTATGGGAGACCAAGAACACGTCCCACATCTCTTATTACCATTCTTGCTTTAAGTTTGCCGAAAGTAATTATATGAGCTACGCTATCCTTATATTTTGTTGTTAAATATTCAAAAACTAGGTCTCTTTTTTCCTCACAGAAATCAATATCAAAATCGGGCATTGATATTCTATCAGGGTTTAAAAACCTTTCAAAAATTAAATTAAATTTAATAGGGTCTATATCTGTTATTGACAAACACCAGGCTACAAGAGATCCCGCTCCAGATCCTCTTCCGGGTCCTACTGGTATACTATTATCTTTTGCCCATTTTATATAATCAGAAACAATAAGAAAATAACCTGAATAATTCATTTCAACAATAATTTTTATTTCATGATCTAATCTTTCTTTATAAATTTTATATTTTTCATTTTTATCTATATTTATGTTTTCAATTTTGAAAATATTTCTAAATTTATCTTTTAATCCTGAATAAGAATATTTTTTTAGCAATTTATTAACGTCGACATCTGATGATGAAATATTAGGTAGAATAGGCTGAGATGACAAAGGTCTAAACGAACATCTGTAAGGTAAATTAAAATTATTTTCTAAAGCCTCTGGTAGGTCATTAAAAAGGTTAATCATGTCTTCAGAGGATTTAAAATAATGCTGATTAGATAATTTTAATCTATTTACATCATTTACATATTTTTTTTCACCAATGCACATTAAAACATCGTGTGCTTCAAACATATTTTTATCCAAATAATAAACTTCATTTGTTGCGATAATAGGTAAATTAAATTTTTTTGAAATATTTAAATTAAAACTTTCAAATTCTTTCTCATGCAAATCATTATGTCTTTGTATTTCTATATAAAAATCATCTTTAAATGTTTTTGATAATTTGTTTAAAATATCATCTATTTCATGAAATAATCCTTTATTAAAAAGATTGCCTATCAAACATCTTATTGATCCAGTTAATACAATTATTCCAATATGATTGTTTAACAAATCATCAAAATTACAATGTGGATCTGTAATTGATGAATTATCTAAATAAGATTTTGAGGATAATTCTATAATATTTTTATATCCATCAAAATTTTTAGCAATGAGCGGTATAAAACCTATAAAATCTTTATATTTGAACAATATTTGAGTTCCAATAATAGGTTGAGTTCCAATAGATGACAAACTTTCAGAAAATTCTAATGCTCCAGATAAATTATATGAATCTGATAAACCTATTGATTTTATTTTATTATTTTTACAAAATTCTTTTAATTTATCTACTTTTATAGCGCCCTCACAAATTGAATACTGAGTATGAACTTTAAAATGGTTGAATGTTTTATTAAATGATTCTTTCATTGGTAAGTTTCATCTTACCACCAATCATTTTAATTTTACAATCTGCCATATTGGCAAAATATCTATTGTGGGTTGCAAAAATTATAATTCTGTTTTTATTTTTTAGGCTAAATAATATTTTGAAAATTTGCTTAGCATTTTCAAAATCGAGGCTTCCTGTTGGTTCATCTGCCAGAATAATTTCTGGCTGATTTATTAAAGCTCTTGAAATTGCTATACGTTGATTTTCACCACCAGATAATTCAGAAGGATAATGGTTTATTCTTGAAGATAATCCAACTTTTTTGATTATTTTTTTTGCTATATTAATTGATGAGTTTTTGTCATTTGATAAAAGTAAATTTGACAAATAAACATTTTCAATAGCTGTGAAATCTGACAATAGATTTTTATCTTGATAGATAATACCTATATTTTTTGCTCTAATATCGTCATTTTCATTTTTATTTTCAAAGTTAATTTTATTATTATTAATTTCAATAGATCCTGATGATGGTGTATCGATTAAAGATAATAAATTTAGTAGAGTTGATTTTCCAGAACCAGAAGGACCTACTATGGAATATATTTTTCCAGATTCAAATTTAAAAGAAATATCGTTTAAAACTTTGATGGATTTATTTTTTTCATATTTTTTACTTATATTTTTAATCTTTATATAATTATTCATATTTTAATGTTTTAACTGTATCTAAGGATGAGGCTTTAGAAGCTGGATAGATAGACACAATTATAGTTGTGATTATCGAACATAAAGCAATTAAAATTATAGAACCAGGGTCTATTTCAGCTGGCATTGAATTAAGAAAATATATTTCTTCAGGAAACAAAGTTACATCAAATGTGTTTGAGATAAATT
>MDSV01064122.1_pt1 | contig 17124 bp, 21 predicted proteins | sample 810851 | NCBI WGS metagenome assembly MDSV01 (sample SAMN05326640, study PRJNA326480) | marine metagenome | isolation source: seawater | place: Atlantic Ocean: North East | collected 2012 | reverse complement strand
TATATTGCATAGCTATTATTATATGTAAGTTTTTTATATATTAAAACATATTTTGTAAATAATTATATTTATTATTTAACCAATATAAAATTACTTTATCAAACAATCATATGAAATTTCTTTTTTTAGCTGGAAGGTATATTTTCTTCAGTATTTTCCTGTTCTAGAGAACCTTCTACAACATTATTATCGATATTTTTATCTCTATTCATTGCTTCAGGAAGTTTTCTCCTGGTTCTAATCTCGATTGTTACTGTTTTTGCTTTAACAGGGTCCATATAAGCTAAAACTGGAGCCAACCTTCTTTCTTCCATAAGCTCAGCCACATCAACCAAGACATTCAAATCAAGTTCTTCAAAAATTCTTGCCGCATCTTTAGGTTTCATAGACTCATATACTTTAACTAAACTTAATAGTTTCTTTTTCTCTTGTTTATCATGTTTACCTAATAATACCCGAATTGTTTCCTCAATTCTTTTTAGTTCATCAATTTTTTCTTCAACCGTTTTTTGGGTAGCAACCAATAAATTCTCTCTTATATCAAGCTCAGTAGATCTAGCATCAAGCGATTTTCTTCTTTCAGATAAGTTCTCTAAAATATCTAACTCAGCTGCAGTAAATATTGGTTTTGTAGGACCATCAGCGGATTTTGAATCCTCTTCTAATGCATCTTGTAAAGTTGCGCCACCTGTCTCAATATTCTCTTCATCATTGTTTTCGACCTTATCTTCTTTTTTATCTTCTTGAGCAACTGCAACTGAAATAGGTTGAAATGAATTATTAGATATTTTTGAATAAAGTGTTACAGAAGCAAGTATTGCTACTAACGGAAGAATACTTATAGTAATTTTTGGTAATTTTTTCATTTATTTTATTTACCTTGATTGTTCAAGCGCTGAAATCAATTCTTTTTCCATCTCTGATTTTGGTAAGGATGAATGCCCTATGTTTGATGAGTTTTTTTCTATATTATTATTAACTTTATTAATACCAGAATAATTTAATTCTGAACTATTAATATTTTTTGATAACTTTTTCCCCTGTTCGTTAAGGAATTTTAGATCATCAATTATCGATTTTGATTCGGAAATTTTTTCTTGCATAAAGTTAGTCAATTCAGCACCACTATTCTTCATTGACAAAAGACTAGTATTTGCTCTTTCGGTAGCAAAAGAAAATTCGGCAACAACTTTTTTTATCTCGTTCTCTGATTTTTTAATATCTTTCAACTTTTTGTATAAAATTAAGCAACAAAAAATTGTTACCAATAAAGACAAAATTAAGACAACATCCAAGACAATTGATTGAATAAATATCATATCGCTACTTCCTTATTAACGTTTTCAGTCTCAGACACATCAATATCTTTATTTTCAATTTCTTTATTTTCTTCATTATTATTGATATCTAAGTTTAATAATTCATGTTTCTTTATCATTATATCTGAAATTTTAATTGCTACTGTTTTGTCAACTTTTCCCATTTTTCCATGCATTAGTGGAATATTACCACAATTAAGATAAACATCAGATTCACTTGTAGAGTTGAACATGAGAGTATCTCCCACTTCAAAATCCATTACATCACCAAGTTCCATTACTTTCTTATCTAAAATAGCATCGATTTCTATTTCTGTAGACCAAAGCTCAGTTGCTAAATGACTTTCCCAGATCGTATCTCTACCAAATTTCTCACCTAAAAATCTCTGAAGAAGCAATTCTCTAACTGGTTCTAAAGTAGCTAGTGGAAGTAGCAATTCGATTGCACCACCTCTTTCTTCCATGGATATATTCATTTTAACAGTTATTACAGCATTATCAGGTCTGGCAATTGTTGCAAACCTAGGATTAGTTTCTAATCTTTCAAAAACAAAATCTATTTCACTCAGAGGTCTAAAAGCTTTACTTAAATCTTTTAAAACAACATCTACAAGCGTTTCAATCAAAGATCTTTCAATAGTAGTGTATGCTCTTTCATCACTATCTACTTCTGCTATACCACCTTTTCTTCCACCTAGCAGAACGTCAACCATTGAGAAAATTAATTTTGAGTCTAAAATTAATAGTCCAAAATTGTCCCATTCTTTTGCTGCAAAAATTGCCAAAATTGGATTTGAAGATATCGAATTTAGATGAAAGCCAAATCTAGCATTGTTTATATCATCCATAGTAACTTCGACATTATCGGAGGTAAAATTTCTAAGACTGGTAGTTAGACGTCTTACTAGTCTGTCAAAAATCACATCTAACATTGGTAGTCTTTCATATGAAACAGCAGAAGAGTTTACAATTGCTTGAATACCAGCTTCAGATTTATCGCCAACCAAACTATCTAATTCTTCTTGATTTACAATTTCATTATCTTTATTTGCAAGATCATTTTCATTTTCCGGCATATATTTTCTCTCAATCTATAAACTTTATTCAATTACAAATTCACTAAACAAAATATCTCTAACTTCTATGGGTTGAACAGCTCTATTAACCCTGGATAATAGTTCTTGTTTTAATCTGAATACACCTGCTGAACCATTAATATCCTCTAACCTAAGCTCCCTCATATATATTTGAAGGTTATCAATTACCCTTGGCATTAAGGTCTGTAATTTTGCATTTCTCTCTTCCATAATTTCAGGCAAATCAGAATCTAACTCAAGACTTACTATTACCTTTAAATAGGTTAACGAATTATTATCAGTATTTAAATTTACTCGTATTTCTGGAAGTTCAAAAAAAGAAGGTGGTTTTTCAACCACTGCAACCTGCTCAACTTCTTCACCATCATTTTTTGACTCATCTTTATCTCCAAAAGGACCAATACCAAGAAATATAGCAACAACAACTAATATGATTACTAATATTAATGGAGCACCAATAAAAATTAATAACTTCTTAATGTTTCTCTTTTTCTTTGGTGGCGAATCCTCGCCATCATTTTTTTCATTATCTTCATCAGACATTTTTTTTTCCAAACAATAGGTAAATCAGTCTAAGAATAGGAACTTAGTTTGATAAAGTTAACAACTAATTTATAGTTAATAAAAAATTACTAAATAAATAATCATTTTCTTATAAATAATATAAAAAACTGTTACTTTTTTCCTACCAGAAAAGCATAATTTTCCCTTATATTTATAAATTTATTTATAAATAACTGATTTTAAAGGTTTTTTTTTGGCACAGATTTCGCATATAGGATCATAGTTACATTTATTAACCCTTCAAGGTACAACTAGCTAAAATAGCTAGCGAGGCAAAGGAAGAAGGAAAAAGATGGAAAACAGTTCTTATATCGGTTTGTCTAGACAAATTGCTCTTGGCAGAAAAATGGATATTGTTTCTAACAATATCGCTAATATTGATACTGCTGGTTATAAAGGCGAAAGAGCTATTTTTGAAGAATTTGTTGTAAAATCAACCAATAAAAGGGAAGTATCTCTTGTTCAGGATTTTGGAATTTGGAGAAATAACCAACCAGGTCCATTAAAAAGGACAGGTAGTCCTTTTGACTTTAGCACTAGCAAAGAAACTTATTTTGTTGTTAACAGTGATCAAGGTCCAAGATATACAAATAATGGAAGATTTCAGCTATCTGCTGATGGAACATTAGTAAACCTAAACGGTCTTCCTGTTTTAGATAATAATGATAATCCAATAATTATAACAGAAGAAGACGGTGCTATTACTGTTACAAAAAATGGAATTCTTAATGGAGAGCAAGGGGAAATTGCTCAATTTAAAATTGTAAGTTTTGAAGATTTACAAACCTTGAAAAAAATAGGTGGAGGGTTGTTTCAAACGGAATCAAATCCAATTGAATTAACTGGCGATAATCAAAATGACTTAATTGTAAAAATAGATTTCAAAATACAGCAAGGTGTTTTTGAAGGCTCTAATGTAAAAGGAGTCCTAGAAATGACAAGAATGATGGAAGTTGTAAGGTCATATGTTAGCACAGCAAATATGTTAAAAACTGACCACGATTTACAACGTAAAGCTGTAGATAAATTAGGGCAAGTAGTTTCGGCTTAATAAAATAAGGAGAATAAAATGACAAAATCGCTTTCAATAGCAGCAACAGGAATGATGGCCCAACAATTAAATGTTGAAGTTATTTCAAATAACATAGCTAACTTAAATACAACTGCATTCAAAAGACAAAGGGCTGAATTTCAAGATTTACTTTACCAAAACCAACTAAGAGTAGGTTCTACATCATCTGATCAAGGAACTGTCGTTCCTTCAGGAATTCAATTAGGGTCTGGAGTAAATGCTGGGGCTGTTTATAGAATAATGGAACAAGGTTCAGTTTCTCAAACTGAAAATGATTTTGACATGGCTATTCAAGGGAAAGGCTTTTTTAGAGTTCAAAGACCAAATGGAGAAGATGGATTTACCAGGGCTAGTGCTTTTCAATTAAGTCCCGATGGTGAAATTGTTTCTCAAGATGGTTTCACTGTTGGGCCAGGAATTACTGTCCCAGCTGATGCGGTTGCTGTTACAATAAATGCATCTGGCGAAGTTCTTGTAAAAATTAATGGTCAAGTGGAACCACAAAATGTGGGTCAATTCGAATTAGTTACTTTCCCAAATGAAGCTGGACTTGAAGCTATTGGAGACAACTTGTTACTAGAAACTCCAGCATCTGGAAATGCAGTTGTTGGAATTCCCGGAGTTGGTGGTGTTGGAACAATTCTTCAAGGTTTTCTTGAAACAGCTAACGTAAATGCAGTAACTGAAATTGTTTCAATGATAACAGCACAAAGGGCTTATGAAATGAATTCTAGAGTAATAACTGCTTCAGATGAAATGCTTAGAACTATTTCTAACCTTAGATAAATAACTGGAAATGAATTATGAAATCAATTACTAAAATATACTTTGTTCTTTTAATGGTATTTTTTTCTTCCAGTGCGATAGCATCTGTTAGTCTTCAAGAAAAAGTATTAATTGACTCTCCATTCATAAAACTTGGAAATATTTTTTCTGGATTACCTCAAGAAATAGCTGAAAAAAATATTGGAAAATCACCTGAACCTGGTGAAAAAAATGTTTTAAGATTATCTACTATTGAAAGAATAGCTGCCAGATTTAACATTGATTGGAAACCCTCCCCTACTGTTAAATCTGTAACAATAAATAGAGCTAGCCGTAAAATATCTTCTAGTGATTTTATAGATATAATTACAAAAGAACTCAAAAAAAATAATAATTTTCAAGATTATATTATTAACATAAGTAAAAAAGATTTCTTAGTTTATGTTCCAGTAAATAGTAGTTTTAAAATTGAGGTTATTAATTTTAATTTTGACAATGATAGTGATAGGTTTTTTACAAATATTAAAATTTCTGGAAATGACTTTATCCCTGTAATAACAAGCATAAATGGATTTGCTAGGAGTGTAATTAAAGTTCCAGTTTTAGCTAAAAAATTAAAAAAAGGACAAGTTATCAATAACTCACATATTCATTGGATTAAAATTGCAGAGAATAGAATGAATGATAATTATATTATTCACCTAGATGAAATTATTGGTATGCAAACCAATAGAAGCTTAAATAAAGGTAAACCAATAAAAAGGATAGAACTAAGAAATGTAAGACTAGTAGAAAAAGGGAAACCTGTAACTATTATTGTTCAATCTGGTTTAATGAAAATAAAAACTATTGGTCAAGCTTTACAAAACGGAAGTAAAGGTGAATTTGTTAGAATACTTAATTTAAGAAGTAAAAAAACAATAAGCGGTATAGTTGTAGCAGAAAATGAGGTCAGAATACCTCTTAATAATAATATTAGTTTTCTATCAAAATAAAAAAGGTATACAAATGAATTATTTTCTAGACAAGAAATTTTATTTAATATTTTCAATTTTAATTTTTTCTGTATTAGTTAGCGGTTGTAATAGCATTTCTAGGTTAGCTTACGTGGGATCGAAACCTCCAATAACACCTATAAATGACCCTACTAAAGATAAAAATTATAAAGTTGTCAGTCTTCCAATGCCACAACCCGAAAATAATCAATATATGTCTAATTCTCTTTGGCGAAAGGGAGCAAGAGCCTTTTTTAGAGACCAAAGAGCCGCTAAAGTTGGAGATATAATTACAGTTTCAATAAATATAGATGAAAAAGCTGCTTTAGCAAATACTACCAAAAGATCTAGATCAAACGCAGAAGATACTGATGTAACTAACTTAATAGGACAAGAAGGTCAGCTTAGAAAAATCTTACCTGAGTCATTGAATTTGGCTCCAATGATTAGTCTTGGAAGTGAAAGCGCTCACACTGGTGCTGGAACTGTAGATAGAAGTGAAAAATTAACATTAACGATAGCTGCACTGATAACCCAAGTTTTGCCTAATGGAAATTTAGTTGTTCAAGGCAGACAAGAAGTAAGAGTAAATTTTGAGGTTAGAGAGTTTATAATTGCTGGGGTTGTTAGACCAGAAGATATTACTGCATCAAATACAATTACTCATACACAAATAGCTGAACTTAGACTTTCGTACGGCGGACGTGGGCAGTTAACGGACGTTCAACAACCTCGTTATGGCCAACAGGTTTTGGATGTACTTTTTCCTTTCTAGGTTCGTCTTTGCCAAAAAGGGGTTTATCTAGAATAGAAAAACCCCTTTTACTTTTTCATTAAAATTAATCGTCTCTGTAAACTCTTTCTCTTCTTTCATGCCTCTCCTGAGCTTCAAGACTTAATGTTGCAATAGGTCTGGCTTGAAGACGGCGTAAACCAATTGGCTCGGCTGGTTCTTCACAATAACCATAAGTACCCTCTTCTATTCTCATTAAAGCTTGATCAATTTTACTGACTAGCTTCCTTTCTCTATCTCGAGTTCTCAACTCTAAAGACCTCTCGGACTCAACAGTTGCCCTATCAGTCAAATCTGGAGCAGCATTGGTATTTTCTTGAAGAGATGCCAGAGTCTGAGTGGTTTCCTGAAGCAGTTCCTCTCTCCAATCAAGCAACTTATTTTTAAAATAAGCTCTTTGTTTAGCACCCATAAAAGGCTCATCTTCAGATGGTTGATATGACGGGTTAACTTTTGCTCTTTTAAGCAGTGAAGTTCGTGAAATTTTACTTTTAGATTTTGTTGATTTTTTCTGACTCATTATTTTTTTACTGAAGGTTAATGTTTAAAAAGTATTGTAAATTATTGGGGGGTGAGTATATGAGACAAAAAAAATACCATCAACTATAAATTGGTATGATTTATTTTAAAAAAGTATTTATTTGCCAAGTTTAGCTAACTCTACGGAAGCCCGCAGTTCAATTTCGTCTAATATGCTAGCTATTCTTGGATCTGCCACCTCATTATTTCTAGATTTAACAATGCTTAAGAGTGACTCTAATTTAGCTTCCGGTATTCTTCCGCTAAGTAAACCTAGCTTTAAATCATCTAACAAATTTAAAATTCTTTTTCCTTTAAAAACAGCTCTTTTATTTGAACTTGTTACATCATTTATTTCCTGTATCGATAGTAATGCATCGAGTGAAGATAAACTTCCAATAGAATTAATTTTTTCTGAATTTTCAGGTAAATCTATATCATTCTCTGGCTTTATAAAAAACCCACCGTTTAATGGACGATTTTTAATTATTTTTTTACCATTATTAATACTATATGTTTTAGTAGATTCAATTTTCATATCAACCTCAGATTTATATGGGTATTTAAGGGCAAAAAAGGTTAACAAAAATTTAATTTTTTTAAAAAGTAGGTAAATATTTCCTAAATTAAAAAATTAATAAAAACATAAAAAATAAAATGCAACATAATCAATGGCTTATCTTGATCAATTTGGCATAATATTCGCATAACTGATTAGAGGAAATAAGGAAGAAATCCAGTCATGAAAAATTTAATAATAAAATTTAAATGTTTACAAAAATCAATCATATTATTCTTAAGTATTTTTATATTAATTCTTAGTTTAAATAATCATTCCTACGCATCATCACGCATCAAAGACATAGTTAATTTTGAAGGTATTAGAGAGAATATATTAGTTGGCTATGGTTTGGTAGTAGGGTTAAATGGAAGTGGAGATTCATTAAGTAATTCACCATTTACTAAACAAAGCCTTGAAGGAATGCTTGAAAGATTAGGAGTTAATACAAGAGGGTCTGGTTTAAATACAAAAAATGTAGCTGCAGTAATGGTATCAGCAAATTTACCTCCATTTTCTCGCCAAGGAACCAGAATTGATTTAAATGTTAGTACTTTGGGTGATGCAAAAAGTCTTCTTGGAGGAACTTTATTAGTAACCCCACTCGTTGGTGCAAATGGACAAGTTTATGCTGTAGGACAAGGTCCTGTTCTAGTTGGAGGATTTGAGGCTCAAGGTGCTGCTGCAACAATAGTTAAAGGAGTACCAACTGCAGGAAGAGTGCCTCAAGGGGCAATAGTTGAACAAGAAATTGGTTTTGAATTAGGCAATTTGAGTCAAATACGAATTTCAATGAAAAATCCAGACTTTACAACTGCAAATAGAGTTGCAAATGCAATAAATAAATTTATTGGTGAAAAAGCTGCAAATGTAAATGACCCAGGTACAATAACATTAGTAACAACAAACAATTATACGAATAATATGGTTAAATTATTAACTGATATAGAACAAATAAGAGTTGAAACTGATCAGCCCGCTAGAGTAGTAATAGATGAAACAACTGGTGTAATTGTATTAGGAAATGATGTAAAAGTTAATACAGTTGCTATAGCTTTAGGAACTTTATCAATAAGCATTACAGAAACCCCTCAAGTTTCACAACCTCAGCCCTTCGCAGAAGCTGGACAAACAGTTACAGTTCCAAGAACAACCATTGAAGTAACTCAAGATGATAAAAAATTAGCAGTTGTAAAAGAGAGTGTAAATCTTCAAGATCTCGTTAATGGTCTCAATTCTCTAGGAATTAGTCCAAGAGATATGATTTCAATACTTCAAGCTTTAAAAACTGCAGGCGCTTTACAAGCAGAGATTAGGTTGATGTAAATGAATACAGAATTTTTAAATAATCTTCCAGAAATAAGTAAAACAAAAATATTTAATAAAAATGATAAATTTCTTAAAGAAGCTAAGTCTGCTGCAGAATCATTTGAATCAGTGTTTGTTTTCGAATTTTTAGAATCAATGTATTCTGGGGTTAAATTAAGTGAATTTAGTGGAGGTTCGTCAGAAAAAACATACATGTCTATGCTTAATGAAGAAATAGCAAAATCAGTAAGTAAACAAGGTGGAATAGGAATAAGTGAATCAATATTTCGAGAAATAATTAAATCACAGGAAATATAAAATGAATATATCTTCAAAAATTAATGATTTACTTTTAGTAATTGAAAAGCTTTCCAAAATTATTACTAATGAAACAAAACATTTAAAAAATAATAGAAGACCATCAGATATTAAAATTCACCAAAAAGAAAAAATAACTCTTAGTGAATACTACGAAAAAGAAATTGTATCATTAACTAAAATCCCGAAACATCATTTTAAAAGTGTAAAAAATGAGTTTAATTTACTACAAAACACAATAAATAATTTTAAAAAAACTTTAGATGATCATAATAGAGCTTTATTTGCTGCAAAAACTGTAACAGAAAGAATGATCAAATCAATTAGTCAAGAAGTAGCAAAAATTAACAATCCTCCAAGGGGTTATTCACACTATTCAAAGACACAATCATCAAATAAAATTATTGAAAAACCTGTTTCTATTGCATTAAATGAAGTAATTTAATTATAAATATTTAAATTAATAACTAATTTTTTAATTTTTTTAAAAACGCAATACGAGCTAACTCATTTTCATTTGGGTATTGGTTTTTTATAGAATTAGTTTTAATATCAATTTTTCTATAAATAAATCTATCCGTTTCAATATCCTGTAAAATACTTAATCTTTTATTACTTAAATCATTTAAAGATAAAGTAGTGAAAGGAACATGTTTCTTCTTAGTGACATTAGATTTATTAATGTAATTTTCTTTGTCTATAGAAACTTTATTTATGTTTTCAATACTTTTATGTAAATATAAATTTTGATAACTTGCCTGTTGCAATTTTAATTTCATAATCAGCTTGCCTTTTAAAATATTAAACTAAATAAAAAATTTTATTAAATTACTAAGCTGTTATTACCTTGTTTTTCTCATTAAATTTTTTTTCAATCAGATTGCTATCTTCTTTTTCAGTTTTGTGTGAAAAGTATTCTAACCTTGATCTTTCAAATGGTAATAATTTTTTACAAATAGTTAATGCGTAATAATAGTTTTTATTATTCACCGCATTTAATATTTTACCACACTTACTCAAAGCATCTTTATCAACAATTACTGTCATAAATTCTTGAATTCTTTTTGCAAACATATCGTATAAATTAGAATCATCAGTTTCATCCAAGTATAACATTTGTATACTAAAATATATATGTTTCACAGGAGTATTTGCCTCTGATTGTTGCATCACGTCTTTTTCTCTTAACATTGAAACCTTATTTTGTATTAATAGATGCGATCTCCTGTCACCATTAACAATCACAGCACCATTAATTACAAATTTTTCACCAGGTTTTAGCGTTAATTTAAGAGCCATAATTTACCTGTCTAAAATATTCCAAATGCAAAAAAAAATTTTGTTTTTAAATAAATATTCATAACCTTTATTCTCGTTAACTATATAGAGAATAGGGATAATTAAATCCCTATTCTCTAAATTAAATTACCTTATACCAAATAAACCAAGCAATTGCTGCGGCCCAGCATTAGCAATATTTAACGCCTGCACACCCAAAGCTTGTTGAATTTGTAGAGCTTGTAACTTTGCAGATTCTTCTGCTAAATCAGCATCAACTAAAGTACCTAAAGCCTCTTTCAAACTATCAATAGTTTTTGTTGTAAAATCTGATTGAATAGTTAGAGACTTCTGGGAAGCACCTAATGCTGCCAATTTGTCACCTGCTAATGATATTGCGGTTTCGATCGCTGTTCTTGCAGCAGAAGCACTTGCACTAGTAGTTAGTCTTGTTGCATTAATTTGCAAAGTTGTAGAGTCCATTATCTGCGCTGATACAGTAATAGTACTTCCATCTTGAGAACTTAATATTGCAAGTGTTGTAGCACCTGATTTAATTATATTATTCTCATTAAACTCTGCACTTAAGGCAATCGTATTAATTTGGTTTCTAAGTGCAATAAAATCATTATGAAGCGCAGTTCTTGAGTTAGCATCAAGTCCAGCTTGATTAGCCTGAATAACTTTACCCTTCATTTCTATTGCAAGATCTTTAATACTTTTACCACCTTCAATAGCAATGTTTACCGTTGTTATACCCAAGTCAAGAGAAGTTTTAACAGCTGTTACACCAGTTATATCACCTCTTATTCTGGTTGAAATTTGAAAACCAGATGAGTCATCCTGGGGGTTATTAATTCTTAAACCACTAGTGACTCTAAGTTGTGTATTTTGTAATTGTCTGTTCGTTACTCCTAATTGGCTTAGAGCCGCAAGTTGTCCTGGATTCGTATGAACCGAAAGACCTTTAACCATTTTAATTTCCTTCTTCTAAGTAATTTCCCCGCCTTCTGCAGAGGTGAAGAGTAAGGGCTACTTAAATCAAGTAGCCCTTTCACTCTTATTGAAATAGCCCCAAAATCGTTTGTGGACCAGCATTTGCAATAGCAAGAGCTTGAACACCTAATTGTTGTTTGATTTGGAAGGCTTGTAGTTCGGCACTTTCTTTAGCAAGGTCAGCATCAACAAGATTACCTAAACCTTCCTGAAGAATATCTGCCAAAGAACCTGTAAATTCTAATTGAACATCAACACGCTTGGAAGCCGCACCAAATGCAGCAAGCTTATCAGCAGCCAAAACTATAGCACTATCTATAGCAGTACGTGCAGCAGCGGCACTAGCACTGGTAGTAAGGTTCGAAGCATTAATAGCTAAAGCAGTAGTATCCATTGATTGGGCACTAATTGATATTACACTACCATCTTGAGAACTTAAAACTGTAAATGTTGTTGCACCTGATTTAATAAGATTGGCATCGTTAAATTCAGCTGTAAGTGCAATTGTTGTTATTTGATCAGCCAAAGCTCTAAAATCATTATGAAGTGCAGTTCTTGAGTTACTATCGATACCAGCTTGATTAGCCTGAATAACCTTACCCTTCATTTCAATTAAAAGATCTTTGATATGCTTTCCAGCAGTAATAGCAACATTAACTGTTGAATCACCATTAGCTAAAGCAATTTTAACAGCATTAACACCAGATATATCTCCTCTAAGACGTGTAGATATCTGAAATGTTGATGAATCATCTTTTGGTCCATTAACTTTAAGACCTGATGTAATTCTTAACTGTGTTTGATTAAGAGCTTTACTAGTTTTGTTCAACTGTTGCAGCGCAACAAACGCTGCTGGGTTTGTGTTTATAGATAGTCCTTGTACCATTTTATTCATGCCTCTTTCTAAGATTGCGATCCAGCTTTTTGCTGGCGCCAACATTTTGTTAGCGGTTAATTAAAATTATCTATCTAGAAGCAATGAGCATGCCAATATATTAACTTTTTATTAATTTTTTTTTAAGTTTATGTTAATAAATTAAATTAACCAATTAACTATAAAAAGAATTTTGGGATATAAGATAAAAAAAAGTTAAAAAGGAAAATTTTACCCAGCAATTTTTTCCTTATTGGGTAAAAATTGCCTATTTAATTATAAAAAATTATATTTTTTCTATTTCTTCTTTCACTTTTTTCTTTTGTGAGGATTGAAGTAAACCTTCCATAATAGTTCTATTTATTGAAATTAATGTTTCAACCCCTGCCTCACCTTTCATTACAACTCTTGTTTGCTTATCTACCCACAAAGAAATGGATATTAAGTTAGCTTTTAACTGCTCAGGAAATTTATTATCTTCATTTGCTAAATCAGTTTGTAATGCAAGCCATAAACGTCTATTCCAATCTAATATTTTAAAAAAATCTGGACCTTTATATTTTGAGTCATTATTTTGAATAGATATAAGAGCTTTTGTGACATCAGCAAAGAGTCTATACTCAGTTTGTCTTGGGTTCTCTGTAGTGTTTTGAGCTGCTTTATATTTACTTATTGACATATTTGTATAGACTTTCTGTCTTTTGAGTAATTAGTTATTTCAAATTATATTAATTTAAAATACATAATTTTAATCTTGATATATAATTACAAAAAAATCAAATTATAAAATAAGGCTAAATAATCAAATATAATAATTTAATTTATTCATTATTAGTAGAAGCAATCAAACCTTTAATTATTGATTGATTTACTTCAATTAAAGAATCTACTCTTGCTTCACCTTTTTCAGCTAGTTCTGAATGTTTTTCAACCCACATAGCTACTGAAATTAACTTTGCCTTTAATGCATCAGGTAGTTTGTTTTCTTTAGAAGCTAAATCAGTTTCCAGTGTCCTCCATAATAACTTGTTCATACTGATTGCTTCAATAAAACTTTCATCAGTTATATCACATTCTTTATTTTCAATTAGAGCTTGGGTTGATTTTTCAAATGCTTCAATTTCAGTTTTCCTTGCATCAACAACTTGATCAACAGAAATATTTGAATCATTTTTTCCTATTGTTGCTTCATTACTACTGTACGACATATTCTAATCTCTCTTTCTCAAAAGGCAGAAGTGATTTACAAGTCATCAAGGCCGTATAAAATCTTTGCCCATGAACTTCATCCAAAATATGTTGGCACTTCTGTATTGCACTTTCTGTGGTTAATATACTCATAAAGTCTGTGATAGTCTCGGTAAAGTCACTATAGTGACCACTTTCAAGTCCACCCTCAAGGTACATCATCATAATTGAAAAATAAATTCTCTTGACTGGGGTGTTTGCATCTACTGGTTGAAGAACATCTCTTTCACGAAGTAAAGAAACCTGATTTTCAATTATAAGATCAGCTCTTCTATCTCCATTTATTAAAACACCACCATTGAGAACAAATTTCTCTCCTGGTTTTAACGTTAATTTTAAAGGCATTAAATCCTAGGAACTATTTCTAGCCCCCCCTCTTAAAAAAAATTAATTACTATCTAAAAAGTCCTAAGACTGACTGAGGTTGAGCATTTGCAATTGAAATAGCTTGAATACCTAACTGTTGTTTCACTTGTAAAGCCTGAAGACTAGCACTTTCTTCACCCATATCAGCGTCAACAAGGTTTCCTACTCCATCAACTAAAACGTCTGTTAATTTGACAATAAATTCACTTTGAACTTCTAGTCTTTTAGCCGAGGCACCTAAACCTGCTAATCTCTCAGATGCTGTTAAAATAGCAGTATTAATTGCACCTAAAGCTGAAGCAGCATTAGCACTTGTTAATAAGCTAATTGCATTAACTCCCAAAGAAGTAGTATGCAATTGTTGGGCACTTACCTTAATTATACTTCCATCAACATTACTTAGAACTGAAAAAGTAGGAGCTCCCGATTCAATTAGATTAACATCATTAAATTCAGCAGTATTAACAATAGACGTTATTTGATCTCGTAAAGCTTTCATATCGTTATGCAAAGCAGTTCTTGAAGCTGCATCTAAAGTAGACTGGTTAGACTGAACAACTTTTGCTTTAATTTGAATTAATAGATCTGATATAGCTTTACCAGCATCTATAGCAACGTTTACAGCAGACTCACCACTAGCTAAAGCACTTCTTATGGCTCTAAAGCCAGCCACATCACCTCTTTGGTTCTGTGCTATAGCATAAGTTGAAGCATCATCTTTTGGGCCGTTAACCCTAAGACCAGTTGCAACGTTAAGTTGGGTTTGATTTAGTAACTTATTAGTTTTATTTAAGTTTTGAACAGCTATTGCAGCTGCTAAGTTTGTATTAATTGATATAGCCATTGTTCTCTCTCTCCTCTTACGAGGCGGCATCAAAGCCTGGGTTATCATTTGGCATAATCGCCGAACAGATATTCGCAATGGACGTGCCAAGTGAATTAAAAAAAAAAATATCATTAAGTCTATGTTTTAATTACCTTTTTTTATCTACCTTAGAAATATTTCTGTTAACATTTTGTTAACTCGGCAAAAAATATCAAACTTAACCAATTTTTTATTTCTTAAATAGAAATTACTGCCTATCAAATAATTTATTTTTTTAAATCTTTTATTAACTTTAGGAAGTTATTTTTTTATTATGGAAAGCACAGCTAATGATCAATTTACAATAGGATTATCCCTTCATCGTTCTGGAAGAACTGATGACGCTATTTATTTCTATAATAAAGCTCTTGAAAAAAATCCCAACTTATCTGAAGCATTAATTAATTTAGGAGCAGTATACCTAGAGCAAAAACAATTTCATAAAGCCGAACCACTACTTAAAAATGCTTTAGCAAAAAAACCAAATGACTCAAAAATTTTATCAAATTTAGGTAATTTATTCCAAAATCAGAACAGATTTAATGAAGCGGAAGATGCATATATAAAGGCATTAGAAAATGACCCTTCATTATGTGCTACATACTGCAACCTTGGCTCATTATATTTAAAAAACCATAATTATGAATCTGCTACTGAAATGCTAGAAAAAGCTATTTCTATTAACCCTAAACTTCTAGAAGCTCACCTAGCATTAGGAGCGGCATTAATTAAACTTAAAAAATATGAAAAAGCCGAAAAAAGTTTTAGATTAGTTATTAGTTTAGATGAAAAACATTCTGAAGCTCATTTTCATATAGGATTAATATTATCATATAATAATATGTATAAAGAAGCTGAGGAAAAATTTAGAAAAGCTGTTAATTTAAAACCTAATTGGATAAATGCAATTATTGAACTAGCAAAATCTTTAGAAAAACAAAATAAAAATAATGACGCCGAAACTTACTTTAAGGCTGCTATAAGGTCTGAACCAAATTCATTGTTATCATTAACTTCTTATGGATTTTTTTATATAAATCAAGGCAAGTATAATAAAGCAAAAAAAATCTTTGATGAAGCAAATAACATTCAAAGTAATAATACTAATGTGTTGATGGGGTTAGGTCAAATATTATCAGGTCAACAAAAACACTCAGAAGCTAGAGAAAAATTTAAAAAAATAATTGAAATTGAACCTAATAATATAGATGCAAATTTACAGATTGGGATAACTTTCCAAAATCAGAAGTGTCATAATGATGCTATTACTCATTTCAAAAAAATTATGAAAGAAAATAAGAATTCACCTGAAACTCTTAATAATATTGCAAATTCATATAGTGAAATTGGGAATTTTGATGAAGCAATTAAATATTATGAATTAGCAATTAAAATTGCTCCAAAACTTGCAGTTACATATATAAACTTGGGTAATCTTCAAAGAAATTGTGCACAATATAATAAAGCATTAGAAAGTTTTAATACTGCAATAGAAATAAATTCAAAAGACCCAAGGGCTTTAAACGGTATTGGCTTAGTATATCAATCTCTTAATCAAGAGGAAAAAGCTATAGAGGTTTATAAAAAAGCTTATGATTTGCAGCCAGATTATCCAGAAGCTTTAAATAACCTTGCCGTTTCTTTACAAAATTTAGGAAAATATTATGAAGCAATTACTATCTACAAAAAGTTAATTGACAAACACCCTGATAAATCTCAAATTTATTTTAATCTGGGAACTTTACTTCAATTGTATGGTAAACATGATGAATCGGTAATAGCTTTTAGAAAAGCGCTAGAAAAAGATCCAAAAAATAATTTAGTATACCCTTTTTTTGCCCATGCATTAATGCAACAATGTAGTTGGGAAAATTTAGAAGCAATTGTTTCTAAAGTAATAGAAAATACAAATAATGAATTAGAAAAAGAACAAATTCCATCTGTTTCACCTTTTGGGCTACAATGTATGCCGGCAAGTAAAGCTATTAAAAAAAGAACTGCTATATTTACCTCAAAAAAAGCAGAAAAATTTGTAAGTTCAAAATTAGAAGAAATAAAAAATAGATCTTATAAAAAACTATCTAATAAACTTAGAATAGGTTTTATATCGCCTGATTTTAGAAGGCATAGTGTCGCTGTGGCTTTTAAAGGGGTATTAGACTCTAGAAATAAAAATGATTTTGATTAC
>MDSV01211476.1_pt1 | contig 17127 bp, 18 predicted proteins | sample 810851 | NCBI WGS metagenome assembly MDSV01 (sample SAMN05326640, study PRJNA326480) | marine metagenome | isolation source: seawater | place: Atlantic Ocean: North East | collected 2012 | reverse complement strand
TTTATAAAAAAATATGTTGAAAAAAATCGTTGTAAAAGGCGCTAAAGAACACAATCTAAAAAATGTTTCTGTAGAAATACCTAAAGAGAAACTTGTGGTCATTACAGGTCTTTCTGGATCAGGAAAATCATCTTTAGCATTTGATACAATATATGCAGAAGGTCAGAGAAGATATGTTGAGAGTTTATCATCTTATGCAAGACAATTTCTAGACAAAATGAAAAAACCAAAAGTTGAGTTTATCGAGGGTCTAAGTCCTGCAATATCGATTGAACAAAAAAATACATCAAAAAATCCTAGATCTACTGTTGCGACAGTTACAGAGATTTATGATTATATGAGAGTTTTATTTGCAAGAGTTGGAATTCCCTACTCTCCATTTACTGGAAAACCAATTGTTTCTCAACCAATTAGTGAAATGGTAGATAAAATAAAAAAATTACCTAAAAATAATACTATTTATTTGTTAGCTCCAATTGTAAGAGGAAGAAAGGGTGAATATAAAAAAGAAATACTAAATTTTAAAAAAAGAGGTTTTTCTAAAATAAAGGTAGATGGTAAGTATCTTAATATTGATGAATTTCCAAATCTGAATAAGAAGGTTAAACACGATATATCAATAGTTGTAGATAGGATTATAATTAATTCAAGTTTAGGCAATAGATTAGCTGATAGTGTTGAAACTGCAGTAAATTTGTCAAATGGTTTATTAATAGTAGAATATGAGAATGAAACTCTACCTAAAAAACATAGAAAACTAGAAAGCATAACGTTCTCATCAAAATTTTCATGTCCTGAAAGCGGTTTCACCATAGAAGAAATTGAGCCAAGACTATTTTCATTTAATTCGCCTTTTGGAGCTTGTGAAGAATGTGAAGGAATAGGACATAATCTAAATGTGGATCCAAATTTAGTGATAGCCGATCCTAAAAAAAGCTTGCAAGATGGAGCCATAGAACCATGGGCTAAATCAACTTCTATGTATTACGCACAAACTCTTGCTTCAATAGCAAAACATTATAAAGTTTCTCTTTCTGATCCATGGAAAAAATTACCCAAAAAAATTCAAGATATAATTTTATATGGTTCAGATGATGAAGAAATTAAATTTTCTTATGATGATGGTTATGAAACATATAACACGAAGAAAACTTTTGAAGGTGTAGTAAATAATTTAGAGAGACGATATTTAGAGACAGATAGTGAATGGAAAAGAGAAGAAATTTCTCAGTATCAAAGTGAGTCAAGTTGTGAAAAGTGTAAAGGAATGAGATTAAAAGATGAGGCGCTTTGTGTAAAGATAAACTCATTAAATATTAGTCAAATAACTGAAAAATCAATAGATGATGCTCAAAAATGGTTTTCAGATTTAACTAATATTTTAAATGAAAGAGAAAATAAAATAGCTCAACATATCTTGAAGGAGATAAGTGAGAGACTTAATTTTTTACTAAATGTAGGTTTAAATTATCTAACATTATCAAGAGAGTCTGGAACTTTGTCAGGTGGTGAAGCTCAAAGAATAAGATTAGCATCACAAATAGGCTCTGGCTTAACAGGGGTATTATACGTTTTAGACGAACCTTCTATTGGTTTACACCAAAGAGATAACAAAAAATTAATTAAAGCTTTAAAAAAATTAAGAGATTTAGGAAATACAGTCATTGTAGTTGAGCATGACATTGAAACAATGGAAAACTCTGACCATATAATTGATATAGGTCCCGAGGCAGGTCTAAATGGTGGACAAATTATTGCTGAAGGAAGTGTTAAAGAAATAATCAATAATGAAAAAAGTATAACTGGTAACTATTTATCAGGAAAAAAATATATTTCTATTCCAAGGAAAAGAAGAACTGCAAAAAATGGAAGATTCATAGAAATAAGTGGAGCAAGTGGCAATAATTTAAAAAAAGTAAACTTGAAATTACCTGTAGGAGCTTTTACGTGTGTTACAGGCGTTTCTGGAAGTGGAAAATCTACTTTAGTTTTACATACTTTATATAACGCTTTTAATTTGATGCTTAATAAAAATAAAAGTAGAAAAGTACCTAAAGCTTTTACTGGTTTCAAAGGAACTGAATTAATAGATAAAATAATTAATATAGATCAATCTCCTATTGGAAGAACCCCGAGATCAAATCCAGCTACTTACACTGGAGCATTTGGACCAATAAGAGACTGGTTTGCTGGACTTCCTGAATCTAAAGCCAGGGGTTACAAAGTTGGCAGATATTCTTTCAATGTAAAAGGTGGGAGATGTGAAACATGTGAGGGAGATGGTGTTATTACTTATGAAATGCATTTTTTGCCTGACGTCTTTATACCTTGTGACACGTGTAAAGGAGCAAGATACAATAGAGAAACACTAGAGATCAGGTTTAAAAACAAGAATATTGCAGAAGTTTTAGATATGACTGTTGAAGAAGGATGTGAATTTTTTGAAAACATCCAAAATATAAAATCAAAATTAATTACTCTAAAACATGTTGGATTGGGTTATATGAAAATTGGTCAACAAGCTACCACTCTTTCAGGAGGTGAAGCTCAAAGAATTAAGTTAGCTAAGGAACTATCTAAAAGGCCTACAGGCAGAACTCTGTACATACTTGATGAGCCAACCACAGGTTTACATTCTCATGATATAAAAAAATTGTTAGAAATTTTACAAGCTTTTGCAAATACTGGTAATACTGTAGTTGTAATAGAACACAATTTAGATGTAATTAAAACAGCTGATCACATAATAGATATGGGCCCAGAGGGAGGTGTCAATGGTGGAGAAATTATTGCAGAGGGTACACCGGAAAAAGTTTCACAAATAGAAAAAAGCTACACAGGGAAGTTTATTAAGGAGTTATTAGGAAGTTCAAGCATGAAAAAAACTGCATAATCAATTTAATTTATGCTATAATGAATCATGATTTCAATACTACAATCACTATCTAAAACCGTTCACATATCTCTTGTCTTAGCGATATTACTTTTACTTGGTTTACATTTTGGTGGTGATGGATTTGTTTTTGATAGATATTTTTTTAGTTGGTTATTTAGGTATTTACATGTTTTAACCGGTATAATGTGGATAGGTTTATTATGGTATTTCAATTTTGTACAGATACCTTCTATGCCTAACATCCCAGATGAACAAAAACCCGCAATAGGAAAAGTAATAGCTCCTAAAGCTCTTTTTTGGTTTAGATGGGCTGCATTAGGAACTATAGTAACTGGACTAATCGTTTCATATTTAAATGGATACGCTCACGAGGCAATGACTTTAGGTATTGGTAGTGGTTATGGAAAAAATACAGCTATAGGTATAGGAATGTGGTTAGGTATTATTATGGCTTATAATGTTTGGTTTGTAATCTGGCCTAATCAAAAAAAAGCGCTTGGAATGGTTGAAACTGACCCTCAAGAAAAAGCTAAATCAGCTAAGACTGCTATGTTGTTTTCAAGAACTAATACATTACTTTCTTTCCCTATGTTGCTTTCAATGGTAGCAGCTCAAAATTTATATTAAATCTAAGGTACGATTTTTTCTTCTTTTTTTTCTAAAGTTTTATAGCTTACTTTAAAAAATTTTAAAATTGGAGAAGCTACAAATATTGATGAATAAGTTCCAATTAATATACCTAGTATCATTGCAAATGAAAAACCTCTTAAAATTTCTCCTCCTAAAATATAAATTGATAATAATGCCAATAATGTTGTAACAGAAGTAATAATAGTTCTTGAAAGTGTTTCATTGACCGAAAGATTTGCTATTTCACTTATATTAAGTTGAGTATACTTAGATAAATTTTCTCTTATACGATCGTATATTACAACTGTATCGTTCATAGAGTAACCTACAATTGTTAATACTGCAGCGATAATTGAAAGATTAATTTCTAAAGATAAAATTGAAAATATTCCGATGGTAATTATAACGTCATGAAATAAAGCAACAATTGATCCTAGGCTAAATTGCCACTCAAATCTTATCCATATATAAAATAGCATGGCAGCTAATGATAGTGATATTGCTATTATTCCTGATTTTAAGAGTTCTGAGCTTACTTTAGGCCCAACATTTTCTACCCTTCTAAAACTAATTTCTGCATTTAAATTTTCGACTAATTTTTTTTTAATTTCAGGAATCAAATTATTGTTATTTTCTTCTTTTTGTTCAACTTTAATTAAATAATCTCCTTCTTTTCCAAATTCTTTCACATTAACGTCTCCTAAATTCATCGAAGAAAGAGCTGATCTAATATTTGAAGTTTTAACATTCATGTTTTCGGTTCTTAATTCTATTAATGTACCGCCTTTAAAATCAATACCATAATTTAGACCTTTAAAAAAAATGAAAATAATACTTAAAAGAAAAATAATTAAAGAAAAAAAATTTGCTGTTTTAAATTTTGATGAAAAATTAATTTTTTTTATCATTATAAACTAGTTCCACCTTCTTTTCTGTTTAAGATTATAAGTGAAGTTATATGTCTAGCTAAAAAATAAGCAGAAAATAGAGTAGTTAATATTCCAATTCCTAAAGTAATTGCAAAACCCTTTACTGGTCCAGATCCAAATGCAAAAAGTATTACTGCGGCAATTAGTGTTGTAATATTTGCGTCTAATACAGTAATTTTTGCTTTCGAGTAACCTATATCAAAGGCATGGATAATTGATTTTTCAGTTTTAAGTTCTTCTTTAATTCTTTCAAATATTAAAACGTTTGCATCTACAGCCATGCCAACGGTAAGTATTATTCCTGCTATCCCTGGAAGCGTAAGTGTAGCTTCAAAAATAGTTAGAATACCAACAAGCATTGTTAAATTTGCTATAAGTGCTAAATTTGCGACGATTCCAAATATTTTATATTTTAAAAACATAAAAATAATTACTAAAATAAAACCTATTATTAAAGATTTAACTCCAGCCTTAATAGAATCTTCTCCTAAATCAGGACCAACTGTTCTTTCTTCAACAACATTTAAAGGAGTTGGTAATGCACCAGATCTAAGCAATAAAGCTAAATCCGTGGCTTCCTGAAATGAAAAATTACCTGAAATCATTCCATTTCCTGAAGTTATAGGTTCATTAATTGAAGGAGCACTTATAATCTTTCCGTCTAAAATAATAGCAAGTCTTCTTCCAACATTGTCAGTAGTTGTTCTTCCAAACTTTTGCGCCCCTAGTCTATCTAAGGTAAACGATACAGTAGGTTGATTTGATTGATTGTTAAAATTAGGTTGTGCGTCAATTAAATTTTCACCACTCATGGCTATTCTTTTGCTAACATTAAGCTTTTCGCCTATTTCTGAAACTAATGTCTCAACCCCAAACTCTTCACTATCTTCAATTAGTCTAAAATTTAGTTGAGCTGTTTTACCCAAAAGATTTTTTATTCTCTCAGGATCTTTTAATCCTGGCAACTCAACCAAAATTCTCTTCTCTCCTCTTTGAAGAATTGTAGGCTCTTTTGTTCCAACGTCATCTATTCTACGTCTTACAATTTCAATAGACTGACTTAAAGCAGAATTATTTATTGTCAAAATACCATATTTAGAAAAAAAAACTTCTACTTTTTTTTGATTAATATCAAAATCTAATTCAAAAGATTTGAATTTATCTATATAGGGATTTAAAGAATTATCTTTTTTTGAATAAAATAAAAATTCAAACTTTTCTATATCATCTAAATTGAAGCTTATTTTTTTTTCTCCAATTTTAAAATTTGAATATTTTAAATTATTATCTTTAAGAATTTTTTTTATAGGTATGACCTTTGATTGAATTTTTTCTTTTATTAAAGGATCTGAGTCAATTTCTAATAGAAGATAGGAGCCACCTTGTAAATCTAAACCAAGGTTAACTTTTTTATTTAAAAAATTTTTTTCACTATCTTGAAAATTTAATAAAGAAAAAAAGGATATAATTAAAAAAATAAAGTAAATAAAGAAAATATTTATTTTAGAAAAATTTAACACGAAAAAGAACTATTTTTTTACTTCTTCTTTTTTAAGCAAACTTGTGATCGTTGACCTTATAATTTGAACTTTAACATTATCGCCAATAATAACTTCTATGCGATCATCTTCCATTACTCTATCTATGGTGCCAATGATACCTCCAGAAGTAATTATCTCGTCTCCTCTTTTTAAGGCTTCTACCATTGCTTTATGGTCCTTTACTCTTTTCTGTTGAGGTCTTATCAAAAAGAAATAAAAAATTACAAAAATTAAAATTAATGGAATGAATTGTGCTATACCTTGGCCGCTCATAAAGAACAATTATAATAAAAGTCTTCTTTAAACAAGAAAATAATAATCAAATTTTATCTAAGTTATTCATATATTTTTTTAATATCTTTGGAATAGTAATTGAACCATCAGAATTTTGGTAATTTTCTAGTAATGCTATCATAAGTCTTCCGACTGCTAACCCTGATCCATTAAGAGTTCCTACAAAATTACTTCCACTTGGAGACTTAAATTTTGCTCCCATTCTTCTGGATTGGAAAGTATTACATGAAGAACAGCTTGAAATTTCTCTATAATTATTCTCAGAAGGTATCCACACTTCTATATCAAATGTTTTTTCAGCACTAAACCCCATATCACCAGTTGAAAGAAGAATTACTTGATAAGGTAATTCTAACTTTCTTAAAATTTCTTCAGCGCAATTAAGCATTCTGTTTAATTCATCTTCACAATTTTTTGGTTCAACAATACTTACAAGCTCTACTTTGTAAAACTGATGTTGCCTCATCATCCCTTTGGTGTCTTTACCGTAACTTCCAGCCTCTTTCCTAAAACATGGAGTTGCTGCTACAAATCTCATAGGAAGATCTTTTATTTCTAAATTACTATTTCTAACAATATTTGTTAGAACAACTTCAGCTGTAGGAATAAGAAATTTTCTATCCTCAGAATTATTTAGCTTAATTTCAAATTGATCTTCTTCAAACTTTGGCAATTGACCAGTACCAAACATAATATCCTCGTTTACTATTAAAGGAGGGGAAGTTTCAATATACTTAAATTTATTGATATGCACATCTAACATAAAATTAATTAAGGCTCTCTCTAGTTTAGCGAAATTGCCTCTAAGTAAAACAAATCTTGATCCAGATAATTTTGTAGAAGTGTCAAAATCAATACCTTTATCTCTTAGGCCTAAGTCTATATGAGATTTTATCTTAAAATCATTTTTTTTAACTTCACCAAACTTTCTTATCAACTTGTTACCTTTTTCATCTCTAGCTACTGGCACGTCATCTAAAGCTATATTAGGCAAATTAAAAACAATTTTGTCAATTTCATTTTGAGTTTTTTTTTGATTTGATAGAATTTGTTCAATTTCATTTGAAAGTTCTCTAGATTTATCGAAATTTGATTTTTCCTTAGACTTTGATAATAATTTTTTTTTTTGTTCTAAAAGTTCTTTTTCATTTATTAATTTTCTATTGATTTCATCTTTTTGTTTAAAATCGTTAATATCGAAATCTATATTCCTATCTTTAAATTTCTTTTTAAATTGCTCTAAATTATTTCTTAAGTCTTTAATATTGTGCATTACTATTCGTTTTTAGTTTTTTTATTTTCGGTAAATTTTACAGTAATTATAGATAATTCATAAAGTAATAATAAAGGTATTGCTAGGCCAATTTGAGTAATTGGATCAGGAGGTGTTAATATGGCTGCAACTGTAAAAATAATGACTATAACATATCTTCTTCTGCTTTTAAGGTACATTGAATTTACAACTCCAATTCGAGCTAATAAATTTAATAACACTGGTAATTGAAAACTAATACCAAAGGCAAATATTAATCTCATAATTAAAGATAAATATTCATTTACTTTAGCCTCTAATTGAATCGGTAAACTCGAACTAGACCCAATAGTTTCAAAAGATAAAAAAAATTTAATAGCTAATGGCATAACTAAATAATAAACTAATAATCCTCCTAACAGAAAAAGTATCGGTGTTGATATTAAGTACGGAAGAATAGCTTTTTTTTCATTTTTATATAGACCGGGGGCAATAAACTTATAAATCTGTATTAATAACAATGGGCTACCTAAAAAAATTGCTGAGAAAAAAGCTACTTTCAAATATGTTATAAAAGTTTCATGTAAAGCTGTAAAAATTAAGCGCCTTGAATTTTGATCATCCCTAACTGCATTAGCATAAGGTTCAACTAAAAAATTATATATTTCTTCTGCAAATGTATAAGAAATAATAAAGATTAATAATATAAATAAAATAGATTTTATTAATCTTGAACGTAATTCAACAAAATGACTAGTAAAAGTATTTTGACTAGTCATTTGATTTATCTTTTTTATTTACATTATCGTTTTTTGAGATATCTTTTTCTAAATCTATTTCTTCAGTTACCGAAGAAACTTCTCTTTGGAAATTACTAAAGACATTTTTTAGTTTTCCCACATATGAGCCTATTTTTTTTAAAGCAATAGGAAATTCTTTTGGACCTAAAACCAAAATAGCAATGATGACAACTGCTAATATCTCTAACCAACCAATTTGAGGCATTTTAGATTATTTATTATCGGAATTTGAATTATCAGAATTATTATTATCTTCGTTTTTAGTAGTTACATCATCTGACATGCCTTTTTTGAAACTTTTAATTCCTTTGGCAAGATCTCCCATAATGCTTGAAATTTTACCCTTGCCGAAGAGTATAACAACTAGAATTGCGATAATTATAATGCCTGTCCAACCAATATTTCCCATACGTTATTTATATACAATAATCTTAATTAAATAAATATCTTTATTTATCTGTTTCGGGTGTTTTCTTAATTGCATCTTCAATATCATCATAAATATTCTGTTTTTCGTTTAAAGATTGCTCTTTAAAAAATTTTCCAGTTCCAAATATAGATTTATCTATTGTCGATGTATCAATAAGTCCTGCTGAACCAAGTTCATCTATAGTAGGTAAGTCAGATAATTTTTGAATATTAAAATGATTTAAAAAATTTTCAGTAGTGCCATATTGAATGGGTTTTCCTGGGACATCTTTTCGTCCAGCAGGTCTAACCCAATTAAGTTCGAGCAAAACATCTAACGTATTTGTTGCAAAAGAAACTCCTCTTATTTCTTCAATTTCTGACCTTGTTACTGGTTGGTGATAAACTATAATTGATAAAGTTTCTATTGTTGCTTTTGATAACTTTCTTTGAGTAGACTTTTGTAAAGACATCAATTTTGATAAGTCATCAGCAGTTCGAAAAGACCATTTATTTTTAAAACAAACTAAATTTATTCCTCTATTTTGATAAGTTTCTTTTAATTTTTCCAAAATCTTTAATATATTAGAACTTGTCTGTATTCTTTTTTCAATAGTCTCTATATCAAGAGGTTCAGAAGCAGCAAAAAGTATAGCTTCTACTTGTCGTTCAAGTTTTGAAGAGCCTGGGGAAAAGGAAATAATATTATTTTTATTTTTCATCTATTAGTTATTTTTTTTATTAATATTTTTTCAAATATATTTTTTTGCATTATATTTATAGTGCCTTCTTTTACTAATTCTAAACTAGCAGCAAATATTCCAGCAAGACCTGTTTTTCTCATTTTATTATTTAAATAAAATTTTGGAATTAATTCATTAATATTTTTCCAATCATTCATTTTATCAAAGTTTTTTTCAATTAATTTTATAGCTTCTTCAGTTGTGAATACAGGCAATTTAGGGATATTAATTTTTTGAAATGTTTTTTGCATTTGAATATTTGAATAAGTTTTTAATAATTCATATAATGAAATATCATAAATAGGAGTACTCAAAGATCTTATACCCCCCTTCATTCCTCTGGTAAAAATATGTATACCCAATCTTTTTCTCTTTAACATTTGGTCAGATAAAAGTCTTATTAATTCAAGTTTCTTTAATTGAAGTTTCAATTTTTCAGCAACTTCTAGCGCTTTAAAATCATCATCTTCATCTTCAGGCAATAATAATTTAGATTTAAGGTAAGCTAACCATGTAGCCATTAACAAATACTCAGAAGCGGTTTCTAAATTTAAGTTTTCTTGAGTTTTTATAAAATTTAAAAATTGATCTGCTAATTTTGTAATTGAAATTTCTGCTAAGTCAACTTTTTGTGATTTAGCTAAATCTAATAAAACTTGAAGAGGACCGTTATAATTTGGAATATCAATTGAAATGTGATTTGGATTATTCGATTCCATTCAGGTATTTTAACCTAAAAATTTATAAAATTCTGAAGTTTTTTTTCTTGTAAAACTATCTATATATGGGACTGTTTTTATTAATTTTAAACAGTCTTTATAATTTCCAGCACAATACAAAACAAGATTACAACCAGCTAAAAGTGATTTTTTTGCATTTGTAACTAAGTCATGTTTTAAGGCTTTCATAGAAATATCATCAGAAATTAATATGCCTTTAAATTTTAATTTTTTTCTAATAATTTCCTCGATTATTGTTTTTGAGAAAGTAGCAACATTGTCTTTGTCTATTTTCGAGTAAATAATATGAGCAGTCATTGCAAAATGTGAAGACATAGACTTAAAAGGAAAAAAATCAACTTTAACAAGTTTATTATAATTATCTTTCACTCTCGGGACTTTATAATGACTATCTGATGAAGAACATCCATGACCTGGTATATGCTTTATTACATTGGCTATTTTATTATTCTTATAATTTTTTATACATGCCTGACCTAAATTTTTAACAACTAATGGGTTTTTTGAAAAACTTCTATCTCCAATTATACTATTAGTCTGTTTCTGAAGCACATCAAGAACGGGAACTGTATTAATATTAATTCCAATTTTTTTTAAGACTAAGCAAAGTGAATCTATGTAATCTTTATAAATTTTTAAAGAAAAAATTGGAGAAGATTCAAATATATCACCAAATATTTTTTGAGTACTTGTATGTTTTATCACATTTTTTAATCTTGAAACTTTACCACCCTCTTCATCTATCATTATTGGAAATTTTCTGTCTTTACTGATTTTTCGTATATCTTGTATTAATTTTTTAACTTGATTTAGGGATTTTATATTTCTATTAAAAAGAATTAAACCCCATGGTTTTTCTTTTTCTAATAATTTCTTTTCGTTTTTAGAAATTTTTATTCCTTTTATACTTATTATTATAGCTTTTTTTTTCATTTCAACTTAAGTAAATTCCAAAAATTTCTAGGCTTTGACTCTTTTATTAGATCATTAAAACCTGAATTAAATTCTATAACATTGGCAGTATCATTTTTTAAAATTGGTAAATTAACCGTTTTATCTTTTAATTTTTTTTCAATATTTATTCTATTATTTTCTATATTTTTAATATTTTGAATCGAAGAATAATATTTATAAATAGTTAAAAAAAAAATAATTATACTTAAAAATAAAAATATGTTGATAATATTTTTAAACATCACATCTTTTCCGGAGTAGAAACTCCAAGAATATTCATCCCATTTTTAATTACAATTGCAATCAAGTATAAAAAAGATAAAGTTTCCATTCTTTTTAATTTACCATTTTCTATAAATTTGAATTCTACATCTTCATTGCCTTTACTCCAATAAGAATGAAATAGAGTAGAAAGTTCATATAAGTAAAAAGGTATTTTATGCGGTTCATATTTATTAGAAGCTGATTCTACGACTTTAGGCCATTCGAAAATTTTTCTTAAAATTTTTTCTTCATAAACGTTTGGGGAAAAAGAGTTTAAGTTAACACTAATATTGTCCGACAATTTTTTATCTAATGTTCTTATAATAGAATTAATTCTAGCATACGCATATTGTACATAGTAGACTGGATTTTCTTTTGTCTTTTCTTTTACTTTATCGAAATCGAAATCTAGTTCAACATCATTACTTCTATTCAACATCATAAATCTTATAGAATCTTTGTTTACTTCATTTAACAAATCTTGCACTGATATAAAATCTCCAGATCTTTTTGACATCTTAAATGGTTTTCCATCTTTATATAATTTTACCAACTGACAAACTTTACAGTTAAGTTGTACTTTTTTATCTGATAAAGCTAAAACAGCTGCTGATATTCTTTTAATATATCCTGTGTGATCTGCCCCAAGTATATTTATCAAATTATCAAATTTTCTACTTATTTTGTCGTAATGATATGCAACATCATTTGCAAAATATGTCCAAGTACCATCGTTTTTTTGTAAAGCTCTATCTGCATCATCATTAAATGATGTAGATTTAAAAATAAGCCTTTTTATTTTTTTCCAATCTTTTGCTAATTCTCCTTTTGGAGGATCTAAATAACCCTCTTCAACATAGTTCTTATTTTGTAGTAATTTTACTGCGTTACTTACTAAATTTTTTTTCACCAAATTGGTTTCTGAAAAGAAATTGTCATGTAATATTCCAAGTTGTTTCAAATCATTTTTGATTAATGACATAGATCCTTCCAAAGAAAGTTTTTTAAGTTCTTCAAAAGAACTCTCAAATTTATCAATTTTGATATTTTTATTTTTTTCTATAATCTTTAAAGCAATTTCTTTTATATAATCACCCGGATATAAGTTTTGTTTAGAAATAAATTTTTCTTTAAACTTAATTTCTCTTATTCTTAAGAAAACAGATTCGACAAAATTTTTTATTTGATTGCCATAATCATTAATATAGTACTCTTTAACGACTTTATTACCATTAAACATTAATAAGTTTGATAAAACATCGCCAAATATTGCTCCTCTACAGTGCCCTACGTGCATTGGGCCTGTTGGGTTAGCTGAAACAAATTCTATGTTATATGTTTCTTTTGAATTTTTTGAACCATATTTTTCCCTATTTGTTAAGATATTATTAATATTTGAGATCATGCCTTCTTTAGATAATTTTATGTTTAAAAAACCTGGGCCGGCTACTTCAATTTTTTTAAAATGAGGAATATTATTTAAAAGTAAATCTTTAATATCATTAGCCAATTCCTTGGAATTTAGTTTATTGTCTTTAGATAAAACCAAAGAAATGTTTGTAGATAAATCATAGTTAAAATGTTCAGGCGGAATCTCCAAATTTACACTTTTCAAGTTAACAAGTTTCTTTAATTTTAAAATTTGCTTATTAATCAAAATAACTTTATTAATTTCTGACAAGTAATTTTCAAATATATTCATTTTATCTTATTATAAAGATTTATTGCATATCTATCAGTCATACCAGCTATAAAATCACATACTGAACGAGCTATATTTAAATTATCATACTTACTAACATTAATATATCTTTTTGGATTTTTTTTGATAAATTTAAATAACTTCTTAATAATTAACTTTCCTTGATTTGCATTTTTTTTTACATTCTCGTGATGGTACATCCTTTTTTTTAAAAATTTTTTGATCATTTTATCAAAATTTTTTATTTTCCTAGAGAAAATTACGATTGGATATTTAGATCTATAAACATCATTAAGATTTTTAATTTTATATTTTTTAATATTAATTTGAGTTGTAGTTATGATATCTGTTACCATTACATTTATTACATCTCTAACAATTTGCCTAATAACTAATTCTAATGAATAATTTTTAATCATTCTTTTATGCTTTAAAACAATATTTTTTAAAACTGGAATTTTTTCTAAATCTTCTATTTTAAATAAATTTGACTTTAAGCCATCTTCAAGATCATGACTATTATATGCAATATCATCTGAAATTGAAGCTATCTGTGCTTCTAAAGATGGACTATGCAAAAATTTAATCTTATTTTTAAAGTAATTTTTACCCAAAATTTTATTGTATATATTAAGATTTTTTATTGGTCTATTATGTTTTAGTAGTCCATCTAGTGTTTCTAAAGTAAGATTAAGACCTTTAAATTCATAATATCTATTCTCTAAAAATAAAATTATTCTTATAGTTTGAATATTGTGATCAAAACCACCAAAATTTTTCATACAATTATTTAGAGCACTCTCTCCGGCATGCCCAAATGGCGTGTGTCCCAGGTCATGGGCTAAACTTAAAGTTTCACACAAATCTTCATTTAAGTAGAAAAATTTACTTAAGGTTCTTGCTATTTGGGCTACTTCTAGAGAATGAGTAATTCTTGTTCTAAAATGATCTCCAGAGGTATTTACGAAGACTTGTGTCTTATGTTTTAGTCTCCGAAAAGCTGTTGAATGAATAATTCTGTCTCTATCTCTTTGAAAATCTGTTCTTAAAAGAGTTTTTTTCTCATTAAAAAACCTACCCTTAGATTTCAATGGAACTGCTAAACTTGATAATAAATGAATCGATTTTTTTTGCATGCTTATAATATAGATTATATACTAAATAATCATGGAAAAAAAATTAGAATTTACTAATAGAGCCAAAAGTCAAATTGATAAAATCACTAATAGTGATGCTAAAAAATATTTTAGAATTACTGTTAAGGGTGGTGGTTGTTCTGGTTTTAAATATAATTTTAGTTTTGATAATAAATTAGAAAAAGATGATATTTTATTCAAGCAAGTAGTAATTGACAAAGTATCTTTGGACATAATATCAGGCTCAACTGTAGATTTTAAAAAAGAAATGATTGGGGAGTCTTTCGTAATTAATAACCCTAAAGCATCTGCCTCGTGTGGTTGTGGCTTATCTTTTTCTGTCTGATGAAAATAATATCTTGGAATGTAAATTCAGTAAGAGCCAGAATAGTAAATATTCTAGAATATATCAATCAAGCGAAACCTGATATTTTATTTTTGCAAGAAATAAAAACTCAAGACGAAAACTTTCCATACGAAGATTTCAAAAAACTCGGATTTACCTCTCATGTTTATGGTCAGAAAAGCTATAATGGGGTGGCTATAATATCTAAAATAGAGATTAAAAATATACAAAAAAATTTTATTAAAGATGAATTTCAACAATCTAGGATTATTACTGGTGAAATTAATTTAAAAAAAAAAAAAATAGTATTAATCAACATTTATCTTCCAAATGGAAATCCAATTGAAACAGAAAAGTATATCTATAAGAAAAATTGGTTAAAAAAATTTGTTAGTGCTATCAAAAAAAGAATTTCTGAAAATTCTAATATAATAATTGCTGGAGATTTTAATATAATTCCAGAAGAGATCGATGTATATGATTTTAAAAGATATGAAAATGATGCATTAGGTAAATTGGAAATAAGAAAAAAATTCCGTGAATTGTTAAATTTGGGATTTTATGATGTTTATCGTTTAAAATATAAAACTAAACAAGACTTCACTTTTTGGGATTATTTTGCAGGTTCATGGCAAAAAAATTATGGAATGAGGATAGATCATTTTCTATTATCCAGCAACTTACTAGAAAATATTCAATCTATAAATATTAATAAAAAACCTAGATCAAAAGACAAACCATCGGATCATACACCAATTGAGCTAGAAATTAATTAAGTCGACCGTAAATATCTTCGTACCTAAAAATGTCAGACTCTTTCAAAGTCGCACCTAGTTGTGCTTCCATAATTTTTACTATTTGTTTGTTGGGGTTTTGAATTCTATGTATAGCGCCTTGAGGAATAAAAATTGTATCATGAGGTTTTATTGAAAAAAGTTTTTTATTTAACGTGATTTTAGGATTACCTTGTATTACTACCCAATGTTCAGACCTATGAAAATGTTTTTGTAAACTTAAAACTCCTTTTGGTTTAACATTAAGCTCCTTTATTAAAAAATTATTACCAACGTACAAATTTGTATAGCTACCCCAAGGTCTATGATAAGTTTTCTTTTTATCGTAATATTTAACTTTATTTCTGCTAAACATTAAAAGAATTTCTTTCCAACTCCCAAGATCTGACCAAGGAATATTTAACTTTATAGCGTTAACATCTTTATTTTTTTCTAAAATTGCACGATCAAAAGATTTTGACGGGTTTTTAATGAAAGCTTTTTTGTTTAAATAATAGGTATTATTTTTTAATTTGCTTCTAGTAAAAGCTAAAGATGTATTTTTATATATTATTTTTTGATATCTTTTAAAATTATTTATTAATGAGTCTTTTCTTAAAAAAAAAATTCCTGAATTCCAATAACCGCCTTTTTTAATAATAATTTTAGCTTTTTCTTGATTAGGTTTTTCAAGAAATTTAGTTACTTTACTAAAATTTTTTCTTTTGTTTGTAGTGAAATATCCAAATTGATCAGAAGGTGAATTGGGTTTAATACCAAAAATAAAAATATTATTATTAGTTAAAAATTTTTTTTTTGTTTGTATTTCATCTTTTAATTTAGCTACTTTTTCCATTAAATGGTCAGCCGATAGAAAAATCAAAGGCTGCTCTTCTGGAATATCTTTAATAAAAGCTGCGGCAAGAATAGCTGGACCTGTATTTTTTTTTGCTGGTTCTAATAAAATTTTATATTGTTTAACTTTATTTTTTTTTAAGTTTTTTTTAATTTCTTTAAGATATTTTATGTTTGTGCTTATTATAGGGTTGTCGAATAAAGGGTCTTTAATTCTTTTTAAGGTTTTTCCAAATAATGTCCATCCTCCAAAATCTATAAATTGCTTAGCTTGATGCTTTTTAAGATGAGGCCATAACCTTGTTCCAGCACCACCGCATAAAATAACTGGTCTAATCTTCATCAAATTTTTGAGTAATCTTTTACTTCTTTTTTCTTACCTGGATGCGTTGGAGCTCCTAGATAGGCGGGGCCAACTGTTTGAGCGTATTTCCATAAAGTTCCAGAACCAAACGCTGATTTTTTCGCTTTCCATTTTTTTCTTCTTGATGACAATTGAGCTTTTGTTAATTTTACATTTATAGTACCTTTTTTTGCATCAATATTTATTAAATCCCCATTTTTTAAAAGAGCAATTGGCCCTCCCAGAGCAGCTTCGGGCCCAACATGTCCAACACAAAAACCTCTTGTTGCTCCAGAAAATCTTCCGTCTGTAATTAAAGCCACTTTTTCACCTTTGCCTTGACCATATATTGCACCTGTTGTAGATAACATTTCTCTCATACCTGGGCCACCTCTAGGACCTTCATATCTAATAATAATTACGTCTCCATCTTTATATTTTTTAGTTTGAACTGCTTTCATTGCATCTTCTTCATTATCAAAACATCTTGCTTTACCAGTAAATTGTAATTTTTTTAAACC
>MDSV01182687.1_pt1 | contig 17127 bp, 12 predicted proteins | sample 810851 | NCBI WGS metagenome assembly MDSV01 (sample SAMN05326640, study PRJNA326480) | marine metagenome | isolation source: seawater | place: Atlantic Ocean: North East | collected 2012 | reverse complement strand
ATTTGAATCTACATATGCCCCTGGATTTTCTATTGAGTACCTTACTCCTGCCTGAGCAGCCAGATGAATTACTCTATTAAATCTATATTTCTCAAATATTTTTAAAGTTTCTGTGTAGTTGGATAAGTCGCTCTTCTCAAAAATAAAATTTTTGTAAGAAGAAAATTCTTTTAATCTTGATTCCTTTAGGTTTACGTCATAATAATCATTAATATTATCGACACCTATAACTTCATGGTCTTCTGAGCAAAGTCTGTGAACAAGATGGGAACCTATAAAGCCGGCTACACCTGTTACAAGAAATTTCATTTTTTGATTAATTAATCCTATTTTAAATTCTTCGAAAAGCAGCTATATATGAGATGACCTTAGACATCATCTTCATAAAAAAAGAAGCTTCTTCATAGATCTTCAAAAGAAAAACCATCAGATATTAACATCTAAAGCTATTTTCAACCCTAAGTTTCCTAAACTTAACAATAATTGCCCAAAATTTATTCATTTTTAAAAAACTATTGTCATGAACTACTAAGACATAGATATTTCTTCATAAAGCTCTTCATATTTTTTAACTATTCTATTTATTGAGAAACGTGACTTTATTCTCTCTCTTCCTAATTTACTAATTTCTTTTATCTTTTCTGGTGGCAAATCCAAAACTTCTAGTAAAGCTTTCGAAAGTTGTTTAGGCTGCCCCACCTCAACCAATCTGCCTGTATCTCCTAAAAGAATTCCTGCATCACCAGCGTCTGTAGAAACACAAGGAATTCCTGATGACATTGCTTCTCCCAACACATTAGGAAATCCTTCACTTACTGAATGGAGACAAAAAACATCAAATAACAAAATTAACTCATTAATATTATTTCTTTTTCCTAATAACCTAAAGTTGTTATATACACCGTGGTTAATTAGTAACTCCCTTAATTCTTTATTGCTGTCCTCAAGACCTTCACCGATAAGAACAAAAAGGATATCTTTCCTTTTTGAGAGCATAATCTCACTTGCAGCTATTAAAGTCTTATAATCTTTGTATTCGTTATATCTTCCTACTGAACCTATAATTTTAAATCCCTGCATTAAATCAATCTTTTCTCTAAGATTTTTAGTAACACCTAACTTAGGATTAAATTCTTCTAAAGAGAAACCATTCTGTATGACTTTAAATTTGTTTTCACAGTATCCCTGTTTAAGATGCTGGTCTTTAGCTCTTTCAGCTACGCTGATTATAGTATGAGGTATATGGTGAGATATTAAAGCACAGAATTTCATGCTTAAATATCCCGAAACTGAGAGCCCTTTCCCCAGTAAAGCATCAGAAGACCTTATATTCCAAATTATTTTCTTAAAACCTAAAAGAAATGATGCAAAAGAACCAATAAGATCTGCATGATATAACCAAGTTTGGATTAAATCTGGTTTTTGCTTTTTGATTAAAAAAAGTAACTTAAAAAAAGAAAAAGGAAGAAAAAGAAAGCTTTTTAAGTGCAGTGAGGTTACCTCAATGCCTTCATTTCTCAGTCTGTCTCCAACATCTCCTAAAGGTTTTAGAGATATAACTTTGTGAAAGTACTTGGAGCTTGAAATATGGAATTTTATCAATTTCTCTAATGCAATTTCAGCTCCACCAGTTTCAGAAGAAGTAATAATATGAAGAACCTTCATCTTATAAGTAAGTTATTAATATTCTCTTCAAAAAAATAATAGATTTCTTTTTGATCAAATTCTTTACCTAGAAGACTCTGTTTAAGGCCTCTAGTTCTTATAGGCATATATTCTGAGAAGAAACTTTTTAAATCGTCAAAATTTTCATAGATATATATAGATTTGTAACCTTTACGTAATAGCTCAACTAGACCTCCAGAATCAGAAGTGCTAACTACAGGTACTCCTAATGCTAAAGACTCTAAAGCCACATTTGGCATCCCTTCCCATCTTGAAGAGAGGATAAAAATATCGGATCCAGAAACCCATTTCCATGGATTTTTCTTATAACCCAGTAAATATACTTTACTCTCTAACTCTAAGGATTTAATAAGACCCCTTAATTTATCTCTTTCTGGTCCATCTCCTAAAATAGTCAGGGATGCTTGAGGTAGATCGAGTTCTTTAAACCAATTAATCAACCGATCAAAACCTTTTTGATAGGTTAAACTTCCTGAAGCAATTAATCTTAATCCTTTATTTTGAAAAATAACCCCTTCACTTGCTTTTGACCTTAGATAGTCTGAATCAACAGGATTCATCATTACCTTTATATTTTTTTTGTCTATATTACAAAAAGATAAGAACTCCTTTTTCATCATAGAAGAAGAAACAATTAGAAGGTCTACATGAGGGTAACTCCATTTATAAAGTGTTTTCATAATCCTGGGATAGGAGCTTTGAAAAATATTTCTTTCTGGCATGTTTGCTTCTCTTAAAGCCAATAGAGAAGATATTATCTTAAGTTTCTTTAGAAGAACTAAAGTGAAATTTAAGTAGGCAAGTGAAGAAAATATTACATCGGGTTTTAGTTTTCTTATTTTAAAAATAAATTCAAAAAAAACCGTTCGGAGTCTCGACCCTTCAAGTTCAATAATATTAATTTGGTTACTTAAATTTTGTATATTTTTTTTCTCTTTTCTATCTTCTAAAGATCTCCTGAAAAGTAAAGCTGTCACATGATATTTTTCAGTATTCATCTGTTTTATGAGATTAAATGTTACCTGCTCTGCTCCTCCTCCTGAGAGAGAAGGCATAAAAAATAAAATATGCCTTTTATTCATGAACTAACTTTCATCTTCAATAAGGGTTTATTTTTTTGAATTTTCATACCACGACTGGAACATTAAAACGCTCCATAAAAAGCCATGCCAATCATTAGATCCTTTAAGATGATCATTCCATTTATTAATAATTTCTGAACTATCAAAAATTCCTTGTTCTTTGATTTTATGTGGATCAAGAAGATCTTCAGACCATTCTCTTAAAGGCCCTTTCAGCCAATCTCCAAGAGGAATTGCAAAGCCCTTTTTTGGTCTATCAGTAAGTTTTGCAGGAACTAATTTATTTAATAACTTTCTTAAAATCCATTTGCCTTTACCATTTCTTATTTTCATATTTAAAGGCAATGCCCAAGCAAATTCTATTATTTTAGGATCCAAGAAGGGTATTCTCGTTTCTAATGAGATGCCCATTGCAGACCTGTCTACTTTTGTAAGAATATCATCAGGTAAATAAGTTAGAGTATCAAGGTACATCATGCAACTTTCAAAATCTCTAAAAGATGGCCATTTCTCTTTTTGTAATACAAAGGGCTTTCTGTTGGCAGAGTTAAGTACAAAATTAGAGCTACTTGGTACTGATGAGATTAAATTTAGATACATATCTTGGAAATTATGAGAATTCATTATTATCAACGCTTTTTTAAATTTACTATCTAATTGGTCAATATTAGATAAGTTCCCTATTTTCTGTAAGGAATTTAATGGAATTAAAGATAAAGAACTATGTAATATTTTTTGCATGCTTAAAGGAAGCTTGTAGAAGGTGGAAGCAAGAGACATTGCAGAAACATATCTGTTATAACCTCCAAAAAGCTCATCGCCTGCATCACCAGATAGAGAAACAGTTACATTTTCTTTAGCCAATTTAGAGATTAAATAGGTTGGAATCTGAGAAGAATCAGAGAAAGGCTCATCAAAAAGCTTTGGCATTTCAGGTATAGTTTTCAATGCATCGTGGGAAGTAACCTGAATTTCCTTGTGGTCTGTACCTAAATAATTAGCAACTCCTTTTGCATAAATTGCTTCATTAAAGCCTTTTTCTTTAAATGCAACCGTGAAAGTACTGATTGGATTTGCTGAAACTTTTTGCATAATTGCGACTATTAGAGAAGAGTCTATACCTCCAGAAAGAAAGGCCCCTAGGGGTACATCAGAAATAAGTTGTTGACTTACAACTGAAGTTAAAAGTTCTTCTAATTTATCTACTGCTTGTAAATCATTACCTTTAAAAGTATTTTCTTCCCCTTTCTTAACTACATCTAAAAGATTCCAATAAGGTATCGGTAAACTTGGTTCCTTTTTATCTAAAGAAACAGTAAGAAAAGTGCCAGGAGGTAATTTCTTTATGCCCTTATAGATAGAGTTTGGACCTGGTACATAATTAAACCTAAGGTACTCATCGATAGAGCTTTTATCTAACTTGCCTTCAAAACTAGGATGAACTTTTAAAGCTTTTAATTCTGACGCAAAAAGAAAAGTTGAATTTTGCCACCCATAATATAAAGGCTTTTCTCCAATCCTATCTCTAGTTAATGTTAATTCTCTATTCTTTCTATCCCATAAAGCAAAAGAGAACATACCTTCAATTCTACTTAACGTCTCTTTTAAACCCCATTCTTGAATACAAGAGAGCAGTGTTTCGGTATCTGAACTTCCTTTCCATGAAGATATTTGTCTAGAATTCTTAAGTTCTTTTCTAAGAAGTAGATGATTATAAATTTCTCCATTGTAGGCAATTACATACCTATTATTTTTAGAAATCATGGGTTGATGCCCTGCCTTGGTAAGATCTAAAACAGAAAGTCTTTGATGAGCTAATCCTAACCTACTCTCTTCATCTAACCATATTCCACTTGAGTCAGGCCCTCGATGAATAATATTTTTTGACATTAGACTGAGAAGTTCTTTTGAAGCCTCAGTACTTTCAAACGAATTGCCTCCCAGGTAACCAGCTAAACCACACATTAATATTTAATTATAGATTTGACTTTACCAACTAAAGAAATTAAAAAAATCAAAGTACTATCTTCTATCCTCTAAGAATTATAAATTTCCAGAATTGAATCGCCATGTTTCTTTAAAGAAAAACTTTGAAATGTTTTCTTAGAGTTTATTTCTATTTTTTGATATAACTTTTGGTTACCAATTAATTCTTGAATCTTATCTTTTAATTCTTCCTGGTCATCAAGTTTATATGTAAGCCCATTTTCTCTCTCTTGTATTATTTCAATGTGCGCTCCTGATCTGCTAGCTATTACAGGAGTGCTGGTCATCATAGATTCCACCACAACCCTTCCAAAGCCTTCTTTGGGACCAGGACAAACAACTAAATCTGAAAGCCATAAATAGTCTTCAACTTTCTCTACAAAGCCTAAGAAATGGATTCGATTTATTAAGTCGAGATCTGTAGATAATTCTTTCAGGTATTTTAAATAGCTTTCTTCACCTTTACCTACTATTAAAATTTTAACTCTTGGGTTTTCTTGTAATAGAGGAATAGATCTTAATAAAGTATCAATCTTTTTTTCTTTAACTACCCTTCCAAGATAACTGACGATGAAGTCTGTGTCTTTTATCTGAAGACCTTTCTTAATTTCATTTATTCTTTGACTTTCTTTTTTTATTGAAACAAAAGGATTGTAAATCATGGATTTGGCTGTCTCTGGTATATTTTTTGGTAAAGATTCAAAAACATATCTTGATATAGCTATGCAATGAAAGGATAGAAATCTGATAAAAGCCCAAAACATAGATTTAGATAATACAGTTCTTTGATGCCATACAAATTTTCTAAATGTAATCAAGGAAGGTAAAGACCAACTTAGATTGATTCTTAAATCATTCCCATGAACAATATTTACTCTATGCTTAAGAAGAAAAATAGAGAAAGGAATTAGGTTTCGCATAACATTAAAAACAATATTAGTTATGGAAGGATCTGATCCTGCAAGTTTAGAGGTTGGTAATAAGAAAAAGGTTATTTTTTTCTCTTCTAGTAGCCTTGCTAAAGGCTCATATCTCTGGTGTAGGACCACGATACTTTCTATATTCTTTGTTTCTAAAAATTCAATTAATAGTAAAGTGGACTTGTGACTTCCTCCTAAGGAATCTCCAACGAAAGGAAAAAGTACACGCACTCTAAGTTGCTTTAATAGGCTGATTAAGTAGTTTTACCCTATAAGCATAATGGGATAAAACAGGTAAGAGGCTCAACCACCAAAAGAGATATGTTTCAAAAATCATAATCCCAGCTACTAGTCCTAAGCTAGCTATTAAAGAGAAATTTATTCTTTGATTGAACATCTTTAAATAAGTAAAAAGGATTAGTGCAAAACCTACTATTCCATATCCAATCGTAAACCTTAAGATCCAACTATGGACTACAACCTTTGAAGCGAAACCAAACCTAAAATTCTGCTCAAAATCAGCACCGAGTCCAAGGAAAGGATATTCCATTATTTGAGTTACAGCACTAAAAATTAATGTCATTCTTTCTAACCCACTACTATCAGCAAAGTTGAAGAGCCTTGAATTTGCAAACATAACTGCAAGTGTGGTTAATAAAGTAAATGAGAATAAGAGAATTGAAGTTTTATAGAAGGTAGTGATTCTTTCTGTTTCCAGTAGCTTTATGAAAAGTACTAAAACTAAAGTTACCATTGCACCTCTAGACTGATTCCAAAATAACATTAGTAACGCCAAGGAGAAAAAAAGAGTCAAAGTAAAAGCTTTAAAATTAAGAAGCTTGCGAAAAAATAATATTATAAATATAAGGAACACAGCATAGTAAGAAGAGGTATTTGCTTGTAACACATCAACTCTCGTTAAATTAGTAAGGAGCTCGATTGCTAATGCACTAGACCCTCCGTAAGCCCTAAAATGAGGAACAAAGCCTAGGTATCCCAATAGATGTATACATAGGAGAAAAACTAATAAGTAAACTGAATAATGAAGTAGACGAAGAGTAGGGTCTGTGCTCCTGACTAAATAGGAATAGCGAGAGTAAAGAAAATAAAATCCATAAAAAGTAAAAATAGGTAAAAAGAGATTAAATGAAAATTTGGTTCCTATTGAACCTGAATGTAATACTTCTAAAAATAAGATTAATATACAAAGAATTAAAAAGGAGAGATCTTGAACAGAAAATTTGATAAAGGTTTTTTCCTTTGATAAACGTGACATCTCGGCAGTAAAAACTATAAATACAAGCAATACTGGTATAAAAAAAGGAAACAAGTCGTGTCCATGGTAAGCAAGAAACTTATGAAAAGAGAATCTTTCATAGAGCATACCGGGTACATTTAACCAAGAAGCAGCAAACAGAAATAAAAGGACTTGAGTTGTTAAAAATCTTGTTTTCAATTTTTATTCGATATCTGATTTCTTAAGTAGATAATCGCGGTTGTAATCTCTTTTTAATTTTTTCCCTAAGATTTTATTTATTTGGGATTCTGGAAAGCCTGTTCCAGGTTTCTTCATGCTTATCATTTTCTTAGTTATCTTAGTTCCTTTTTTAAAATTTGAATTTAGAGATATGCTCTTAGAAAATAGTCTTCTCGTCTTAGAAAGCTCTTTTGAAGTAGTGTCTTTTTTATTGGTATTATTTTTAAAAATATGAAAAGCATCTCTAGCCTCACAGATGCTTGAAATTTGTTCAGGAAGTAAGGAAGAACTCGAGTCTGGTCCAAAAGCGTTAACATCCAATTTTATATGAACTTCTATAAGATTGGCACCATTCGCTATTCCAAATAACGAAGGCCATATAGTGCCACTATGATCTGAAAGTCCAACAAGAGAATCATAACGATTTGCAAAATCTACCATAGAATTAACTTCTATTTCTTCAAGAGGAGTGGGGTATTTAGAAGTACATTGGAGAAGACAAAAATCTATATTTCTCTGATGAAAAAAACTGACAATTTCATCTATTTCTTTTAAATAACTCATACCTGTACTTAAAATTATTGGTTTTTTTGTAGTAGCTATCTTTTCTATAAAAGAAGTTGAGGAGGACTCTCCTGAACCGATCTTCCATACTTTTATTCCTAATTCTTGCAATACATCTATTGCATAATTGGAAAAAGGTGTACAAATAAATTCTAGACCAACAGACTCTGAGTGGTCTTTTAATTCTTTAAGTTGAGATGGTGAAAATTCCATTCTTTTCCAATAATCGTACCTGTCCTTATCCACATAGGAGAAATTAACTCTAAATTTTTCATCTCTAGTAGACTCTTCAGAAGCAAAATGGGCCTGAAATTTAATTGCATCAACTCCTATTTGAGAAGCAATATCAATAAAAGAATGAGCATAACCTACCGATCCGTCATGAGCTTGACCTACTTCAGCAACTACAAAAGCTTTTTCTTCTCGACCTAGTTTCTTTTTACCTATTTTCATAACTTAGAATCTAACATTCTAGAAGCCATCATAAAATCTTCTTCATCGTCTATATCAATAAACCTAGATTTAGGGACTTCGTGATAAAACATATTGTCACTAAATAAGGAATTATTTTGAACTATATAATCTCTACTGACCATATAGATACTGCCATTCGTTTTATAAAGTTCCTCAGTATATTCCTGCCTTCTTTTTCTTTCAGTTTGTTCATTAAATTTTATAAGCTTATTTGATTTCTTAGATTTATAAAGGTTATAAGGCAGACTACTCGAAACTCTTACTACCGAAACAATAGTTTCAGCTTTATCTTTGAACTCTTCAGCCATATTTAAACAGCTCATAATATCGTCTGAAATTACTAGAGGGTTTGTAGGTTGTAACATCAATACCCAATCATATTTTTCCTTTTCTTTCTTTTCAAAATAATCTATTGCATGAAGAATAACTTCTTTAGAGTCCGCTTCATCGGTTGAGATCTCTTTCGGTCTTAAGAAAGGAACTTCGGCACCAAAATCTTGAGAGATTTTTTGAATCTTTTCTGAGTCAGTTGAAACTATTACATGCTCAAATAGATGCGAACATTTTAAAGCTTCTTTAATAGAATAATAAATTAAAGGATTACCTTTAAGTTTTTTAATATTTTTTAAAGGAATCCCTTTGGAGCCTCCTCTTGCAGGAATAACTAAAAGGCTTCTCATTCTAAATAAGTCTCAATAAGTTATTCTTTTTTCTACTGAAAGAGGAACAGAAGACAGTAAATCACTTATCTTTTTACCTGCTGAACCATCACCATATAAAAAAGAACTTTTATAAGGACCGTGTTCAATCTGAATCCTAACCTTTTCTTCTATCTCTTTTGCATCATGGCCAACATCTAATATGTTTTCTGATCTCAATCTTCCTTGTTGTCTAGTGCCTATATTCACTACTGGAAGTCCTAATATTCCGCACTCCCTCATGCCAACACTAGAATTTCCAACTAAGCACATCGAGTTCATCAAGAGCCTTAGGAATTCTTCAGGAGGAAGATTCTTTAAAAATCTAACTTTTCCATCTTTAGAATTTTCTCTATATTTTCTTAAAACTCTTGAAGTAGAATCTGATCCAGCATCAGCATTAGGCCAAAACCAAAAGACTGGTTTATCTATTTTTTTAATTGCCTCTAGTGTTTCTTTTGTATCTTCACCTGATTTCCCCCATTCTGTAGTAACTGGATGCTGCATCACAACTAAATACTCTTCTGAATTAGGATCAATATCGTAACCTACACCTAAATCACAAAGCTCCTTGTTGACACTATGGTCAGATTTTTTTGTATCTAAAACCAGATCTATTGAAGGGCATCCAGTAATGAAAGTTTTTTCAGAAGATTCTCCTAGTTTAATAACTCTATCAAAAGCATCCTGATTAGAAACAAAATGTATATCAGACAGTTTGGTGACTGCATGCCTAACCTTTTCATCAATAGAACCAGTAACTTCACCTCCCTGGACATGTACCAAAGGTATGTTCATATAAGATGCAGTTATTGCAGTAGCCATAGTTTCAAATCTATCAGCAACGGTTATAACTGCATCAGGTTTTAATCTTTCAAAAACTGAAGACAACTCTAAGATAGCTATAGAAGTTGTCTTAGCAGAAGTTACTAAGTTCTCTCCTTCAAGAACGTTATATACAACTGAGTCAGGGGTTAAACCATCTTTAGCCAATGTGTTATTTATAGGACCATATCTATCTAATAAAGCAGAAGAAGTTAAAACAATCTGCAACTCCATATCAGGATTTCTTTTTACTTCAATTAGGGCAGATTTAATTCTTGAATAAGAAGGCCTAGCTGTTATAACACAACAAATTTTTCTTTTCATGACTGCCTAATAAGGTTAAGTTCTTTTATCATTCTATCTGAAGACTTGCCATCAAATTTATACAGGAAATCATTAATCATCCTTTCGGGGCACTTGTAAGCGTACTCTTTATCTCTTAAATAATCTCCAACTCTTGATTTTAATTCTTCTTCGCTCTTTACAACAGGTAAAGAAGAGAGGGAATTTTGAAAAAAAACATTGGTGTCTTTATATTTTGAAGCAGCTTCATTAAACAAAGGTATAACTAAAGCAGTTCCTTCTAACAAAGTTTCTAAAACTGTTGTGGAATTAAAAGCTATAACACACTTAGATTTTCTAATTAATTCTTGACTATCTCCTTTAGATTGAAGTTTTAGATTTGGAATTTCTTCAATATTCCTTTCACAATTACTATTTATGGTATTAATTATATTTTTAAACCAACCCCCTGCTGCATATTTTGTTTTTATAATAAAGTTATAGTCAGGATTTTTTATTGCTAATTCTGCAAAGCTCTTATGCACATCTTGAAATAAGTGAAAAAAGCCTTCTTCTGGATTGGAAGTAAAAAAGAATAAAGGATTTGAGAGCTGCACACCTCCAGCTGCATGCAAAAAAGAAAATAAGGTTACATTTTTCTTTGACTCCGGCTTCTCAGATTCTTTTGATTTTTTAAAAATAGTATCAAACCTAGGTGAGCCTACAATTTTAATTTGTTCTTCAGAGCAAACCTGAGATTTAAGAATAATTTCTTTTAATTTCTCATTTGCAAGAAATAAATTATCTCCGTAAAACTTAAAACCATTTTCAAAATACCTTTCTGCAGTCTTATCACTTATTACTTCATCTTTCATGTATTCTCGAAAGAGGACATTGTAAGACAAACCAATTCTTTTACAGGATTCTTGGTACGGAAAATCTTGCCTATAGTAGAAGGCGCATGTTAGAACGCTATCGATCTTTAAGTTAGTCCTAATAGATTCCAGCACTCTATTTAAAGATGTAACTAGATCTTCAACCTCTTGGCTCTTATCTAGGTAATACTTGATAGTAAAGCTTTGTGTAGTTGGCAAGAATATTGAATTGATTAAAGATTGCAAGGAGACTGGCAGGAGATAAAGCCTGATCGCTTTTGTTTCATTAAGTGCATCTAGATCTTGGGGAAACCTTTCTCCATTAAGCACTAGTACATTCATTTTATCTCCTTCAGAGTCAGATGGAGAAGCCTTTTTATATAGTTTAATCATCTTCTTACAAAGAAAGAGAAGTATATAATCCCTTAAACCTAAAGGTAGAGATAAAAAAATTCTCCTTATTAGTATCGAAAAGTTCTTTTTTAAGAAATCTTTCACTGCTATTGATCCCCTAAGAAGTCATTTATCACTTTTGAATATTTTCCGTTTGCTTTTTACCTTACTTTGCTTACTTTATCCAGAAGCTTCCGAAAAATTCTCTAGAATCAACTTTCTAAGTATCAATTTATTAATTTCTGGTGTTTCATTTGAAATGCTATCAATGTAATTAACTGTTAGATCTTTCTTACTGAGTTTATCTAAAGAATCTTTATTCTCTTTAATCAGTTTCTGAATAGGGAATACAAATCCTCTTTTCCCTCTATCAATTAGATTTTCCGGTAAATATCTGCCAAGAATTTTTCTTAATATGTATTTTTGTCCTCCTTGAAGCAACCTTCTTATATCTATACTAGATAAATGTTCAATTAATGCCTTATTAAGAAAAGGTGTCCTAACTTCTAAGCCCTCTCTCATGCTTGATCTCTCAATAGCTGGGATAATAGAGTAAGGAAGGTTCTGATTGAGATCAAAATTTATATACTTTCTTATAATTGAACCCTGTTCTTGATCTAACATTTCACTTGAAAGAATAAACTCATCAGCTAACTCTCTATCAGAGAAGTAAGGTGAATTTTTAAGAGCAAAAACTAAATCAAGTCCTTTGTACTGTGAGAGGAACATAGCTGTTTGAATCTTTCTAAAACTCTTAAACTGATTTGATCTAAATACATTTAAGAATGATTTAAGGAAAGTGTTACTGAGAAAGTAATTATTTTTATATAAAAAATTATGTTTTCCATACCCAAAAAATAGTTCATCTCCTCCCGTTCCTGAGAAAGCCACAGTAAAGTAGTTTTTAGCAATTTTTGACATTTGTCTTACAGATATAGCGGTTGAATTATCATTAGGCTCGCCATAGATAGAAGTTAGGTTGTGGAGGCTAGAGTAAGAATCTTCAGATTCACTATCAACAATTATGTGATTCAAATCCAAAAATTTAGATATTCTTTTTGCTTGATCTGATTCATCATGAACAAGACCTTTATCAAAAGAGACAGTAAGAGAAAGAACATCTAGATTAAGTTCTCGCTTAAGCAGACAGCCGATCAAGGAGGAATCTATACCGGAAGACAGGAATAATCCCATTGGTACATCTGAATAAATTCTATTTCTTAAAGATTCTATAATTAAAGAGTGAATTTCATCAATTTCAGATTCCCCTAAAGGATGAATCCTGCCTTTTTCTTCAAAAAATTCAGGTTTTTTCCAGTAAACTCTTTTATTAACTTTTTGATTTTGCTTAACTTCGAGAAAAGAGCCAGGTTCACAACTAACTAAACCTTCATAAAATGTCTTTCCTGCTGATAAATACCCTAAGGTATTAAATTCTTTTATCAAAGTTTCGTTAGGGTTTAATTTTAAACCAAGTAATGAAATAAGGGGGGCAGGTTCCGAAGAAAAATAGAATCCTTTCTCATTTTGATACCAATATAGGGGTTTCTCTCCAAATACATCAGTAGCCAGAATCAAGCTTTTCTCTTTGTAATAAGCAAAAGCGAACATTCCATCAATCTCTTCAAGTCTATCTCCACCATATTCTTTTAGATAATTAGAAAGTACTTCAGTATCTCCTTCTGTTCTAAACACTAACCCCTTTGAGATTAATGATCTTTTTAATTCTCTATAATTATAAATTTCACCGTTGAAAACTAAATGTGAGTTCTCATTATAAAAAGGCTGATGACTATCTGAAGTTAAATCGATAATAGAAAGTCTTGTATGACCTAAAAATATACCTTCTTCTTTATTAAACCAACTGCCTAAATGATCAGGACCTCTATGAGATAAGCTTTTAGTATGAGATAAGCCCTCCGCTATCTCTTTGTCCTGAAGAGGTTCATTTAGGATAAAGCCAAATATTCCACACATAATTACAAAGATCTTACAAATTCTTCTATTGAAAGAAGGCACATCAGAAATTGCCCACCACCAGGATTCCTTTGATTTAACCAGTAGTCCGAATCTTCTTTAAGCAGTTTAAAATTAAAATAAGGAAGAGCATCTCTTAAGTGCTCAGATTTATATAAGTTATTCACTCTCTTAGATAATTTTGGAAGCTTTCTTACCTCTTCATCTTCGTCTGGCCAAGTCCTGTCCTTAGCTAATGGACCTCTGTATTTATTATTTCTTGTCAAAGTTCTTAAAGCCTTATTAATAGCAAATTTAGAAGTGGTCATAAAGGGAGAAGAATCAATCTTAACTCCAGTATTAGCACTGGGTATGTTGGCTAATTCAGGAGACATAAATCTTAACGCACCCCTCAAAACCCTAGCATAAAGCCTATGAGATAGAGGAAGAGAAAGATAGAAGTTAAAAAGGTCATTATCATTAGCTATCTTTCTTTGTTCACCGTAAGTGCTCATTCCCATTACATCAGTTTGAGAATAATGTCTTGATATAGTATGAATCATCATGTATTCCCAAAGATCATAATTATTATTTGAAATTCTCTTTCCTTCTTCGATTATTGTTTGAATTTTAAGAATGAGTTCTTCCAATAAATTCTCTTTAAATTCGGGAAGTAAATATCTTGAAACGTCTAATCTCCATGTTCTGTAAGGGACATTCATACAATAATATTTAGCTAAATCCTTAATAGGATTTAAATCTATTACATTCTTAAAATGAGAATCCTTATTAAATATTTTTACCGGCTTAGTTGGCAAATACATGCCCTGAAAAAGATAATCTAAACCATGACCATGAAAAAAAACTTCTGCTTCACTCAATTGATTTATTTCGAGACCTAAGAATATATTTTGCAATTGATGATGTAGCCCACTAGCTAATCTTCTTTTTTCAGGCCAAAAAAGATCATAGGTATTCTGCGGTAGTCTTACAAAATGGTGTTCAAAAGAAGTGATCTTAGTGAGTTGTTTGGCAATCCTATACTCTCCTTCTTCATTGAACCCTAAGGTGAAGCATGTGGGAGAAACCCGGTCTAATTTTTTAAAGGCTGCCAATATTGTTCTGGTATCCATCCCTCCACTTAAAAAGAATCCAGCCTTTTGATCTCCAATATTATCAAGCTTATTAGACAAGGAATTGCAAATTCTTTGACTTAACTCAAATGAAGATTCTTTTAATGATAAATTGTAATTTTTATTAAAGTCAGGTTTCCAAAACTCTTCTATTTTTTGTCTAGAGTTGTTAAATGTTAATAATCTAGCAGACTTGAGATATCTACATTTATTATCATAAGTAATGTCATTATGAACTCTCCTAAACCAGAGAAATTCAAAAAAATTATTTTTTTCTATCTCAAAATGAGATTTCTCCGAAGCTATTGAAACTAGATCACTATAATGTAGAGATCCATAAATAGAATTTTGTTCAATAAAATAATAAAAAGGTATTGAAGTAAAACGATCATTTGCGATATAAAAGTTTTTTCTACTTTTATCTAAACAAAAGAGCAAAAACTCGCCGTTAATTTCCTTTAAAAAATTAATATCCAAAGAATTATTTTTTACGAAGTAATCTACTATAGATTGATTATTGAATCTTCCGCCTATAACAGGATTGCCTAAAATAATAATCTTTACTGTGCTATTTTCAAAAATATAAGGTCTAGGAAATAAGTTTTCTGCAAAAAAATCTAATTGTGCCTTTTCGGCATTAAAAAAAAGATTATAAGAAGGTAGTTTAATTTCCATTTTAAGCTTCTATGATACTCAGAAACCTCTCTACAAATTCATTTCTTCCTTCTTCTGATTCAACATAATGCTTATAGTGCTCTTGACCTTGCTTAGCAACAGAAATGTAATTTGTATAATTCTCAAGAATATTTTGAATAGTCTCTTCTAGGTCATTTAGATTCCAATTAAAACTAATATAGGTTTTGTCTTTTTTATAAAAATCTGGCCAGGTCTCCATGTGATTCATGTTGGGCTTTAATAACAAACCTCCAGTTATAAAAACTTCGAAATCTTTAAGGGTTATTTCTCCAAGGCCAAAAGGAGAAACAACAATCTTGGAATTAGCCATCTCTTTAAAAAAAGAATATCTATTTAGTTTATTTGTTTGTAGTTTAGAAGAAAGAATATTGCATATCTGCTTTCTTTGGTAAGAAACAGTCTCTTTGGAATAATTTGTATTTACTCGGCACTGTACATCTATTGATCTACTTTTTTCTGGTTCGTTGAAGACCCTTGGGTATCTAACAAATATTTTAAATGGCAATCTCTTATAAAGTTTACCAAGCATGTCTCCAGAGAAAGAGTAATTTGCTAGTCCTGTATTCCAAAAAACTTTTATCTTATCTAGATGGCTCTTATCTTCTAATTGAATAAAAAATTCTTCATTTTTTTCTGAATCTTTAATTCCAAAATGTTCGTAATAAAATTGAGTAAAAGGCCTTCGTCCATACATAGGTTTTAAATAATCTTCTTTGTTTCTAAGAACCTGATGTTTGAAATAACCCTCTACAAAAGGAAGTACATCTCCTAATAGATACCCTGAACTATCTGTAGTATCAAAATAAAACACTTTTGTTGATTTGCTGAATGACTCCAGTAAGCTATACATTTCACCCGATCTATTTAAATACCAAGTTTTAAAAAACTTACTATCAATTATAAGAAGATCACATTCTGCTGTACTTTTGCTAACTTCATAATGAAAACCTAAATCAATCTTCCTTCCGCTAATGAGATCTAAATTGAATGTGATTGGATGAAGAAAAGCTCTAGCATTATAGGAGTCAGGTCCAAGAGTGAGAATATTTACTTTAATCACGAAACCCTTCTTTCCTTCCTTATAGTTGCTCAGTTATTTTTTGATAAATGAGTTTTACAAACGAGAATCAGTGTGGGCTTTATCAAATAAATATTTAAGATCATAAATTAAACCGTTGGGTTTTAAGAGTTCGCGAATTTTAATTACTCCCATTTCAATAAACTCTTTATGAGGAACGGCTAGAATTAATAGGTCATAAGAAGCCTCTTGAGGATATTCTATTAATTCTATATCTAATTCTTTTTTAGCTAGATTCTTATCGACACATGGATCAAATATATCTATCTGTGAGACTTTGCCTTGGAGCTGATCTACTAAATCTGAAATTTTTGTGTTTCTTATATCAGGGCAATTTTCTTTAAAAGAAAGTCCCATAATTAAAATTTGGGATTTTGAAGGATCTATTTCATTCTCTTTCAACATCTCAATAGCTTTAAGAGAAACATAATTTGACATTGAGTCATTTATTCCTCTGCCAGCTAAAATTACTTCAGGTTTAAAATCTAGCTCTTCTGCCTTAAAGGTTAAATAATAAGGATCCACTCCTATACAGTGACCACCCACAAGTCCAGGTCTAAAAGGCATGAAATTCCATTTTGTTTCAGCAGCCTTTAATACAGCTTCTGTATCAATATCAAGTCTATTAAAAATCTGAGAAAGTTCGTTGATTAAGGCTATATTTAAATCTCTTTGAGTATTTTCAATGACCTTTGCTGCTTCAGCTACTTTAATACTTTCAGCTTTGTATGTTCCAGCTTTTATTATCTTTTTATATAGATTATCTACTAATTCTGCGGTCTGAGGGTTTGAACCACTAGTCAATTTAACAATAGAAGATAATTTATGGTTTTTATCTCCGGGATTTATCCTTTCTGGACTATATCCACAAAAGAAATCTAAATTAAATTTTAACCCAGAGACTTCCTCTAGTATTGGAACACAAATTTCTTCTGTTAAGCCTGGAAAAACAGTAGATTCATAAATGACTATATCTCCGACAGATAAAAAGGAACCAACTGT
>MDSV01015346.1_pt1 | contig 17127 bp, 15 predicted proteins | sample 810851 | NCBI WGS metagenome assembly MDSV01 (sample SAMN05326640, study PRJNA326480) | marine metagenome | isolation source: seawater | place: Atlantic Ocean: North East | collected 2012 | reverse complement strand
CGCAGAGTTGGGCGATGAAGCGGTGTTCCGCGACGAAGAGGAACTGGTTCGGGATTTGCAGGCAGGGTTCGTCAACTTCTACGCCGCTCCAACGGTCAATCCGTACGTGGCACTCGCTGCCCGTGGCCCTTGGATCGTCACGGCTCACGGAGCAGTCCTCCACGACAATGGCGGTTACGGCATGCTCGGCGCGGGGCACGGTCCTCAGGACGTCATCGATGCCATGGCCGGGAACCACGTCATGGCCAACGTCATGACCCCTTCTTTCAGCCAGCACAGGTTCATCCAGCGCTTGCGCAACGAAATTGGCCACAGCCGCGAAGATGGCTGCCCCTTTGACCGCTTCATCTGCATGAATTCGGGTTCCGAAGGAATGACCGTCGGCATGCGAATTTGTGACGTCAACGCCCTTCACATGACCGGCCCTGGTGGCCGACACGAAGGCAAACCCACCCGGATGCTGGCCATTGAACGTGCCTTCCATGGCCGTACAGACCGACCCGCCCAAATCTCCCATTCGTGCATGGACGGTTATGATCGCAACTTGAACACCTTCCAAGGCCGCGAAAATCTCGCCCTGATTCCTGCGAACAATGTCGCAGCACTTCAGGCCGCCTTCGCTCAGGCCGACGCCGACGGCGTGTTCATCGAATTGCTCGCCATCGAACCTGTCCAAGGCGAGGGTGCTCCAGGCGTCTGCGTGGAGCGAGCCTTCTACGACGAAGCCCGCCGTCTGACCCGTGAACACGGCAGCATGCTCGTGGTCGATTCCGTGCAGGCCGGCCTTCGTGGCCAAGGTTGCTTGAGCATCGTCGATTACCAAGGCTTCCAAGACGCAGAAGCCCCCGACATGGAGGCCTGGTCGAAAGCGATCAACGCAGGGCAATTCCCGCTTTCGGTGGTCGGAATGACCGCAGAAGTTGCCGACATGTACGTCACTGGCATCTACGGAAACACGATGACTACGAACCCTCGAGCGCTGGAAACAGCGATTGCGGTGCTCGACCGCATCACGCCTGAAATGCGCGACAACATCCGGAACCGAGGAAAAGAGCTCGTGGCGGGTTTGGAAGGCGTCATGGCCGACCATCCTGATGCGATCCTCTCCGTGCAGGGCACGGGTTTGTTGGTGTGCGCTGAACTCGCTCCTGACCGCTTCCCCGTTGTTGGCGACGAGAAAGTGGAGATGTGGTGCCGCCGTCACGGTTTGGGCATCATCCATGGTGGCCGAAACGCCTTGCGGTACACCCCTCACTTTGGATTGACCAGCGAAGAGGTCAGCCTTGTCGTTGACATGACCAGGAAGGTCATCGAGCACTTCAGCGCCGCTTGATGCGGCGCTCAAATCACTCGTCCGTGATCAAACGGTGCAGGGTTCGAACGTGAACCCCGGTCGCTCCATGCTTCACGGTCGCGTTGGTCTTGGCGCCCCAGAAGGTGCCGGCGATGTCCATGTGCGCCCAAGGAATCTGCTCCTCGTCGTCGCCTTCACCACGCTTTGGGACGAACTGCTTCAGGAAAGCGGCGGCGGTGTTGGCGCCGCCCCAGCGGCCGGCCCCAAGGTTGCGGGTGTCGGCGATCTTCGAATCGGTCATCTCCTTCTCGAAGGCAGGCAACAGCGGCATCGGCCAAGCGAGTTCGCCCACCGCGTTGCCGGCGTCATGAATGCGGGACCGCAGGTCGTCGTCGTTGGACCACAGTCCAGTGGCTTCGTGGCCGAGGGCCACGACGCACGCTCCGGTCAGGGTCGCGAGGTCGATGATGTACTCCGGGTCGTATTCGCCGGCCTTCCACAGGCCGTCGGACAGCACCAAGCGTCCTTCTGCGTCGGTGTTCAGCACCTCGATGGTCTTGCCAGAGTAGGTGCGAATCACGTCGCCGGGGCGCTGCGCATTGGCTGCGGGCATGTTTTCCGCCATGCAGGCGATGCCCGTGACCTTGCCTTCCCAGCCGGTTTCGACCAGCGCGTGCATGAGGCCAAAGACGACGGCAGAACCGCCCATGTCGTACTTCATTTCGTCCATCGAAGGGCTCGGCTTGATCGAAATCCCACCGGTGTCGAAGGTGATTCCCTTGCCGACGATGACCGGCGCTCGACCGGGCAAATCTGCGTTCAGTTCGAAGATGACCATGCAGGGTTTTCGGGACGAACCCATACCCACGGCCACCAAACCGCCCATGCCGCGCTCGAGGGCTTCCTCGTAGGTGATGACGGAGACGTTCAGGCGCTCGGATTGCTCGGCGAACTCCATCGCCTGGCGAGCGTAGGCCATGGGGTAGAGATCGTTGGGAGGACAGTTGCCAAGGTCACGGGCGCGGTGGACGCCCTTCACGACGCCGGACATCCGCGAAACCACGGCTGCAAGCGGCTCGGTGTCTTCGTCTTCGCAAGCAAAGCGAACAACGGTTTCCGAATCGTCGTCGTCGTCTTCGTCGTCTTTGGTGATGTACACGTCGTAACTGTAGTCACGAAGCATCATTCCCTCGGCCATGGCCGCAAGGTCGTTCATGTCGCCGTCTTCGGCAGCAACGGTGAATTCCTTGCCGTGGCTTGGTTTCATGGCCGCCGTGACTTTTGCTCCGACCTCACGCCAGACGTCTTGATCGAGGTCCTTGGCCTTGCCAAGTCCAACCAGAAGTGCCCGGCCTTCGCCGGTGCCGACGAGGCCGAGGATTTCGCTCTTCTTTCCCTTGAAATCGCCTTCACTGAGTGCGTTGGCAATCTGCGACTTGAGTGCGGAAGGCACGCCGGTCAGGCTGGCATCAGCGACGTCGTCGCCTTGCGTGAGCGGAAGGATGAGGGTGCCGTGAAGCGTATTGCTTGGGCTGATTTCGATGCGCATGTGGGTTCCCGGTCGTGGACCGAGGGGGGGCTCTTCAATCCTCGGGCGCGTCCATTTCAGGGTCGTTTCGGTGCTTTCGACCCTCCACGGCCACGGCCGCGAGCAAGGAAATCACGAGCAGGGGCGCGGTGCCGATGGGCATGGCATCGCCTTCGTCGGCCGCTGTGTCATCGACGACGTCTGAAGGCACGCTTTCATTGACCCAAGTGGACGCATCGATGACCCGCTTTTGATAGTACAAATTCCAGACGCCGTCGCTGGCCAACACCCCGCTGTCAAAGGTGAGGTCGACGGTTTTCGAGGTGCTCGCGTTGACGTTGAACAACGACGAGCTCCAAGCGACCGTGCCGTCCTCAAGGCGGTATTCCAAGGAGGCATTGGTGGTGCTGGCGTAGCCGTGGTTCGTCACTTCGAGGGTCACGGTGTCTTTGGACACGTCAAGGGAGGCGACATCGAGCCGAGCCCGCCAAAACCACACGTTGTTGATCAGGTAACGCATGACGTCGAGTTCCTCCTCCAACCTGTCATGCAGCGATTCGAAACTCCCCGGGACGAATTGTTCGTCGTCGGTCTCAAAGGTGAAGGTCGGGAAACCCATCACGCCGTATCCGTAGTCTCGGCTTGTTCCGCAGTTTGGGTACAGCCCCTGGTTTGCGTTCTGAATCGGAATGTCTGACACCGTCTCGTGCACCTCTTCCCGGATGCTCCAAAACAATTCCCAGTCGGGTGGCTGGTCGGCCCACTTGCCCCACGGATAGAGCATGATCCACACACCGGTATGCATGGTGACGTAGAGATCGGCATCGGTGACGTAAGCGTTCATGTACTCCGAATTGTGCATGGTTTCAGACTCACTGAAGGCGCTGCTTCCCGGTTGCGTGGTCGGGCAGGTGTTCCAGTAATGGTCGTAATTTCTGTTGAGGTCGACCTGGTTGATGTTCCAACGGGTGTCGATGTCGTTGCCGTCAGGGTTGAGCATGATGAGGATGTGCAGTTCGGTGTTTTGCAGGACGTCGATGGCTTCCTGATTGCCGGCCGCCCACTCGTTGATGTAGAATTTCGCGGTGAGGTACGCCAAAGCCGTTCCGAGGTATTCGTTGCCGTGGTGGCCACCGTCGATGTAGATGATCTCCTTCGCCGTTCCGTTCGGTTTGGTGTCCATCGACCAATCCGAGAGGCGAACCACCCAGAGGGTCCGCCCAAGTTCGGACTTCCCGACGTCCATCAGGTCAACGATGTCGGGATGGTCGTCGGCCCACCCGTTGACCTCCAAGGTCAACGCGGCCCAGGTCATGTGCACGTGGTTGTCGATGGGCTCGCCGGGCCATGCGTCTTCAGCGAGGCGCTCAGGACGCTGAGCTTGTGAAGCACCCGATGCCAGCGGTGCGAGCAGCACCAAGACCAGCAGGATTGCCCGGCCGCGCATGGTCATCCCAAACGCTTGGTTTTGATGACCCTTCCCACACTCACCAGTCGGAGGTGAAGGCGTTTGGATTGGCGATACGTTCGGATTCGCGGGTCCAAATCATGGCCGCATCGCCAGCATACACGTCGGCGTAGGGGTCCACATCTTCGGTGTCAAGGCTGCGCTGCATGTAGGCCTCCACACGCTCGCGGAGGTCCGGTTTGAATTTCCAGTAGTGGATGCGCCATTCCCTCCCGTCCCAAAGGGTCGTTTCCTCGGATTCCGTGGTCAACAGGTCCCAATCTTGGAACATGTAGAACAGGTTTCGATCGTTTGGTTCCAAGGCGTTATCGATGATGCGGTTGTAGAAGCCAAAGAAGCCCAGCGCGTGTTCGGCCATGCCACGGGCAACCTCCATGTCCATGTCGGTGTCGATGTGCTGCTGAATGGCACGCGTGAGGTCTCTCAGGGTCATGCTCATGTCCAATCCACCCCGCCGCGGTTCTTGCCCCGCAACAGTACTGTATATTGTCCGACACCCTATATGAACCCTCTTCCACAAATCGGCTTTCTGTTGCCGGATGCCCTCTTGGGCGAACGCTCTTGACCGTCAAGCCTTCCCCCGAGGCATGGACTCGGGCCAGCCCACGTTCCTCGGTTTGCCCGAGGACGGCGATGCAGCGCCTGACGTGGTGATCCTTCCGCTTCCGTACGAACTCACCACCTCTTATGGGCAAGGGACGGCGGACGGGCCCTCAGCTTGCCTTGAGGCCAGTGCGCAAGTGGAACTTTACGACGTGTTGCTCGATGAAGACCTGCCCGCAGGGCTCGTGTTCCGCACCGAAGCACCTTGGGCTTCTGAAGCGGGTTCGCTGGTTCAACAATTGGACGATTTGGAGGGTTTTCTCAGGCCTTGGTGCACAGGCGACGTGTTTCCGATGGCCCTCGGAGGGGAACACGGTATTCTGCCGCCGTTCTTGGCCGCCATGCGCGACCATCCCGCTTTGGAAGGGGATTTGGGTCGCTTGACCGTCGTGCAAATCGATGCTCACGCGGACCTCAGGAGCCACTTGGACGACGAACCATATTCCCATGCCTGCGCGGCCGCCAGAGCCCTCGATCTTGGCATCGGCCGGTTGTATCAGGTGGGGGTGCGGGCGTACAGTTTGGAAGAACAGCACCGCATCGACGAAGACGACCGAATCACCACGTGGTTTGCACGTGATGTGATGGCCCCCGACGGCGGGTCATCGGCTTGGAGGTCCTTCATCGAGGCATTGGGCGCGTTGGAAGGTCCAGTTCACCTGACCTTCGACATCGACGGGTTGGACGGCGCCATGGTGCCTGCGACCGGGACCCCCGTCCCTGGTGGTTTGACCTTCTGGCATGCCGTTCAGGCCATTGAGGCATTGTTCTCAGCACCGAAGGCCAAGGTCATCAGCGCCGACGTCAACGAAATTGTGCCGCAGGAGGGCAGCCCGTTGACCCAATTTACGGCGGCGATGATGGCCACGAAAATCATCGGCGCGCACGCTCTCGCGCGTCGCGAAGGCCGATGGAACCCCACATCTATCGGGATACGAGGTCCTCGAACTGCGACGCCACGCGGGAGTTTCAGTTCGAGCAAGCACGACTGATGGATTCAAATCCAATCTGACGGTCCGGGGCGCGTTGACCACCAAAGGTTCCCTCGCAGCGCACGGCCAACACGTCGTGCTGGACCTCACAGGATACGTTTCCCGAGGGGCAGATGAAGCCGAGTGGATGCTCAACACCTTGCGTCAAGCGGTTGCCCGTTCCGATGCACGAAACGTACACGCCCATGCCGAAACCTTCGACGGGACCGAATCACCCCCAGGCTTTGCTGCGGTCATCTTGTTGGACGAGAGTCACGTCAGCGCGCATTGCTACTCGGACCGAGGTTGGTTGGCCATCGATTGCTTCACCTGCGGCGGCACCGATGCCAAGGGCATCGTTGACGACGTGTTGGACGCCCTCACCTCAGAGATGCCCGACCTCATGGTGCAACAGCATGCGGTGATGAACCGCTTCCTTCATCCCAAGGAGGACTGAACATGTCCGTCCGAGCCTTCGTGGAGGAACATTTCAACCACTTCAACGCCGGTGCATTGCGCACCACTGCGAGAAGCCTCACCGCCTTCCTCGAAGCAGGAGGGACGCTCGTGTTGACCCTCGCGGGGGCCATGAGCACCGCCGGTTTGGGGCGCAGCATTGCACCAATGATCCGGGCAGGCCACATCGGGGCCATCTCCTGCACCGGTGCCAACCTCGAAGAGGATCTGTTTCGTTTGGTCGCGCACGATCACTATGAAGCCGTCCCAGATTGGCGAAACCTCTCCGAGAAGGACGAAGCCGCGCTCTTGGCTCGAGGGATGAACCGCGTTACTGACGTATGCATCCCCGAAGAAGAAGCGTTTCGCCGTGTTGAGGACCACTTGGTTGAACGCTGGCAGAGCGCCGATGTGGCGGGAGTTCGTCATTTGCCTCACGCCTACCTCTACGGTTTGCTGACCGACGGAGCGCTCAACGACGTGATGCAAGCTGACCCGGGCACGTCGTGGCTGCTCGCTGCAGCGGAGCATGATCTGCCGCTTGTGGTGCCGGGTTGGGAGGATTCGACCTTGGCCAACATCATGGCGTCTCACGTGCTCAAGGGAACGCTCACCGGCACCCAGATCGTTCGCAGCGGCGTGGACTACATGTTGTGCTTTGCCGAGTGGTACCGATCCCAAACCCGCCCCGTCGGCTTCCTTCAAGTCGGAGGGGGCATCGCCGGGGATTTCCCAATTTGCACCGTGCCCATGCTCCGTCAGGACCTTGGAGAAAACGTTCCACATTGGGCTTGGTTCGCACAAATCAGCGAATCCTCAGCCTCCTACGGCGGCTATTCTGGAGCCCCACCCAACGAGAAAATCACGTGGGGGAAATTGCTGCCAGAAACGCCCCGTTTCGTGATCGAATCCGACGCGACCTTGGTGCTCCCGCTCCTTCTCGAATACGTTCTCGACGGTTAACAACACCCCCCAACCCTCATGAGGGAGCCGGGCAAGGTTTCGACATGCAACGGCGCGCCGGTCTGCTGCTTCTCATCCTGATGGTGGCGGTGCTCCCGGTTCAGGCAGAGGAAACCGCACCTGACCCCGTCCTTCTTGTGGACTGGGACCGCGGAAGCGAGGGCCACGCCTACAGGCTGGTGATGGGTGACGATGCGTCCTACACCGTTGACGTAAACTTGGTTCACGAGCGCAACGGAACGGCCGTTCCAAGCAACGTGTCCACCTCATGGTCCGTAGAAGACGGGCGTTCGGTGGCCGTCCTCACGGTCAACCAAAGCGTGGCCTGGAACGATACCGTGCATCTCGCCGTGGACGTCCTCGGAAAGAACGGAGCGCCTGTGGATTGGCCAGCTGTCGAGCGGACCGTACAGGTTGGACGGTGGAATCAGCCCTTGGCCGACCACGAGATCACCACTTCTTCCAATTGGACCTTGGACCAAACCTCGGTGACCAACGGCGAACCTCAACGCTTCTTCCTCGAATTCGACGGTCATGGATGGCAGGAACGGGTCGGAGACGTCCTGGAGGCATGGGAATTGGGCGATGGCCGTTTGGTCCTCCTTGAAACGGCGGACAACTCGACCATCGACCTCGACCTTGTCTTGGACCGCGTTTGGCGGAACGAGACCAGCACTTCCGGCGTGCTGCAAGCCAGCGTGTTCGATGCCACTGGCTTTGGTACCCTGACCTTGATCGATGAGATCGATGGCGCACGGACAGAAGTCTCTGCGACCGTCAGCGAAGCGAGCCTCAACAGGTCAACGCTTGGTGATGTGATCAGCGAGCGTCTTCGCATCGAAGCCAACGGATCGTTGTCGGTGGAGACCGTCGATGACAACAGCAGCGAAGGGTCCCTCGACATCGATGGAACCGTGGCGGTGTTGGTCCTCGAATTGTGGGACGAGAACGGCGTTCGTCGGCTCGATCATCAGCAGATTGAGGCCGTGGCAGCGTTCACGTTGATCGATGACGGCACCCGCATGGACCTCGACCTTGAGGCCTTTCAATCGCTCCAGCGTTGGGAGGACGGCGTGCGTGTGGACCAATTGGAGCGCATCCGTGGTTCCGGTACGTTCGGTTTCGTCGAGCAGGACGAAAATTCGAGCGTGGCCATCAACGGCACCGTGCACGATTTCCACCAGTGGAGCGAAGACGGTGAGGTCGTGGCCGATCGGCTTCACGTGGACGGTGTGCTGACCGGCGATGCCGAAGGGACCTTTGGCATCGTGCGGGACATCGAAGCAACCGTTGACGCCGAGAACGCCTCAGGTGTCTCGCATCGCGTGCACATCATTCACCAAGAGGACTGGTTCAATTTCACAGGCCTCAACGGGGGGTCCTTCTTTGGAAACCAAGGCGTTGGCGCCCATCACAACGAATCGTGGTCATATGACGTGGTTGACATCGACAACGACAACCGAACCATCCGGGTGATTTGGCAACAAACCGGCCCTGACGCTTCCGAAGGGGACGAGAAACCAGAGCGCTCACCGATCCCAGTCGAACCTGAGGCTCCTGAGCCGGTGGACGGCCTCGGCGAGGTCACGGTCGGCCGTGAAACTGGGCTGATGCCGATTCCCGCGGTACCGATGGATCGCTTCCTCCTCGACCAACAGGCGGGCATGGAACTCAGCGTGAACGTGTTGTCATACGCCACGGACGTGGCCGATGGCCGGACGTTTGAGACCGTCCACTGGACGGGTACATACGCAGACTTTGGGGGAACGGCAGAAGGACATCTCGTGGCCGTTGGGCCCCTGAAAGGGCTCTCGACCACCGTCACGAGAAGCCTTGAGGTGCCGTACGGCGAGGATGCAGATGTCGCATGGCTCAACGAGTCGCAAACCTTGGCGCGCGTGCTGTCTCCCTCGGTGGTGACCGCAGAAGGCAACACGCCACCGACCTTCCTCGGCCTGAGCCAACCGAACGGACTCGCTGCCGCCGAAGGCGCACGAAGCAGCCTGCTTGTGGCCGAGGTCACCGACGTGGATTGGAACCTCGAGCGCGTCGAGGTGGACCTTACTGCCCTTGGCTTGGGGGTTCGCCTGCTCAACGACCGTGGTCAGGACGGCGACACGGCCGTCGACGACGACCGATGGACCACCACCCTCTCCGTGCTCGATACCGCAGTGGGCGTGTTTTCCGCACCTGTCACCGTCGTGGACGCCTTCACGTCCACGACCTACAACGCCACGGTGCAGATCGACAATCCAGCGCCCAGATTAATTGGCATCGAGTTGGTTCCTGACCGTGTCCAGCGAGGAGGCTCGGTGATCGTCGAAGCAAGTGTGGTGGATCAGCACGGTGTCTCATCGGTCGGTGTGGACCTGAGTGGCCTTCCAGGCGGTGCTCTGGTTTCGCTCGCGCAAGTCGCTGGAACCACCACTTGGAGCGGGGCCTTCACCCTCCCTTCCGGCATCCAGCCCGGTTGGCTGACCCTACCGTGGTTGGTTGAAGACTCGGAAGGCGCTTCTGCCGTCAAGACGAGAACGATTCAGGTGAGCGAGGGCGGTGGATTGGTCGGCCCCTTCGAGGTTCCAGAACAACCCGAAGAGGGGCTGTCACGCGTGCTCGTTCTGAACGATGCGCCCAGCGTGGTTGCGGAAACGTTGGCCGTGGACGAAGGTCGTCGTGGCGATTCTTGCGTCGCGTACACCGTCGAAGTCACCGACCAGGACGGCATCAACGGGGTTCAAATCGATCGAGGTACCCTGACGCCTCTCGGTCAGCAAGCAGGTTGGACGGCGATGAGAAACGACGGTTTGGGTCCCGACGAAGCCGCGGGCGATGACCGATGGTCGGTATGCCTCGAAGTTCGCACAGGGACGCCACTTGGTGCTCATGAGCTGCTTGTTCGGGCATCTGACATTTACGGCGAAGCATCCCCTACCGCGTCCGCCGTGTTGAAACTCGAGCAAGGTGGAGAATCGGACGGAGGCGGTCAAAGCGGTGACGTGAACCCTGCACTGATGTGGGCTGGGTTCGGTTTGGTCGCCGTCCTTGTCGTCGGGCTTCTTGTGTCGCTCTCGCGCCGAGGGGGCAAATCAGGTGACCGATTCGGTGACCTGTGAGATGCTTTGTTCACCTGCTCCGACAAGCGTTTATACTCGGCCTCGGTGGGACGCTTGCACACGCGAGCGTAGTGTAGTGGTTATCACCTGGCGTTGCCAACGCTAGAACCCGGGTTCGAGTCCCGGCGCTCGCATCTTCGCCTCACTGCATGACCTTCACCGACAGGTTGAACCCCAAAAGGTCCGTCAAAGGCTCATGGACGAACGCCAAATCTTTGTGGGCAAGAAGCCCGTTCACCTTTACGTGCGCGCCGTGGTCATGGCCATGGAATCAGGGGATCGTACCGTCCGCCTGACAGCGCGCGGTACAGCCATCAGCACCGCTGTCGACGCCGCCGAGCTTTGCCGTCGGCGCCACGGGAACATCGCGGCGAGCCTTCCAGAAACGGTTCATGTCCGCTCTGTGGACATCTCCACGGAAATGACCGAACGACGCGACGGAGGCGGAGAACGAGGCGTGAGCGTCATCAACATCGTCCTCGAAGGCGAAGGCGACGTTCCGTCTCAAAGCGAAGAAGAGTGAGTGGCTCGAAGTGCCTTCAAGCGGCGTGTGATCTCGTCGGCCGTCGCTTCGTACTGCGACAGTGGGCCTCCGACCGGGTCTTCCAAGCCCCAATCTTGGTCGATGCGAATGGTGGGGCAGGACACCCCGCACCCCATGGAAATCACCATGTCCGCACTTTCAGCGTCAATCGTCTCGATGCCTTTTGGATGCAGTCCGGTTGCATCGATGTCCCTGCTTTCCAGCACGGTCAGTGCATGCGTGGCCACCGTGGATGCGGGGTGGGTGCCTGCGCTTGAGGCCTCAAAGCCCATTGAACGCGCGATGGCCTCCGCCATTTGGGATCGGCAAGAATTGCCAACGCAGACAAAGCAAAGGTGCATGGAGGAACCCCTTCTCCACATCATTTGAACACATCTACAGAGATGCCCTCCTGTGTCTGAGCGTGAGTTGAAAAGACCCTTCTCGATGGGAGACCATGGCAGGCTCACCAGTGTCCACCCATTCTCCCTCCGACGGGCCTCCCAGTGAGGGGCCATCGGCTGACGAGCAGCGTAAGATGGAACAGGCCTACGCGCAAATGAAGCGGAAAATGGCCATGCAATCGCTTGGCAAGCGCATCAAACACAAGGTCATGGTGCTTTCAGGGAAAGGTGGCGTTGGCAAATCGACCGTGTCGACGGGGCTTGCGCTAGCATTGGCTCAACAAGGGCACAAAGTTGGGATCCTTGACATCGACATTACCGGGCCGAACGTGCCCAAAATGATGGGCTTGGACGGCCGCCGTTTGCATGTCGAAGAGGGACGCATTCATCCCGCACAAGGCCATCTCGGCGTGAAGGTCATCTCGATGGCCTTCCTGTTGGACGACGATGACACCCCTGTCGTGTGGCGCGGTCCGATCAAACTTGGCGCCATTCAGCAATTCATTGGCGACGTGGAGTGGGGTGACCTCGATTACCTGGTGATTGACTTCCCACCGGGCACCTCAGACGAACCCCTCACGGTGGCGCAATCGCTTCCTGACATTGACGGGATGGTCATCGTGACCACACCTCAGGACGTGGCCCTCCTCGACAGCCGGAAATCCATTGGTTTCGCAGAATCCCTCAAGGTGCCCGTGCTTGGCGTGGTTGAGAACATGAGCGGCTATACCCTGCACGGGCGGGCACCGGCCGGTACCGAAGTTCAGATTGCAGGGCCCGGTGGGCGCAACCACACGGTCACCGCGGACGGGGAAGGGGACTTCCACGTGACCCTCGACTTGTTCAAGCAAGGTGGCGGGGCATCCACGGCGGAAGAATTCGGCATCCCCTTCCTCGGTGCGCTGCCGTTCGACCCCGGTTTCGTTCGCGGTGGGGATGACGGCGTCCATCGTATCGTGAGCGATCCTGAAGGGGCCGCCTCAGTGGCCTTCGCAAAAGTGGTGGCCGCCATCCAGGCGCAAATCGGACAATCCGGCAGCAAGGGTTTGGAAATTGTTTGAGGTGAGCCACCATGAGCAATGCCGTACCCGCCTTGACTCGCCTCGAGCGTCGGGAAGTCGACCTCCACCTCACCTACGAGGACGGCAGCGAATACACCGTCTCCTATGACGACGTCCGTCATGCCTGCCCTTGCGCCAAGTGCGCCCCGTCTCGCAACCTCGATGAAACGAGCAAGCTTCTTCGCCGGCAGGTTGAGGCCCTCCCTCCCAGCAAGCCAACGGTGCGTACGGTGGGCAATTACGCCTTGACCTTCGAGTGGGGAGATTCGGGATGCAGTTCCGGCATCTACCGATTTGAGCGGCTATGGGCCTTGGCCAACCGGCAAGACCCGGACGGCGGCAAGCCCTACGTGCACGGGGCGTGGTGAGCCGGTGTTCGAGCCCACCGTGCGCCTTCACCTCGGTGCTGAAGCGGAGGTGACCGCGGGCTCGTGGTTTGGTCTCCCCGCGGTCCTGAAGCAACGTCGAGCCCGCGCGTGGCGGCACCCCGATTTGGACGAACGGCTTGGACGTCAGCGCATGCTTGCTGAGGCCCGTATCTTGCTTCGCTTGCACCGGGCTGGACTTCCGGTGCCCGCTTTGTTGGACGCCGATGTCGACGAGGACCGCCTTGTGCTCGAACACGTGCAAGGACGCTCGCTGATCGAGGTGCTGCGGGATGAAACCGAGACCGACGTCAACCCGATGCTGTTCCGCGTCGGTCAAGCGGTGCGCCAACTCCATGCTCAGGCCGTGACTCATGGTGACCTTTCCACGAACAACGTCATGATTCGCGACGACGGTTCTGTGGTGCTGATCGATTTTGGTTTGGCGTCCATCGAATACGACTTGGAACGCTATGGGATTGATCTGCACGTGCTCGACGAGGTTCTTGGAGCCAGCCATCCCGACCGAGAAGGGGCGATGGAGGCCTTGGAATCCGGATACCTCGCCTCTGAGCATGCAGCGCCTTGTGAGGCACCCGGTGGGGTTGTACCCTCAGCAGCAGAGGTGGTCGAGCGCCTTGCTTTGGTTCGAAGTCGCGTGCGGTATCACGGTTGAAGTCACTCTTCTTCCGACCTGCCGGCACGTGCCTCTTGTTGGATTTGAACCACGTAAAGGAAGGTCAGCGCCAACATCACGATGAGCCCCACCTGAAGCACGGTGTTGGAGTACGGCTGCAGCACGACTTCACGGCTGTAAATCCGAACCGTGGTTTCCTCTGCTGCGCTGCGCTCGAGGTAGATGATGTGGTCTTCGAGGACCGTGGGTGACCATTGATCCTTGGTGTCCGCAGTCAACACCTCCGTCAGGTTCGTTGTCAGGTCGTGGAGATGAATCTCACCGTCCATGTATTTCGCTTCAGGATTGGTTGGATTGAGGTGGTCCCATCCGGTGAAGGCCAGGACGCCTTCACCAAGAGCTGGGTCAGCAGCGGGATATTTCCCGTCGCCGATGAGGTGCATTGAGCCCTCCGTTCGGTCGTACATCACCAGACGGTCCACCGTGCTCACGTTGACCACGGCCACGAGGTGGGTTTGGCTGAGTTCCAACTCGATCACGGTCCCGTTGATCACGTCTGCAGGCAACCCCCATGCCTCCATTTCAGCCTCTTGCTCGGGAGAGGCGCTGGCGTTCAGGGGGACGGTCAGTGCGCCGCTTGTACCCAACCTTGCCATGCGAACTTGCATCGGCTCGTCTTCGGTGCTCCATGCCAATTCCGCCCCCTCGGTAACCAAGGCGATGACGCCGGAGGCCGGGGTCGGAAGCGGCGCTTCGTCTCCTTGCATGGTCCACCCATGGAGGGTTCCGTTGACCACGGCAAGCACGATTGGCCCATCAGGACCTTCGGCCACGGTCAGCACGGACGGACGTTCGTCGATGCTCGTTTCCATGGCCACGGTTTGAGGTGCATTGGTGTGCACCATGCGAATCGCAGTGGCGTTGGCCATGGCCAGATGGCCGCCGTCCAAGGCCAACAGGTCGCCTTCGCCCATCGACAACTGGGCCACTTCAATCACCACATTGGGTGCTGCAAGGTCGTTCAGAACGACCACGTGGACGCCACTTCGGTTGTCCATGGTCGCCACCCAACCGTCGGCAGCGGTGGCGCCCTCTGGGGCTTCGATGCCTCCGGCGGGCAAGGCCTGATGCGTCAAGTCGTAGGTCACCACCAGCAGGACGAGGAAGAGCACCACGCCGAGACTGACCCGGGATTCGCGCGCGCCGGGTTGACGGAACCTCCGGAGGTGGATCATGGCAGGACCGAAGAGCGCCTTCATCGCCACGCGCGGCTGAGTCAACAAGGAGGCCAAGCGGGCGTTCATGGTGCGTTCGTCTCCAATACGCCACACAAAGCCCACAGAACGCTCCGTCATGGCCACGGCTCCGGCGGCGATCAGGAACCCTCCGACGATGTCCGAAATCCAATGGATGCCGAGGTACACGATGGTGAACGCCGTGACGGCGGTGTAGAGCAAGACCGTGTGGCGGTAACGCGTCCAGCGGCGGTCCTCGTCATACCGCAACAGGCACAGCCACACGACAAACGGAATGCCGATGTGCAAGCTTGGCATGCCGTTTGTGAAGGGGTCGATGCGACGGAACCAGTCAGCAATCTCCGGCGTCAGATCGTAGGCGATCGTCTCCATGCCAGGGATGACGTCACCGGTCACACGGACGTTGAAGAACAGGTAGAAGGGCACCGCGAGCACGTACACCCACGCGATGGAGAGGACGATTCTGTCGGCCATCCATCGATCGTCAAAGTAGGCGACGTAGAAGACGGAAACGTAGCAGATGAACATGAATCCGGCCACATAGAAGTGCGTCAGCGCAATCGACAACCACCTCGCTTCGAAGGTCTCCTGCACGCGCAGGACAAGGTCGCCTTCGATGGCGTAAATCCACGCCGTCATGTCGAGGTTGGTGTTGGCCATCAGGATTCGATCGACCTGATCGAGGAAGTCCTTGGCGTTGTAGATCATCAGCAGGAGGAGCACGTGCACCCAATAGCGGCGGATAAAATCGACAAAACCGGACAGCGTCAAGCGACTCCACGGCGGCGCATAGACCGGAAGGAGCACCACGCCCAGCGCAAGCGCGCTGATCATCCACGTCAGGTAGACGCCTTCCACGCTCTTGCCTTTGGGCGAACGCCTTCAACGTTGGGCGTCCTTTGCCTCGTCGGTGCGCTCTTGAGGGGGCAACCCTTCGTCTGGACATGGCCGATGACGTGCTCCTTGTCGAACACCTTCCCGTTGCACCTGAATCCGATGACAGCGGCGTCATTGCCATGGTCACCATCAACCGCCCCAACAAGTTGAACGCCCTAAACCAAGACGTCATGAGCGCCATCAAAGCGTACGCAAAGGACGTTGAGACGCAGGACGAGGTCCGGTGTGTGATCTTCACAGGGGCTGCCCCAGGGCCAGCACCGGAAGGTCGTCGTCCGAAACCGAACGCCTTCGTGGCCGGCGCCGACATCGCAGAATTTGCAGGCAAGGACAGCAAGGAGATCTATCCGATCTTTGCCGACAACGGCTGGGAAGCCATCTGGGGCATCAGCAAACCGACCATCGCGATGATCGACGGGTTCGCCCTTGGTGGCGGTTGTGAAGTGGCGGTGGCGTGCGATTTGCGCATCGCCAGCGACCGTTCGAGCTTCGGTACGCCGGAAATCAACCTCGGACTGATGCCCGGTGGTGGAGGGACCCAGCGTCTTGCACGTCTGATTGGACTTGGTCGAGCCATGGAATTGGTGTTCACCGGTGAGATGATCGACGCCAGCGAGGCCGATCGCATTGGACTGGTAAACCACGTGGTGCCGGCGGAAGACCTCCTTGAGCGAACGCTGACGCTTGCGCGCAGCATCGGGAGCAAATCTGCGTCGACGATGAAAGTGGCCAAAGCCACCATGCGTGGTGCCCTTGAAACCACAATGAGTGAGGGCCTGACGCTGGAATTGGACGCTTTTTCGGCGCTGTTTGACACCGCCGACACTGCGATTGGCGTCGACGCCTTCCTGAGCCGTGAAACGCCCAAGTGGACGCATAAGTGAGGCAACCCGGAGCCCCGCAGGACTCCAGGTCGCGGCCACGGGACGCCTGGTCCCGGTTCGAACGTGCGCCTCAGCGCAAGTTCAGTTTCGCCCGAACGTCGTCGGGCAGGTGGTGGAGGTGCCGTCGGTACTTCCGAATGAACCACGGTGGTGCCTGCATTTTCCAGGCGCCGTTGGTCCAGCTCCGGTCGAGGGGCTTGTTGCGGAGGTCCGCAAGCATCCGATCCGTGGTTTCCTTTCGAGCCGCGTCGTTTGCGCAGCAGAGGCGCGGGGCACGGGACACGGTCGGTGTCCGGTGCCGGCGCTTGCCGGCTTCGATGCGCTTCCCGAGGGAGCCACCTTTGTGCTGTGGTTCCTTGGCACCACGGGCCATGTCGCGTTGTGAACGGCGAGCGCGCCGTTCTTTCTTTCCAATTCTGCTTCCCATAATCTGTTCTTCTCCTGTTGCCGGTGGCCAACGCTGGCTCTAGGCCAGCAGGCTCGATCCGGCTTCGGAGGGTCAGATGGGCTGCGCCATGATACCCCATGGAGGTCCTACTATTTTAACATGATGCTATCATGTCAACTCATGTTCATGCGTTGAGTGACAGAGGCGAAAGGCCTGCTGCGCAAGACGGGGCACGACGAATGCCGTCGCGACCAGAAGCCGTGCGGCAAGTTACGTGTACAAAATCCTCGCGGTGCAAGGATTCAGTCGTCGCTGG
>MDSV01233563.1_pt1 | contig 17128 bp, 17 predicted proteins | sample 810851 | NCBI WGS metagenome assembly MDSV01 (sample SAMN05326640, study PRJNA326480) | marine metagenome | isolation source: seawater | place: Atlantic Ocean: North East | collected 2012 | reverse complement strand
TTTAATATCTGAAGTGCTAATTCCTCTGCTTCGTAAATCAAATCATCCATAAATACAACATTTCCTTTCCGAGTAGACATTTTCCCTGCTGGTAATTTTATGAATGCATAAAATATCACTTCAGGTGATTTGATATTAAGTTCATTTAATGCAATAGATACTTGTTTTGATTGTAATCTATGATCCTCTCCTAAAACATTAATTAATTTATCAGATTTAGTCCATTTCCATTTATGGTATGCTAAATCTCTGGTTGCATACAAACTTGAACCATCTCCTCTTTGATAGAAGAATTTGGTTGATTTACCACTAACTCCTTTATTTTCTAGTTCTAGATATTTTGCGCCATTATCTGCAACTCCATAAAGTTCTGAAGATTTCAATTGCTCCATAATTTTACTAACAGAGCCATCAGTTATGAATTGAGATTCATTAGTAAAAGAATCATATTTAATTCCCAATTTAGACAATGTTTCTAACATCCCATCTAATATTGGTTGAAAAGCATCATTGAATTGTTTTAGAACTTCAAGATCTCCTTCCTCAGACTTTTTTATCATTTCACTTAATTCTGATTCAATGTTTTGATTATCTTTTCTCAGTATGTTTGCGGCCTGATACCACCTTACTCTGACATGGTCTTCTTTATTTTCCCACATAGGGTTTAAATTATCAATTCCTTCTTTTTTAAGTGCTTTTTCAATATCTTGCTTAGTTAGATTTTCAATTGCCCATGCAAGAATACCTACTTGTTTGCCCATGTCATCAACGTAATATTCTGCCTGGACTATATTTCCGTAATCTCTATTTAATCTTACAAGAGCATCTCCTAATATAGCATTCCTAGCTCTACCTACATGAAATGGTCCATTTGGATTGGCTGAAGTATGTTCAATTAATATGTTACTTTTTGAATTATTCTTAAAAAAATCATATTTTTCAAATATTATTTTATTAATTAACCATTTAGGGTCAGAATAAAAATTTACATATCCGTTAATAGAATTGATCGAAATATCCTCTTTAATTATTTCCTTGGCATTTAATGCAATTTCTTCTGCTATTTGTATTGGTGATTTTTTAAGTATTTTAGATAATGAAAAACAAGGAATGCATAGATCACAAACATCAGTATCTCTTGGTATTTGAATTAAATGTTTGTACTCATTATATTCCAAATTATAATTCTTAAATATGATTTCAATTGATGGTTCAATAATTTTTTTTAATAATTTCATTTCATCAACTCATAGGATATCTTAACATTGCCGCAATTCCTCCAAATCCTCTATAGAGTGTTGCACCTTCTTCTGTATCTGTGGATATTAATGTTGTTTTCCCAGATGCTCTAGCAGCCAATTCAGTCAATTCTTCAACTAGTGTTTTAGAACTGATTTCTTTTATATTTTCTTCATCAGCAGCACATGATGGGCAAGATGGAATCTGATCTGTACGGTTTAAGGAAACTTCCCATTGATGTTTACAACTATTACATTCTAATTTGACAATTTGCTTCCTTAAATTCTCAGATAGAAGTAAGGTATTTACAGCACCTTGCTCTAATGCATTTCTAACCATTTTTTCACCATATGTTGCTTTGGGATATGGCTTCATGATCTCCATGAGGAATTTATCTACAATTCTTCTTTCGGCATCTAATTCAATTTCTTCCATTATTGATCCTGCATTTTCAACCAGTTCTCTCAAACCACTTTCGTTACTATATCCTACATCAAATCTTGTGGGCAATATTTTTTTCTGGATTTCATGATGAAAATAATTTCCATTTACAACATAATCTTTTGTGGCGCCAGGACCTCCAACAATGATCCCTTTCATGTCGGAAATCATTGGTAACCAGTAATTGCATGCTCTTTCAGCAGATTTTTTAAAAAAATTGTGAGCTGCTTCTTCAATTAATCTTTCAAACCTCTGGGCAGATTGTCCTCCTCTGCCGTGCTTTGAAGGTACTTGAGATGGTAGATATTCTTGCGCGTGAATTTTTTTTCCACTAGCAATACCATAGCATGATTCAGATCTATCAATTACAAATAGACCATATGCTGCTCTTTCAATTAGCATTTCCTCCAATTGGTCTAATTCAAATCTTGAATCACATCTATATCGGACTGATTGAATTTCTTCTGGAGGATCATCAACAGTTACATTTATCATTCTTGTTTTATTATTTCCAACAATTATTGCACCTACAAATATTGCTAAACCTCTTTCACCTGCATTTTTATAATTGTTTAATGTTGAAAGGGCTGATTCAATTGCTCCTTGCACATTCTTTTTAGTTCCTTTTGATTTTATGTTGGCAGCTTGTCCATGCTCATTTTGCAATAATTGTCTTACGTCTGAAATTTGACGATCAGGTGGTAAATATACTGTGACTAATTCAGTACCGTTACCTTTCATTTTCCTTAATTCTTCCAAATTAAACTTTAATTTGAGCCGTCTGCTTTGCTTATCATCATCCTCGCTCATACAACGGCCTCAACATTGGTCCTATAATGCCCCTTGTGAATATGTCGGCTAGTTAATACAATATCTCTTAATTACTATTCTGATGCGATATTGACAGATAAAGCAATATTCTCATTCTTGGGAGGCGGTACTGAATATCATGGATGATGCTATTGTAATTGCTCTCGGAGGGAGTCTCCTTTCAAGTAATAATGAAGGTACATTAGAATCATGGAAGTCTAATTTTACTGATTTAATAACTTCTATTATTAGTAAAAAAATAAGAATGGTAATTGTAGTAGGAGGTGGTAAATTAGCAAGGGAAAATATAAAACTTGCAAAAAAAAGTGGTATATCGGATCCTTTTGAATTGGATATAATTGGTATTGAAGCAACTAGGGAAAATGCAAAGGAGATTATCGGATTTTTTTCCAATTCAAATTTAATGGTGGGTGGAGTAATACCAGAATCAATTTCAGATTGTGCTTCTTTTTTAGAAAAAAATAATCTTGTTGTGATGGGAGGCACGGTTCCAGGACACACAACAGATACTGTTGCAATAAAGATGGGTGCAAAATTAAATTCAAAATGTGTTATAATTGCTACTAATGTCACTCATGTTTTTACAAGTGATCCACGTTTAAATTCTAATGCAAAACCTATAGAAAGTATGTCATTAAATGAATTAGGCATAATTTCTGGAATCGGAAAAGAAATTTTACCTGGTTCTTCCTTTGCAGTAGATCCTGTAGGAGTAAATGTCGCTATTGAGCATAATTTACCACTTGTTATATTAAATGGGCATGATGTGGATAATTTAAGAAAAGCAGTTAATGGCGAACCTTTCGATGGCACAAATGTATATGGAGTTGAGAATTAAATGGTTAATGGAAAGAAACTCAAAGATGCAGTGAAAAAGTCTGCAGATGCCTTGGCAAAAAATGTTCAAAATGTCAAAAAAGCTACGGTTGGTAAATCCTCTTCAAAATTTAAAGAGCATAAGCACTGTAAGATTTGTGGAAAAACGATATCTCCAACATCAGAGGATCTATTGTGCAATTCTCAATCTTGTATTGATACAGTTAAAAAGGATTTGAAAGTTAAGAAACAATTAAGACTCTGGATGGTTATTTTAGTAATTGCTTTACTTTCTCCTCAATTATTAACATTAATAGGAATATTCTAATGGAAACGTGAAATTTATGAGAATAGGACCTTTAGTTATTGGAGTCATCTTAATCTTAGTTACAATTGCTGGCTTAGTTGGTTATGGCGGTTCAGGAGATGCGGATGTGCCTGTAATCCCCTGCCCTACAAATCCATTAGAGCCAGATAAATGCTATGCTGGAATGACTTTGTCTGATTTGGAAGTGCCTACGCAGTTTTCTATATTATCAATTAAAATTTCGATAGAATGGTCACAATCAGAGTCAACATGGGTTGGCGTAATTCCAGCAAGTGATGCAATAGAATGTCCTCCTGATGATATTGGGTTAACTCCTTGTGAGGCTGAAGATTTGAATTTTGTTTCTGGCGGTGCTGACTCTGTTGGTGAAGATGGTTTAAATTGGAAAATAGAGCCTGGAAAATATAGATTGGCTACAGGTAGTGTTAGTTCAGAAGCAAATCCTGCAGCAGCAAATGTAGTGAATTATGAATATCATGCTAGACTTAGTTGGTTTGTTTCTACAATTACTTTCTTGTTTGGAAGTACAATGATTTTTGCAGGAATAGAATTTAAATAATTATTCTATATCTGATCTATACCAACCTTTTGGAAGTTCAAGAGGATCGTTATTCTGTGTTTTTTTGATTTTATTTATTAGTAGGAATTTTATTGATTTTAAACCAAAATCTTCTTTGGTACTAATCATGATATTATTGGTTGATTTATTTCTTAGAAATTTTATTTTATTTTCTTCGTAGTCTTTATAGTCTAAGTTAGTTTCCACTGACTTAAATTCTTGTAACTCTTTTTCATCAATTTCTATTAAATCTGCTTTTGTTTCTAATACTACAATTTCTTTTTGTTTAAGTAATTCTTTAACTTCATTTAACAAATTATTTTGTTCTTCAATACTTGTGCCACATTCTCCAGAGTGGTCCATTACAAATAATACAATACTTCCCGTATGCTCTAATGCAGCAATAGCTTGCATTTCTATTTGGTTTCGTTCTTGCATTGGCCGATCTAGTAATCCTGGAGTATCTACAATTTGGTATTTTAATCTTCGATGTTCAAAATGTCCAAGATGTAATTGTTTGGTAGTAAATGGATATGATGCAACCTCTGGGTTTCCAGTCGACAATGCTGAAATTAATGCAGATTTCCCTACATTAGGTGCTCCAGCAACAACAATACAAGGATTACTGGAATCAATTGAAGGTAATTTCTTTAATGTTTCTCTTGCAGAATTAAGCCACTCCAGACTTTTAGATGTTTGATTAATAATACTGCTAATTCTGCCATAAGCCTCTCTTCTTGTTTTATGCATAAATTCGACATTTGCAGTTTTTGTAATTTTATCAATATTTTGTTTTGCAACTGATCTAATTTGTTTTGAACACCATTGAAGCATGCTTAGATTATGTTTGTAATCGTCAAATCCAACTGCTGCTTCTATTAATGCAAGATCAAAAAGATCTAAATTTTCTAAACTGGGCCAATTTCTTACGTGGTTGAGTAATTGTTCAGAAATTGTATCAACAGCAGACTGTATCATTCTAATCATTTGTTTTCTTACTCTAAATGTTTTATTTGGATCGTAAACATTTTCTGATGCTTTTCTTGCTTTAGTGAAGCCTTTATCAAGAAGTTCATCTGAAAATGGAACCGTGGCGATTTTTTTCCAATTGACTGCTGTCATATGCCCCTCTCAGTCATGCGGGAATGTAATCTGTTTTTAGCAAAATGGTATGAATGTGAAGATAGAGTTGTTTTTACAGGATGAACTTTTGCGAGGGTTAGGTGATATAGTGGCAGGTGGAAGAAAAAGACGTTCTGATGTAGAATTACCAGAGTGGGCAATACCATTATGGGAAGAATTAGGTTGTCCAGATATTGAAGCGAATTCGGATATCTTGGAGGGGTCATTGCTTAGTCGTAGGCATGGTTTGCGAATGGATGACCTTATTGAGATTGAACTAGATGCTCGCGCATATCCCAAAGATACTGATTTGACAATTAGAGGTAGATTAATGTCAAGTGGGAAAAATATGATTGAAGTTAAAAGTGATGATGGTGAAGTTAGTTATGTAGCTAAAGATGTGATAGTTTGCATGAAATTAGTTGCACACATGAGGCCACCATATATTGATGATGAAGAATTAATCGCTTATGAAAAAGAAGACCAAAAAAGACGTACAAAGTTACATGAAAGAATTGAGAAAAAGACACAAGGCGGTAATGATAGTCATTTGTGGGGATAATTCAAATTAAAGAGGTATGGTTATGCATTTTAGGGAAAAAAACCCTATGGGAAAAGATGAAATCATAAAATATACCACTAAAATAAGTACTGATTGGGAAATCATTGAAAATCACCATCTTCAAAGAGTTTGGAAATTTTCAGATTTCAAAGAGGCATTAGAATTCCTAAATATAACCGCGGAGGTTTGTGAAAACGAAAATCATCATGCAAATTTTGAACTGGGTTGGGCTTTTGTTAAAATATTAATTTGGACACATGATGTAGATGGTTTGACAAAAAAGGATTTTGAGTTAGCATTAAAATTTGAAGAGGTGGCAAATATTGAGTAATCAAAAGTTTGAGAGGCATGTATTCGTCTGCTCACACGAAAGAGATAAAAATTCTCAAAGAGGATGTTGTATGAGCAAAAATAGTTTAGAACTCATGGTCAAATTAAAAACAATGGCAAAAAATTCTGGGCTAGTAAATATTAGAGTGCAAAAATCAGGATGTTTAGATCAATGTGAGTCTGGACCTTCGTGTGTAATTTATCCAGAGGGAATCTGGTATAAATTAACTGAAGAATCTTTAGAAATAATTTTGAATGAGCATTTAATTAAAGGAAATGCCGTTGAGAAATATAGAATCTAAGTTATTGTTTTTCTTTTTAATCAACGATTCAATGCCCCTATCTCTTCTGAGATAGCAATTCCTAGTAGCCTCCATTCTTGAGTCATTTTCTCTGCAGGTATGATTTCTCTTATTCTATTATCCCACTCAGCCAAGGTAGATTGGCGATACTCTATTCCAAGTTGTTTGACAATATTTTCTTCATAGTTAATTATCCAATTAATTAAATCAATAGTAAGAGTTTCACAACTAGTTTGTTGGGACTCTGATGGAGGTTCCATTTTAGGTAAATCCTTTTCTTCCCAAGGTAGAAATTTCAAATTTGAATGTTCTGAATATCTTGGCAAGAATTTATATCGCGGTAGGAAAATCCCGCCATGGTCATTATTTCCATAAAAAACCCCAAAACCACGTAGTATGATACACTGATTATCTTTTATTTTAAGTGAATACATACTAGAGCACTTCTTGCGCTCTAATGGGGATTCGATGCGTTCAAAACCTATTTCTACTAACCAATTACCTTCTGGACGACTTATATCTCGCCCCCAGCACCATAGTTGTTGACTCAACAGAGTTATAGCATGTTCAATTAGTGCTGTTCGTATGGTATGTAGATTTACGGGCTGGAGAATAGGCTGTTTTAATGGCTTAAGTATAGCCGACATTTCAAGGTCTCCTGATAGAAATAACTGATGAGATGTTTGACAAAAACCAAGACGATGCTGCGATTAACTGCAACCAATCACCGATTTCATTTATTTCGTAAAAAAACACACTGACAATCCAGCAAAGGCTAGCGATTGTTTGCCCAAGCCATTCTGGACTCAGAACTTTTCCAAAACTAATCTTGATGTATTTAGTCAACATGTCAAACACTCCTGACCGCAACAAGATAAATCATCTAAATACATCCCCCATGATTTATATGCTTCGACGAATTCTTCAGTTGGCAAATTAAGAGATGATGCAATGTCTTTAGCTACGATTGCAAAGCGTTGCCTAAATTTATAGATAAAACAGAAAATATGATTGTCATGACGTACAGATGGGCCACAAAGATACATGTTAGGAACAATTGTAGATTCATCATTCTCGTTAAGTTTTGGAAAACCATCATCTCTTTGTTCGAATAAATGAGAAACAAATTTATGACTTCCTTCAAATCCACTTGCTAGGAGTGGTTTCACCATGGATTTGAAGAGTTGGCCCTCTTCAGTTCTTAATTCATAAGTTTCTTCTAATAAGGTAACAGAATTTACTTTTGTTTCTGAAAATAATTCAACATTATTTTCAAAACTTTCATCTCTAACCCGTTCAAATGAATAAGTAGATAAGGCCACGCTAGGATCCGAACTTAGTTCACCCCAAGGACAATTCATGTCGAAAACACGAACCTTTTTGTTTTGTTTAGCAAGATGATATGCAGCATCAATTCCACTTTCATAACCTCCAACAATGAGGAAATCATCACCCTCTAAATCTCCATATTTAGAAACAGTTGATGTGTGACGACATAGTTCACTCCCTGGAAATACATTAATAGAAGGAGACTGATATTCACCTGCTGCCCAAATTACGTTTTTTGAATAAAAAGTCTTAGAATCTGTTTTAATAAAAAATATCTCTTCATTTTTATCAATACTTATTACATTAGTATTATTGGAGATTTTTAATTCGAAAAATTTTGCGAGATCCTGTAGGTGTTTAGCATACTCTCTTCCATTAGGATGTTCAATTCTCATACTGTATGCTGGTGAAACACCAATAGCAATAGAATTCAAGTCAAGCATGCCAATTGAGTTACTTGGGAATGATGGTGTGATGAATCTTGTTTCATCTGGCCATGAAGCAAAAGAAGATCCGACCGTGTTTCTTTCGATAATAAGATAGTTTTGAATTCCTGCATTTACAAGGGCAATTGCGACTCCAACCCCTGCTGCACCAGCACCAATGATGATGGCATCATAGGGATTATTTTTATCCGAAAGAGTTTCAGATTTGTCGCCTTCAGAGTCGTTTTTGTTTTCCGCCATAGTACCTTCTAAAATTAATAACAATTTAAAAAAAACTAATAAATAACAAATTAATAATAATTATTATTATGCTGAATATTAATTCAAAAAATAAGACTAATTAGGTTAATTGATACCTTAAAAAACAGATTATTGCTGACGAATACATGATGCCATATGCAAGTTTAGCTACTGTAGAATCACTAAGTTCCTTATTCAATAATTTCTTTCCCAATCCTCCAATAAATGTGCCTTGAATTTCTTTATTTCCTCTTAATTGTTTTTCAATATCTGTTAGAATACACGTATCTTTATTTGTTTTCCAATGAATGTGGAAAAGGGGGGCTAGTGCTATTATTGAAAGCCAAACATAACGATTATTTACAATCCACCCAAATGTCATGTAACTAATCAATAATATGTGAATTATTTTAACAAATTCTGCAGTGATGATGTATTTTTTGCCATTTGAATTCGTTTCCATGCTACCTTCCTAAACTGAAAGTAAAAGATACTATGGGTTATTCAATTAGAGGGTATTTTCCTGATTTAAGCCTCCTTTCGGATTCATTATCGTCTAATTTTTTAACAATAAATAAACTAATTGCTGAATAGATAATTGCTTTTAACCCTGATATTGAAAATAATGGTATTGAAATTATAGATGCAAGTGAGCTAAACCAAAGTATGGAAATACATATTCTTACTGATTTAGATTCTGTGCCTTTTCCAAGTATGTACCAATCCCAACCTCTTCTCCATAATTTCATAAAAATCAAGAGAGAGACATTAGGTAAAAAAATTCTGACTTTTAGTTTAGATTTTTTCCCATTATAGATGCATTTTACAGGAATTTCTTCTAATCTAAAACTTCTTCTTCCTGACTCTAAAATCCACCAATTTGTGTACCCGAAACCACTCCAAAAATTAGAAAAATCCCATTTTTCAAGCATGTTCATTTTTATAGCTCTATATCCACATTGAGTATCATTTATTTTTGGATATCCACTAGCAAAACGCATCAGTTTTTTCAAGAGGAAACTACCGAATTTACGTGATTTAGGCATTCCCTTTAAATCAAATCTGTCTCCTTTGACATGATCGGCTCTATTTGTAATTAAAGGTTGTATTAATGGTTTAATGTCTTCTGGATCCATTTGTCCATCAGCATCCATTATCACGATTATCCATTCTTCTTTATCAGGAAATAATTCAGTTAGTTTTCCAGAGTTAAATAAATCTAATGATTTTTTTAAGCCATTACAAACTGCAGCACCCACACCCTTATTTTTTTGATTAATTATTAAAAAATTAGATTTAGATGAACTATTATCTATCTTGCTCCATTTTTTATTATTAAATGTATTTTCTGCATTTTTCACTGTCAAATCAGTAGATCCATCATTTATTAAAATAACAAGATCAATATCCTTTGGAATAGATGAAATCGTGTCTTTAACATAGTCTTCCTCGTTGAATGCAGGTATGATTATGATGACACCAAAATGCTCTGACACAACATTCGGAATAGTTATTTAATTTCAAGATAATAGGTAAATGTGTAGTTCTTTTCAAAAAATGTATAACTATTCACATGCAGGAGTTGCATGTTAGGATGCAAATCACATTCATTTCCAGGAACCAAGAAATAAGAATTAGTTCATTTCTTATTCTTGCAAAAGAATATTCTGAAAAAATTAGAGTAATCGGCATTGATTCTATTGATAATTCAGAATCATATTGTACAGATTTAGGTTGTGTTTTTTCTCATAGCGATGGTAAAAACATCTCTGCTAATTTGAAAGAGGTTACTTTTGAAAGTAATTTATTAGTGATTAATTTAGATAGAGAAATGTCATTGAAAAAATTTAAGGATATTTTAGAATCAGAAATTAAAAAATTAAAAAGTACTGCATTAGTAGTTAAAGATTCAAATAACATGGTGAAAAGTAGTCTAATTAATCTTAATGAGGAACTTGAAAAAATATCATGGATCTTTTTTGATAATATTGGATATAATCACTTTATTTCAAAAGGAGAAATAAATGAAATAATTGTTGAAAAAACAATTTCTTTAGATAAAAACACAAAAAAAATAAAATCTGTAAATAATATTCGTAAAAACATAAAAAATCCTTTATTTTTATTTGGAGTGCCTGGTTTATTGATGATATTAACATCATTTATTTTAGTATACAATGTCATTGGAAAGTATGATTCTATAGATTCCGTATCTATGGGTACTGCATTTGTGACAATAGGGGCAACAGTTTTAGGCATGCTCTCTTTAATGTCTGCAATAATCTCATATATTCTAGGGAAACAAACAGAATTTATTGTTACAAATTATTCAGATTAGGTGTAATTATGTCTAAAGGGTTAGTTTGTTTTGATATGGATGGCGTACTTGTGGATTATCTTTCCACTTGGGAATGGATTTATAATAAATTGAATTTATCTAATGAAGAAGCATATGACGCATTTCAGCTTGGTTTAATCTCTGAATGGGACTGGATAAAATATGATCTTAATTTAATCAGAGGTGCTTTAGGTGAACATATGACCAATGAAAAATTACATGAACTTTTAAGTGATTGTCCATTAATGAAAAATATTGAAAAAGCAATAAGTTCTTTGATTGAATATGGTTTGGATGTTTCAATAATTTCTGGAGGAATGCATCCTGTCGCTCATAGAATAGCATCCTTTTTCATTAGTGATCGAAAATGGAAGCCAAGGTTTGGAGGAATAGATAAACTTAGTTCTGAAAATTTTTGTTCTGGTTTTGATACTAAATTAAATGTATTTACAAATGGTTGGAATTATTCAGAAAATGGACAAATTCCTGAGTTAGGGAGGTATCAAGTACAATTGATTGCTAAAGGTTCAATTGTACAAATCTTACAAAGGAGATTATCAGTGAGTAAAAAACAAACAGTTTCAATTGGAGATAGTAGGCAAGATAAGAGTATGTTTGATTATTCAGGATTCAATATCGCATTCAACACAAGGCATGAAGAATTAATAGATGCTTCTGACATATTTATCAAAGAAAAAGATTTATGTGGAGTTAGTGAGCAAATAATTACTTATTTTGAAAATCTTAAATAATGATCAAGGAGTAACTCTTCTCGAGTCTCTTGGAAATGGTATTACTTCTCTAATATGATCTGCTCCTGAAAGCCAACTACATACTCTTTCAACACCCATTCCAAATCCTCCGTGAGGTACACCACCATATCTTCTGACATCGATATAGAATTCATAAGGTTCTCTTGGTGTGCCTTCTTCATCAATTCTTTCTAGAATTTCTTTTTCAGACCAAGTTCTTTCTCCTCCTCCGATTATTTCCCCATATCCTTCTGGTGCTAATAAATCATGGCAAAGAACATATTTGTCATCCTCTGGATCTGGCCTATGGTAGAATGGTTTGGCGATTTTGGGATAATGCGTAAGGAAGTGTGGTACATCAAAATCTTTAGTAAGGACCTTTTCTTTTGAATAATCTAAATCTTGACCCCATTCAATATCAATTCCCATGCTTTGTAATGTTTCTACAGCTTCATCATATCTAATTCTTGGGTATTTTGAATCAGCATATCTTGAAATCAGATCAATGTCCCTACCTATGCTTTCTAATTCCTCACTTCTTTCATCAAGTAGATTCTTTGCAATATGGCGTACTAATGCTTCTCCATGGGCCATAACTTCTTCGTTACCTCCCCATGCAATTTCCATTTCTGCATGCCAAAATTCAGTTAAATGCCTCCTTGTTCTAGATTTTTCAGCCCTAAATGATGGTGCAATTGTGTATAGTCTTTCCAATGCAGGCATAGCAGCTTCAGCATATAATTGCCAAGATTGAGTAAGGTATGCTTTACGTCCAAAATAAGGTACTTCGAAGAGAGTAGACCCACCTTCTACAGCCCCTGCAACAAAAGATGGTGCTTGGTATTCAATAAATTCACGATTTCTAAAATATGAGTGTATAGATCCAAAAATCGATGAACGTATTTTTAACATTGTAGTCATTCTACCTGTGCGAAGATAAAGGTGCCTATTGTCGAGTAAAAATTCCGTTTCTCCTCCTTCAGTGTCTTCCATTGCCGATTCAGTTATTGGAAATGGTTTTTCTGCATTTACTCCTCCAATGATTGTGACATTACTGAGTGATAATTCATGTCCTCCTGGAGCTCTATCGTCTGCTTTTACATTACCTTTTAAAACAACACTACTTTCAATTAATGCATTTTTAATGGCTTCGAACTCTAATTCTTCAAGTTCTGCCTTTTTAGCTACGCATTGAATTTCTCCTGTGGAATCTCTTAGGGTCATAAAAACTATTTTACCACTGCTTCTATGCCTTTTTATCCATCCTTTTAATTCAACAGAATCTCCAGTAAATGAACCAGATTGCACGTCAGAAATCCATAGAGTCTTTGCCATTAACTGATGCGAACCTAACCTTTCTTTTGAAACAGACGCATAAATACATGAGATATTGACAAATATGTTAAAATTCTTAATTATATTGAAAAAGGTCAAGAGAGTATGTTGTGTGAGATAGATGAGGTTGAAAGGTTGGTATTCACAGGAGTAGGTTCCGAACATGCTAAAAAATTAGCATTATATTCGATTGGTGGGAACGCATTAAGTGACCCTACTAAGCCAAAAGAATTTCAAGATAATAAAGCACTTAAACTAGTTTTAAATGATGTTGTTGACTTGCTAGAAGCTGGTTTTAATGTTGTTTTGACACATGGTAATGGACCCCAAGTGGGAGATTTACTTTTACTTGAAGAAAGGGGAAGTGACTCTAATAGAATTAGAACAGATTTATCAACTTGGGTTGCGGCTACACAGGGGATGATTGGCCATGAATTATCATTGGAATTAGATTCATTACTAGATTTAAAATCCCGACCAGAAAGAACTGCAATAGTCCTTACAAGAGTGCTTGTAGATGAAAACGATTTTGCATTTACAAAACCAACAAAACCAATTGGACCAATATTGAATGATAAAAATAAGATACTTGCAGAATGGGATGTGGCCGAAACAGAAAAAGGAATGAGGAGAGTTGTACCTTCCCCCTTACCTCTTAAGGTACTAGATCTAGATTTGATTTCAAAATTAGTTGAATTAGGCGCTGTGGTTGTTTGTGGTGGTGGTGGAGGTATTCCAATTGTGATTGAGGATACTTGGAAAGGTGTAGCATCCGTTATCGACAAGGACCGTTTTTCGGCATTGCTAGCAATAGGATTGGGTGCTGATGTATTCATAACGTCTACTGCAGTAGATCAAATTGAACTTGGGTTTGGTACAAAAAATTCCAAAAAGATTTCAAAATTAGGCTTTAATGAAGCTAAAGAACACTTGAATTCTGGAGAATTTCCTGAAGGATCAATGGGTCCTAAAGTTGAAGCAATGATCTCCGTTGTTCAAAAATTAGATACTTGCAGGGTTTTATTATGTTCTCCAGGAAATGCATTAAGCACACTTAGAGGAGAATCAGGCACTCATATCTTTTGAGATTAGGGGAATAATCTAAAACCGCATATCTTGAGGATGTAATGGGCCTGTAGCTTAGCCAGGTAGAGCGACGGACTCTTAATCCGTAGGCCGCGGGTTCGAACCCCGTCAGGCCCGTTTTTCTATAATCTCAATACCTTCGGGATTAGCCAATACAACAGTACTAGCAATATCACAGAAAAGACCGCAGTCTAAAACACCTGCAAGTTGTATTAATTCATTTTCTAATTGTGAAGGGTTATTAATTTCTTCAAGAGATAAATCTAGTATAAAATTTCCATTATCTGTAATCATTGGCTCATTAGTTTCATTATTCATTCTTCTATTGATTCTAGAGATCTCAATATTTGTTATTTCTGAAATTTTTCTCTGGGTTTCTTTCCATGAGAATTTTATGACTTCAACTGGCAATGCAAATTTCCCTAGTTTCTCAACTCTTTTGGATTCATCAGCAACAACAATCATTTTTTCAGAAGCTTGAGCTATTATTTTTTCACGTACTAATGCTCCTCCTCCTCCTTTAATTAGTGTCAAATTTTCATCAAATTCATCAGCACCATCTATTACGAGATCTAACCCTTCGAGAATGGACAACTCATATAGTTTAATGCCTTGTTCTATAGATAATTTTTCTGTTGAAATACTTGTTGGAACACAACTGATTATTAATCCTTCATTTCTTATTCTTCTTCCTAATTCAAGTATTGTATATTTTACAGTTGAGCCAGTTCCTAAACCTACTTTCATCCCATTTTTTACATATCCTGCTGCATGAATTCCAGCCATTTTTTTGAGTTCCTCTTTTCTATCCACAACTTGCCCAAACGAACTAGGGTGATATTAATTACTAATTTCGGCCCCTTAGGGGCCGTAAAAGGTTTGACAAACCTCCAAGACACACGAGGTTCAATGGCGAGTATGCATTTGAGAGGAAATTTGCTAGCCATTTTTATGATATTGATTATGGTTTTCAGTTCATTTTCAAACTTGTTGTATGATGATAATCATCTAGAACATATGTCCTCTAATAGTAAAATGACATTAATTGGAGAATCAGAGATTGTTCAGGTTAATTCATTTCCAAATGGTTTTTCGGAAGATTTTTCATTACTTATTCCAGAAGATAATGCATTGGACCTTTTAGAATTTGATTTAGAACCGATAGTAGATATTTCCATAGATGATCATCAGTGGAGTTCTCAAAATGATTGGACAAATTTCAGATCAGAATCTGAAAATGTAGATTATAATCTCACGGGATTAAGAATTAATACTCCTCCTGCATCTTGGGACTTTGAATCATTTAACCATGGATGGTCTTTAGATGCTGCAGGCGGTTGGGCTTGGGGAGTAGATTCTGCTGGAGCTCATAGTGGTTCAAAAGCAATCTACACTTATTTAGGGCAATACCCTAATCAAATGGCAACTACGTATTATGCAACATCTCCTAGTATTGATTGTTCTTCTTGTGGTGGTGGTTGGAATGTAAATTTCTGGAAGCAATTAGGCGTTGAAAGTAGTTCTTGGGACCATGCATATTTTCAAGTGAAAGGTACAAATGGTTGGTCAACAATTTGGGAAAATTCTGGATCAGTATCAGATAGCAGTTATTCATTACAATCGCATAGAGTTGATTCTTATATTGCGGGTAATAGCGATTTCAGAATTAGATTTGGTTTGGGTCCAACTGATTTTAGTGTTACTTATGATGGTTGGAATCTTGATGATATTTCAATTACTCCAGTTTCTGGTTCGGGAACAGGAGCAGCTAAAGTCGAGGGTTCAGGAGATGCTAACTGGACATCTCCAATTATTGGTTATGGGCAATATCATTCAGTTAGAGAAGGTCCTTTTGGTCTTCTTAATATCTTAGCAGAAACTCCCGAAAATACTGGTATTGATTGGACAATTTTAGATGCTCAAACAAACAATCCGATTTTAGGTTATGAAGGCAGGGAGGAATTATTTGCAGATTTGGGGAGGATTGATTGGTTAACTCATCCAAGTATTAGAATCAAATTGCATTTATGGAGTGATGATCCGATCTCACCAATTATTCACTCTATTTCATTAGGAAATTTATGGAGTACCGAATTTTTCCAAAATCCAAATGAGATTGGTTGGATTAGTAATGGAAATTGGGTTGATGAAAAATATGAAGGTTCGGGAGATATTCAATTGCCTGAAATTTTTTCTACAAGGTCAATCGTATCACTTAATACTGATATAGATGTATCTGGAACTGGTCAATTACAAATTTCAGAAGGTTTAGGAATTTGGAATAATATTTCAAATTCAGGATATTTAGAATTAGAAAAACCTTCAAAGAATATCTTATTGAGATGGGTTTCAAATAATGGTGCTTGGTCTTTTAAATCATTTATTATAGAATTTGAGACTGGTTTGCTTCCATTATCACCACTTATTGATATTCGTAATGATGGAGATCCAGAATGGAATCTTTCTAGGAACGAAATCGGATTTTGGGGTTCACAAGATAGATGGGTTGATGGTTCCTTATCTAAATTAGTCACTTTATCTACTGGTTCTCCAAAATATATTGATTTCTGGATTCCTTCAAATTCAGTTTTTGGATTATGCTTAGATTTAAATCCTGAATTGGGTGAAATAATTGAATTAGATGCAGAAATAAGATTAGGTTCTTCGGTAATTTCAGAATTTGAAATAAGAAATAATCTTGGAATTTACAGAATTTGTTTAAATGAAACAAAGATAGATAGTTTAAATGAAAATATTACACAATTAGGGGATGTATGGAATACAAAAGGCCAAGGTTATGTATTAGGGAAATTAAAGCTAACAGGAATAAATCAAAGAATATTAATTAGTTCTTTGGATATTCCCTATGATCCTAAAATTGAATTTAGAGAATCTTATGATTCAAATTTCATTTCAACAATAAATGATTTATTAGCACTTTCCAATCCCGTTAATGGCTATTATGAGGTCCCAATCCCTATATATTCTAGTGTAAAATCTTCTTACCTTGTTAATTTAGTTGACCAACATTATACTCCAGGACTTTTAACAAAAGATACTGTCTTGCTTAAT